>Ga0307408_100000166_pt1 | contig 73583 bp, 56 predicted proteins | sample 322Cmetagenome_FD_202116 | JGI IMG/M metagenome (GOLD analysis project Ga0307408, IMG submission 202116) | Maize rhizosphere microbial communities from greenhouse at UC Davis, California, United States - 322HYB-C-3 | ecosystem: Host-associated > Plants > Roots > Rhizosphere > Soil | place... | reverse complement strand
CAGCGGGTGGCGATTCAGGCAGGTGCGTTATTGGCGCAAGCCGAAGGCGTGGTGGCGCACATCACGGCCGAAGCGCGCGCCATGCAGGAGCGCACGCTGCGCCAGCTGTACGCGCTGCTGGCCGCCGACCTGCTGTTGCTGGCGCTGGCGTTCCAGCTGGCGCGTAGCAAGCTGGTACGGCATCTGGCGGCGGAACAGCGGGAATTACAGGCGGCGGAACACACCTTCCGCAGCCTGGCCGACAATTCGGCGGTGGGCGTCTACATCGTGGAAGATGCGCGCTTCCGCTTCGTCAATCCGCGCATGGCGGACATGTTCGGCTATGACTGCGATGAAATGATGTCGTCGGTCGGCGCGCTCGACATCGTGCCGGACGAAGCGCGCAGCCTGGTCGAGCACCACCGCCAGCGCCGCCTCAGCGGCGAAGCCACCGAAGTCAGTTATGAACGGCAGGCGCGCCGCAAGGATGGCACGCTGTTCGACATCGAAGTGTTCGGCTCCCGCATGACCCTGCGCGGCCGCCCCGCCACGATCGGCGTGATCCTCGACGTCACGGAACGCAAGCGCATCGAGCGCGCCGCGCAGGATGCCGACGTCGCCAGCCGCGCCTACGCGCGCCAACTGGAATACAACGCCACCCATGACGCGCTGACCGGCCTGGCCAACCGCCCCCTGCTGGCCGATCGCTTGAATAGCGCGATCGCCGGCGCGCGCCGCAACGGCCGCATGGTGGCGGTGCTGCTGCACGACCTGGATAACTTCAAGGTCATCAACGACAGCCTCGGCCACGCGGCCGGCGACTTGCTGCTGGCCTCCGTGGCGCGCCGCATGCGGGAAGCGGTGCGCACGTCGGACACGGTGGCGCGCCTGGGCGGCGACGAATTCGTCATCGTGATGCCGGACGTGGCGCGGCAGGAAGACGCGTCCGCCGTGGCGGAAAAAGTGCTGCACCTGATGACGCAGCCGTTTTATATCGCCAGCCAACAAGTGTATGTGCGCACCAGCATCGGCATCAGCCTGTATCCGCGCGACGGCGCCGATCCGCAAACCCTGTTGAAGAACGTGGACCTGGCCATGTACCGCGCCAAGCAGGCCGGGCGCGGACGCATGAGCTTCTTTACCGAGGAAATGAACGCGGCCAACCGCGCCCGCCAGCGCATGGAAGTGGAATTGCACCATGCGCTGGAACGCGGAGAGTTCCAGCTGCATTACCAGCCGAAGTATGACGCCTGCCGTGGCGCCGTCACCGGCGCGGAGGCGCTGTTGCGCTGGAACCATCCGCGGCGCGGCATGGTCGGTCCGGCCGAATTCATTCCACTGGCCGAGGAAACCGGCCTGATCACGGAGATCGGCGCCTGGGTGCTGCGCGAAGCCTGCGCGCAAAACCGCCGCTGGCAATTGGCCGGCCTGCCGGAACTGGTGGTCGCGGTCAATCTGTCGGCGTGCCAGCTGCAGCGTGACGAACTGTTGCCGCTGGTGCGCAGCGTGCTGGCGGAGTCCAGGCTGGCGCCGCACTGGCTGGAGCTGGAGATTACGGAAACGGCCATCATGAAAGACGCCGACCTCGCCGTGCCGCTGCTGGAAGAACTCAAGGGCATCGGGGTCGGCCTGTCGCTGGACGATTTCGGCACCGGCTACTCATCGCTCAATTACCTGCGCCGCTTCCCGCTCGACTGCCTGAAAATCGATCGCAGCTTTGTCTCGGAAATCGCCCCCGGCGGCAGCGAAGGCGCCATCATCACCGCCATGATCGCGATGGCGCGCGGTCTCAGGCTGCGCGTCATCGCCGAGGGCGTGGAAACGCCGGAACAACAGGCGTTCCTGCACAGCCAGCACTGCCATGAACTACAGGGGTATCACATCGCACGCCCGATGGCCGCCGACGCGCTGGAAGCACTGCTGCGCCGGCAACGCGCGGCGGCATAACAACACAGGGGGGGAACATGAACTTCGCGGCATGGAAAGTGGGGACACGGCTGGCGGCAGGTTTCGGAGTCATGCTGGCGGTGATGGCGGCGCTGGCGGCGGTTGGCATCGGCAGCCTGGCGCAGGTCGGGCGCATCAACGCCAGCCTGTTGGAGCGCGAATGGCGCCGGGCCGACGCCGCCACGGTGATCAGCCTGCTGACGCGCGAAAACGCGCGTTATACGCTGCAGCTGTTCATCGCGGCGCCGGGCGAGGCGCCGGACATCCTGGCGCGGATCGACGCCAATAAACGCAGCATCGGCGCGGCGCTCGATGCGCTGAACCAACTGGCGCAGGATGCGACCGACGCGCGCATGCTGGCCGACATCCGGCGCGCACGCGGCGCCTATATGCGCTCGTTCACCATGACGGCGGCGCTGTTGGCGCAGGGCCGCCGCGACGACGCGGCCACGAAGATGCGCGCGGAAACCCTGCCCCTGCTCGATGCGCTGCAAGCGCAAGTGCGCCAATTCTCCGACTTGCAACGGCAGGCCGCGCAACAGGGCGGCGCGCAGGTGCGCGAGGCGACAGGCCAGGCGCGCACCGCGCTGCTGTGCGGCGCGGCGGCCGGCGCGCTACTGGGCTTGGCGGCCGCCTTGCTCATCATGCGCGGCCTGGCGCGCCAGTTGGGCGGCGAGCCGGCCTATGCGTCAGCCATCGCCGGCGAAGTGGCGGCTGGGAATCTGGCGATGGCGATTACGCTGCGGCCCGGCGACCGCGGCAGCCTGCTGCACGCGCTGTCGGCCATGCGCGCCAGCCTGGCGCATCTGGTGGCAGGCATGCGCGGCGGCGCGGCCGCCATCGCCGGCGCATCGGCCCAGCTGGCGGCCGGCAACAGTGACCTGACGGCGCGCACGGCGCAGCAGGCTGGCGCGCTGGAAGAATCCGCCAGCGCGCTCAAGCAACTGGTCTCGACCGTGGGCGGGACTGCCGCCGAGGCGCGCCAAGCCGCCGCGCTGGCGCAAGACGCGGTCGGCGCCGCCAAGGATGGGGGCGCGGTCGTGCGCCAGATGACCGACTGCATGGTGCACATCGACGCCTCGTCGCGCCGCATCGGCGAAATCCTGGGCGTGATCGATGGCCTGGCCTTCCAGACCAACCTGTTGGCACTGAACGCCGCGGTCGAAGCGGCCCGCGCCGGCGAGCATGGGCGCGGGTTTGCCGTGGTGGCGGCGGAAGTCCGGCAACTGGCGCAGCGCTCGGCGGCCGCCGCGCGCGACATCGGGGTCCTGATCGGCACGTCGGTGAAAGAAGTGGCGCAAGGCGCGCGGCTGGCCGGTGACGCGGCGCACGCGATGGATGGCATTATCGGCAGCATCGGCCGGATGGAATCGATGCTGGCCGGTATCGCGCGCGCCAGCGGCGAACAGGCCGCCGGCCTGGGCCAGGTCAGCGCCGCGGTCAGCCAGATGGATGGCCTAACCCAGCAAAACGCCGCGCTGGTGGAGCAGGCGGCCGGCGCCATGGCCGCGCTGCGCGACCAGGCCGCCGCGCTGGCGCAGGATGCCGCCGTGTTCCGGCTGTTGGACGACGCGGCGCCGCCGGACGCCACGGTGCGGTCCATGCCGGCGCCGCGCCGGCGGAAAGCTGCCATCCCGGATCCCGCCACGCCACGCCACGACGCGCTGCAGCACAGCGCCTGATCCCCCCGCCGCGCAAGTTGTCGATACATTTCGACACTTGCGGCGGCGGTCCAGCATGCTAAGCTCGGCGTCTTCTTGCTCTCATAAAAGATTCGCCATGATGCCGTTGACCCGCTTGGCCGCCGCCCTGGCCACCACCCTGTTCGCCACCGCCGCCCTGGCCGCGCCGGTCACCCTGGTGCAGGCCGGCAAGCTGCTGGACAAACCCGGCCAGGCGCCGCGTGGCGCCTCGACCATCGTGATTGACAACGGCAAGGTCAGCGCCGTGCTGGACGGCCACGTGGGCGCCGACCAATATCCCGGCGCGGCCATCGTCGACTTGCGCAACCGCTTTGTCTTGCCGGGCCTGATCGACAGCCACGTGCACCTGGTCTCGGACCGCGCCGGCGCCGAAGGCGCGCTGGCCCACGTCAACACCAACGCCGCCGCCTGGGCTTACGAAGCGGAACACAATGCCCGCAAGACCCTGAACGCGGGCTTCACCACCGTGCGCAACCTGGGCGACGGCCCGGACGGCATCACCCTGGCGCTGCGCGACGCCATCAACAAGGGTTGGGTGCAGGGCCCGCGCATCCTCGACGCGGGCATGCCGATTTCCACCACCTCGGGCCACATGGACGGGCGCCTCGGGTATGCCGAGTGGGTCCAGCACGGCATCACCGAGGACAACCTGTGCGACAGCCTTGAAAGCTGCCGCCGCGCCGTGCGCAGGCAGATCGGTCGTGGCGTCGATGTGATCAAGATCGCCACCACGGGCGGCGTCAACAGCCGCGTCGGCGCCGGCGTGGCGAAACAGATGTTCGACGACGAGGCCAAGGCATTGGTCGACACCGCGCACCTGTACGGCAAAAAGGTGGCGGTGCACGCGCACGGCGATGGCGGCATCAACCTGGCGCTGGCGGCCGGCGCGGATTCGATCGAACACGGCACCCTGCTCGACGACGAAGGCATCAAGTTGTTCCTGAAATCCGGCGCGTACTACGTGCCGACGCTGTCCACCATCAATGGCTACAAGGAGCGCATCGCCGCCAACCCGAACGCCTATGAACCGGACGTGCGCGCCAAGATCGACTGGCGCATCGGCATCACCGGCAAGGCTTTAAAAATCGCGCATGCCAGGGGCGTCAGGATTGCCTTCGGCACCGATGCGGGCGTGTCCAAGCATGGCCGCAATGCCGAGGAATTTGAATTGATGGTGCAGTTCGGAATGTCGCCGATGGAAGCGATCAAGGCGGCCACCGTGAATGCGGCGGATTTGCTGGGGGTGTCGTCGGTGGCGGGCACGCTGGAAGCGGGCAAGGCGGCCGACCTGATCGCGGTCGGTGGCGATCCGTTGAAGGATGTGACGGAGTTGAAGCGGGTGACGTTTGTGATGGCGGGAGGGAAGGTCGTGAAAGCGGAGCGCTGACACGGTGGCCGCTGCCAGCGGCCGAGCACCAAAAAGTAAAGCCCGCGCAAGGCGGGCTTCGATGTCACTGGCTATCGGGCGCCCATGCTATCTGCATGGTGCGGCCGCAATCAGCGAATGTCTTGCAGCTTAGATCGGGTTGATCTGGGTGGCCTTGTCGCCCTTCGGGCCGGTGCCACGCACGAAATTCACGCGCTGGTTTTCCTGCAGGCTCTTGAAGCCATTGGATTGGATGTCCTGGAAGTGCGCGAACAGGTCGGCGCCACCCGCGTCAGGCGTGATGAAGCCGAAGCCCTTGGAATCGTTGAACCATTTAACGGTGCCGGTCTGGGTAGTCATGTGTGTTTTCCTCAAGTTTAATAGGGCGATAAAGCCCAGGCACACTTCAAATCAAGAAGCGGATGTAACGGAGGAATCAGACAGGAATTGTCCTTGAAAGGACCAGACAGGAAGGAGGCCAACAATTATTACGTCTTACCGAAGTGCCTACGCAATATACATGGCTTTGCGCCGATCGCCTAATGATTTATTCACGCAGGCATAGTGCGCCACGAAAGGCCGATCTGATTTACGCTGGTGACTCCATTCGGACAAGTAGCGCACAATCAATCCGGACCGGCATTTTCCACCCTCCAGGCAAGTCCATCCTATGAACATTGCGAAATTTATCCTTAGTCATAAGGAACAAATCCTGGCAGAGTGGGAAGCGTTCGCGGCCACCTTTGGCGCTGCGGCCGACAAAATGTCCAACCTGGAATTGCGTGATCATGCAAAGCAAATCCTCGAGTTTGTCGCGCGGGAGATCGACAAAGCAGAGAGTCCCGCACAGAGGGAAGCAAAATCACACGGACTCGCTCCTCGTTCCGGCCTGGATGACAGCGCTTCAACGATACATGGCAAGCTGCGTTTTGAAAGCGGCTTCACCCTGCTTCAGCTGATTGCCGAGTATCGGGCGCTGCGGGCCAGCGTCCTTAAATTGTGGGGGCCCAACCATCACTCGACAACGCCCGATACGGTGGAGCAGATCCTGCGATTTAACGAGGCCATAGACCAATCGATTGCGGCGGCTGCAGTGGCCTATTTTGACAAAGTCAATGAAACCCGGGATACCTTTCTGGCGATACTGGGGCACGACCTTCGCAGTCCGTTAGCGGCCACATCAACAGCTGGCTCATACCTGACCAAGAGCGGCGCGTTTGACGAGCGCGCGCAACAGATCGGGGTGAGGATCAAACGCAGTGCCGCCACGATGACCGGCATGGTCAATGATTTGCTGGGCTTGGCAAGAACCCAGCTGGGCGACGGGATTCCCATCGAACGGCGCGAATGTGACCTGTTGGAAATGTGTCAATGGGCGATCGAAGACGCCAGCGCTGCCCACCCCCGGGCGAATTTTGACCTTCGCGCGTCGGGGGAGCTCATGGGCCTGTTTGACCAGGCCCGTCTCCAACAACTATTGACCAACCTTGCAAATAACGCGGCCCAGTATGGCGCCGCGGGAAAACCTATTACGATAGAAATAGAGGGGCTCGAAACCCACATAGCGCTGACCGTCCGGAATCAGGGAGCGGTCATTCCGGACGCGCTATTGCCGACCCTGTTTGATTCGCTGGTGCAATTACCAGAAAGCGACTCACGGCCCGCAAGTAGTCTTGGCTTAGGCCTGTTCATCGCAAAAAAAATTGCCGTTGCGCATGGTGGGAAAATTGACGTGGTTTCAAACGACATCGTTGGCACGATGTTTACTGTCGAGATACCTCGACAGTAAATGTTGTCATTTGCGGCCGATGCTGATCAGGAAATTCTGCATCGTCGCTTCCGCCACCGACGCCCACAAATTCTGCTCGTGGCGGAACTTCTTCCACGGGTCGTAAATCTTCTTGAATTTGGCGTTCTTCGCGGCTTCCTCTTCCATCACGTCCACCGAATGCTTGTAGGCGGTATCCATGATTTCTTTCGAGAACGTGCGGACTTTGGCGCCGCTCTTTTGCAGGCGGGCCAGCGCTTTCGGGTTGCGCGCGTCATATTCGGCCTGCAGCCCCACGTGGCACTCGTAGCTGGCCGCTTCGATCGCCGCCTGGTATTCCTTCGGCAGCTTGTCCCACTCTTTCAAATTCACATAGAACGACAGTTGCGGTCCCGCTTCCCACCAGCCTGGCGCGTAGTAATGCGGCGCGACCTTGGCCAGGCCCAGTTTTTCATCGTCGTACGGACCGACCCACTCGGCCGCATCGATCGTGCCCTTTTCCAGCGCCGAATACACGTCGCTGGCGGCGATTTGCTGCGGCACCGCGCCCATGCGCTCCATCACGCGGCCGGCGAAGCCGGCGATACGGATTTTCAAGCCCTTGATGTCAGCCACACCCTTGATCTCCTTGCGGTACCAGCCACCCATTTGCGTGCCGGTGTTACCGCCAAAGAAATTGATGATGCCGTAGCCTTTGTAGAACTCGCGCAACAGTTCGCGGCCGCCGCCCTGGTCGCACCACGATGTTTGCTGGCGCGACGTCAGGCCGAACGGCACCGCGCAATCAAAGCAGAACGTCGGGTCCTTGCCGAAGTAGTAATAGGCCGGCGTGTGGCCCATTTCCACCGTGCCCGCCTGCACCGCGTCCATCACCTGCAAGCCCGGCACCACCTCCCCGGCGGCGAACTGACGGATCTGGAAGCGGCCGCCCGTCAATTCCGCCACGCGCTTGATGAAGCGCTCGGCCGAACCGTAGATCGTGTCCAGCGTTTTCGGGAAGCTCGACGCCAGGCGCCACGTAATGGCGGGGCCCTGGGCCAGGGCCGGGGCGGCCACCGCGGCGGTGGCGGCGGCGCCGGCCGTGGCTTGTTTCAGGAAAGAACGACGCTGCATGCGGGTCTCCGATATTGGTGATGAGAAAGCAGTTTATGTCTGAAATGACAAGCTTGCAATCCCGGGTTCTATATGACGCCGATCAAAGCGGTTATCATATCGGCCACGCTTCATTTAACAACCCAGGATTTCCATGCCTATCAAAATCAGCCACCAATTCGATGCTGGCGCCATCGAGGTTCTGCGCGCGGATGACCCGTCCGCGATCGATCTGAACATCCGCAAGGATTCCGCCGCCGACATCATCCAGTGGTTCTATTTCCGCGTACAGGGCGCCAAGGCGACGCCGCTGACGATGAACTTCAAAAACGCCGGCCAGGCCGCCTACCCGGACGGCTGGAAAGAGTACCAGGCCGTGGCCAGCTATGACCGCAGCAGCTGGTTCCGCGTGCCGACCTCGTTCGACGGCCAGGTCATGACCATCGAGCACACCCCGGAATTCGACAGCGTGTACTACGCGTACTTCGAGCCGTATTCGTGGGAACGCCACCTGGCGCTGCTGGACAGCGCACAGCTGTCGCCGCACGTGCGCATGGAAGACCTGGGTTCGACCCTGGATGGCCACGACATGAACCTGCTGGTCATCGGCGAACCGGCCGAAGGCAAAAAGAAGGTGTGGGTCATCGCGCGCCAGCACCCGGGTGAAACCATGGCGGAATGGTTCGTCGAAGGCATGCTCGATGCCTTGCTGGACGACGCCAACCCGCACGGCCGCCAGCTGCTGAAAGAGTCCGTGTTCTACGTGGTGCCGAACATGAACCCGGACGGTTCGGTGCGCGGCAACCTGCGCACCAACGCCGCCGGCGCCAACCTGAACCGCGAGTGGATGACCCCGACCATGGAACGCAGCCCGGAAGTGTTCTTGGTGCTGAACAAGATGAAGCAGACCGGCTGCGACCTGTTCCTCGACGTGCACGGCGACGAAGGCTTGCCGTACGTGTTCGTGGCCGGCTCCGAATCGCTGGAAACGTTTGGCGACAAGGAACGCGCCGAACAACAGCGCTTCATCGACGATTTCAAGATCGCCAGCCCGGACTTCCAGGACGTGCACGGTTATGGCGTGACGCCATTCACCCCGGAAACGCTGACCATGGGTTCGCCGCACATCACGCACGCCTTCGGCTGCCTGTCGCTGACCCTGGAAATGCCGTTCAAGGATAACGCCAACGATCCCGACCCGGCAGTGGGCTGGGATGGCGCCCGCAGCGCCCGCCTGGGTGCGGATATCCTGCAACCTGTATTACAATCGCTGCGCGCCTGATTTCCGTATCAGCGCCACCGATCAAGCCCCGCACGGCGGGGCTTTTTTGTGCCCGCCAATGTGTTATATCGCCAGCCTGATCACCATGAAACAAGCCACCCGCCCTTCCCCCACCTTGCTGCGCCTGCTCGCGGCCGCGCCGGCCCTGCTGGGCGCCATGCATGTCCATGCAGCGGATGACCAGCACAAGAAAACTGAAGAAAAAGTCCAGCAGGTGGAAATCAAAGGGGCGGCCACGGCTTACGATGCGCGCCGCAACGACACCGCCACCAAGATCGTCGTGACGCAGGAGGAAATCCTGAAAAATGGCGACACCACCGTCGGCGAAGTGCTCAAGCGCTTGCCGGGCGTGACCATTGGCGGCGTGCAGGGACGCGGCGGCGATATCCGCATGCGCGGCCTGGGGGCCGGCTATACGCAGATCCTGTTGAACGGCGAACCGGCGCCACCGGGCTTTTCGCTCGATTCGATTTCGCCGGACATGATCGAGCGTATCGAAGTGATGCGCGCGGCCACCGCCGAATTCAGTACCCAGGCGATTGCCGGCGGCATCAACATCGTGCTGAAACGCGCCGTGCAAACCGCCCAGCGCGAACTGAAAATCGGCCTGCAGGACGACAACGGCAAGATCGGCACCAACACGAATTTCCAGCTGTCGGACAAGAGCGGCATCATGTCGTACGCGATCGGCGGCAATTTCACCTATGGCAAATTCGACCGCCCGTCCGAACTGGTGCAGGAAGAATTCGACCTGGCCGGCAAGCGTACGCAGTTGCGCAGCGCCGACCAGCAAAACCGCGGCGTCTTCAAAGGCATGGGCCTGTCGCCGCGCGTGAATTTCAACCTGGGGCCCGGCGATATCGTCACGTGGCAAAGCTTTATCAATGCCAACCAGTTCCGCGCCAATGTGGTGGAGCGCTTCACCCAGCAGGAAGGTGACCGCCTGGCACGCTACGTGGGCACGGACGTTGGCATCCGCTCCGAGTTCATCTTGGCGCGCAGCGACCTCACCTGGACCCGCAAGCTGGCGGCCGGCGCCAAGCTGGAAGTCAAGGGTGGCGTCAACTACAACAACCGAGACACGGACGCCCCCAGCCTGCAATACGCGCCGGGCATGAGACTGGCGATGGACCGCCTCGTGACGTCGACCTTGACGGAAAAAGGTTATTCCACCACCGGCAAGTACTCGACGCCGATCATTGAACATCACGCGCTGGCCATGGGCTGGGACCTGGGCTTCAGCACACGCAATGAAGACCGCATCCAGCGCGAAACGGAACTGCTGCCGCCACCGCCACCCAAGCCGGGCCAGCCGGCGCCGCTGCCGGCGCAAAACCTGGACCAGGTGTACAACGCGGACATCAAGCGGCTGGCGCTGTATGCGCAGGACGAGTGGCAAGTGACGGGCCGCTGGTCGATTTACATGGGCTTGCGCTGGGAAGGGATCGAGACCACCAGCGAAGGCACCGGCTATGCCGCCGTGGACAGCAAGTCCAGTGTCTTCAGCCCCCTGCTCCAGACCCTGTGGAAACTGCCGGACACCAAGAACGACCAGCTGCGCCTGGGCCTGACCCGCACCTACAAGGCGCCCGGCGTCAACCAGCTGATCCCGCGCCGCTTTGCATCGAACAATAACTCGTCGACGTCACCCGATTCGTCCGGCAACCCGCAACTGAAACCGGAACTGGCGTGGGGCCTGGACCTGGCCTATGAACACTACCTGCCGGCCGGCGGCCTGCTGACGGCCAGCACCTACCTGCGCCGCATCGACAACAGTATCCGCAACCGCGTGGACTTGATCGACAGCCTGTGGGTGTCGCGCCCCGTCAATGCCGGCACGGCCAATACCCATGGCATCGAACTGGAAGCCAAGCTGCCATTGCGGTCGCTGTATCCGGCCGCGCCGGCGATTGAAGTGCGCGCCAATATCGCGCGCAACTGGTCGACGCTCGATACCGTGCCGGGCCCGAACAACCGCCTCGATGGCCAGACACCGGTCAGCGGGACGGTGGGCTTCGATTACAAGATGGATGCGCTGCCGCTGACCACCGGCGCCAGCTTCAGCTTCCAGTCGGGCGGCCCGGTGCGGGTCTCGGACAGACAGTTTGCCTGGTCGGCGCCGAAGCGCACGCTGGACTGGTATGGCGTGATGAAATTCTCGCCAAAGACGCAGCTGCGGGTGTCGGTATCGAATTTGCTGCACCAGGATAACGTGGCGCAAAACGCATTCCTGACGCCGAATGGATTGAATGCGGATACCACGCTGACGCCGACGGTGGCGACCGTGCGGGCTTTAATGGAAATGAAGTTTTAAAGCAAAACGGGCCGGATGACCTCCGGCCCGTTTGATTGACGTACCGGCTTACTTACCGCCGCGTACCATGGAAATCAGGAAGTTCTGCATCGTCGATTCCGCCACCGATGCCCACAGGTTCTGCTCCTTGCGGAACTGTTTCCATGGCTCGTAGATCTTCGCGAACTTCGCATTCTTCGCCGCTTCCTCGTTCATCACTTCCTGCGCCGTCTTGTAGCTCGCTTCCAGGATCTCTTTCGGGAACGAGCGCAGCTTGACGCCTTTCTTTTGCAGGCTGGCCAGCGCTTGCGGATTACGCACATCGTATTCCGCCTGCATCACCACGTGCGCTTCATACGACGCCACTTCGATCGCGGCCTGGTATTCCTTCGGCAACTTTTCCCATTCTTTCAGGCCGACGTAGAACGTGAACGAGGCGCCGGCTTCCCACCAGCCCGGGTAATAGTAATACGGCGCGACCTTATAGAAGCCGAACTTCTCGTCGTCGTAGGGGCCGACCCATTCCGCCGCGTCGATCGTGCCTTTTTCCAGCGCGGGATAGATATCGCCACCGGCCAGCTGTTGCGGCACCATGCCCAGGCGCTCCTGCACCTTGCCGGCGAAACCGGCGATGCGCATCTTGGTGCCCTTCAAGTCGGCCAGCGACTTGATCTCCTTGCGGAACCAGCCGCCCATCTGCGTGCCCGAGTTACCGCCCAGGAAGTTGATGACGCCATAGCCCTTGAAGAATTCACGGGTCAGTTCGCGGCCGCCGCCCTGGTCATACCACGCGGTGTGCTGGCGCGAGGTCAGGCCGAACGGCACCGCGCAGTCAAACGCGAAGGTCGGATCTTTGCCGAAGTAATAGTACGACGCGCTGTGGCCGCACTCGACGGTGCCGGCCTGCACCGCGTCCAGCACTTGCAGGCCCGGGACGATTTCGCCGCCGGCGAACACGCGGATATTGAATTTACCGCCCGTCAGCTGGGAAACGCGCTTGACGAAGGTGTCGGCGGCGCCATAAATGGTGTCCAGCGTTTTCGGGAAACTGGACGCCAGGCGCCAGTTGATGGTGGGAAGCGACTGCGCCATCGCCGGCGTGACTATTGCGCCGGCGCCAGCGCCTACTGCGGCCTTTTTTATAAAGGAACGGCGTTCCATACTTTGGTCTCCTCAGTGGTGTTTTGCCCGAGACAGTGTATGGAAACAACTATAAGGTTGCAACGAAAATATCATGCCGCCGTGCAGCATCGGACGTTCCGGCTGCGGCACGGCGGTTATTGACTAAATATCAATTGCCAGCGACCACCATTTTTTCGATCAGGATCGAACCGGTCTGCTTGGTGCCGCGCACCAGCACGTCGGTGCCGACCGCCACGATGTCCTGGAACATGTCTTTCATGTTGCCGGCAATGGTGATTTCTTCCACCGGGTATTGGATCACGCCGTTTTCCACCCAGTAACCCGACGCGCCGCGCGAATAATCGCCCGTCACGTAATTGGTGCCCTGGCCCATCAATTCCGTCACCAGCAAGCCGGTGCCCATTTTCTTCAGCATGCCGACGAAATCGTCGTTCTTTTCGGTGCGGGACGACGTCAGAGACAGGTTGTGCGAACCGCCGGCATTGCCGGTGGTCTTCATGCCCAGCTTGCGGGCCGAATAGGTCGACAGGAAATAGCCTTGCAGCACGCCGTCCTTGACCACGTCGCGCGCCGACGTCCGCACGCCTTCTTCATCGAACGGAGCCGAGCCGATGGCGCCGATCACATGCGGATCTTCGCTGACCTGGATGTGCGACGGGAAGATAGCCTGGCCCAGGCTGTCCAGCAGGAAGGTGGATTTGCGGTACAGCGCGCCACCGGAGGTCGCTTGCACCAGCGCGCCCACCAGGCCGGCGGCCAGCGGCGCTTCGAACAGCACCGGGCAGGTGCGCGTATCGAGCTTGCGGGCGTTCAGGCGCGCCAGCGCGCGCTCCGCCGCATAACGGCCGATGGCTTCCGGCTGCGCCAGGTTTTTCGCATTGCGCACCGAGCTGTACCAGTCGTCGCGCTGCATTTTCGCGCCCTTGCCGGCAATCGGCGCGACCGAAATCGTATGGCGCGAATACGGATAGCCGCCGATAAAGCCGCGCGAATTGGCGGCCACGAAGTGCGATTGCTGCACGTGCACGCCGGCGCCTTCGCTGTTCGTCACGCGCGGATCGACGGCAAACGCGGCGGCTTCGGCGCGCTGCGCCAGCACCACGGCTTCCTCCGTGCTGATATCCCATGGGTAGAACAACTGCAACTCCCGCGGGTTCTTTTCCAGCATGTCGTCATCGGCCAGGCCGGCGCAATCGTCGTCCGCCGTGAAGCGGGCAATGTTGTAGGCCGCTTCCACGGTGGCGCGCAGCGAGGCGGCGGAAAAGTCCGAGGTGCTGGCATTGCCGCGTTTCTGGCCGATAAATACCGTCACACCCAGGCCCTTGTCCTTGTTTTGCTCGATCGTCTCGATCTTGCTCTTGCGCACAGACACGGACAAACCGCTGCCTTCGCTGATCTCCACCGCCGCGTCGGTGCCGCCTTTTTCGCGCGCATATTGCAAAACATCGCGTGCAAGCTGTTTCAACTGGTCCTGGCTATGGGTGAAGAAGGAATCGCTCATGAGGTGGCTTTTTTCAGGGGTAACGTGTAAAGGAGGTATCATAGCAGCCGTTTACTGTTTTTACAGGTCAGGTACGCCTGGCCTTTTGTCATTATGCCAAATGCTAACCGGGGCGCCGTCGGCTTCAATTCCTCCGAATTCGAAGAAAAATACGAGCGCCCGTCTAAAACCGAACTCAAACGCCAGTCCGATGCGCTGCAAGACCTGGGCACGGAACTGGTCAATGCGCCGCGCGACCGCGTGAAGCGCATGCAGATGCCGGACGATGTCAAGGACGTCATCCTCGACACCCAGAACATCAAGGACCACGAAGGCCGCCGCCGCGCGCTGCAATTCGTCGGCAAGAAGATGCGTTCGCTGGACGAGGACGAACTGGCCGTGATCCGCCGCACCATCGAAGGCTGGAAAGGCGCGTCGAAGGCCGATACCGCCGCGCTGCACGCACTGGAACGCCGCCGCGACAAGCTGCTGGTCGACGACAATGCGCTGACCGTGCTGCTGTCCGAGCACCCGGAACTGGACGTGCAGCACTTGCGCGCGCTGATCCGCAATGCCCGTAAAGAGCAGGCGGAAAACAAGCCGCCGAAAGCCTACCGTGAAATCTTCCAGATCCTGAAAGACCTGGCGGCGAAAAACGCCAAGGCCGCCTCGGCCAGCGACGAAGACGGCGCCGACGAAGGTGAAGGCGATGACGAGTAATTCGTCGCCCGCGGAACCGGCATTGGTCGTGGGCCTGGTCTCGATTTCCGACCGCGCCAGCGGCGGCGTCTACCAGGACCAGGGCATTCCCGCGCTGCAGGACTGGCTGGCGGCCTGCCTCACCACGCCGTTCCGCATCGAAACCCGTTTGATTCCCGACGAGCGTGCGCAAATCGAAGCGACGCTGGTGGAACTGGTGGACGGCGCGCGCTGCCACCTGGTGCTGACCACTGGCGGCACGGGTCCGTCGCGGCGCGATGTGACGCCGGAAGCGACCCTGGCGGTCGCCACCAAGGAAATGCCGGGCTTCGGCGAACAGATGCGCCAGGTCAGCCTGGCGTTCGTGCCGACCGCGATCCTGTCGCGCCAGGTGGCGGTGATCCGCGAGATTCCTGATCACGCGGCATTGATCATCAACCTGCCCGGCCAGCCGAAAGCCATCAAGGAAACCCTCGAAGGCTTGAAAGACGCCGACGGCAAGCAACTGGTGGGGGGCGTGTTTGCCGCCGTGCCGTATTGCGTGGATTTGATCGGCGGCCCCTACATGGAAACCAACCCGGCGGTGTGCAAGGCGTTCCGCCCGAAATCCGCCATCCGCAACAAGGACCAAGCCTGACATGACGACTGTTCTGGACTCGATTGAAATCAACACTTCGGCCAACCCTGAACTGGCCGTGATCTGGATGCATGGCCTGGGCGACAGCGGCGAAGGCTGGGCGCCGATCGTCAATGAACTGGACCTGGCCGGCTTGCCGGGCATCCGTTTTGTCTTCCCGCACGCGAACATGATGCCGGTCACCATCAATGGCGGCTATGTGATGCGTTCGTGGTACGACATCGTGCACAACGACCTGGGCCGCCAGGAAGACGAGCAAGGCTTGCGCGAGTCGCAAAAGCTGGTGGAAGCGCTGATCGCCCGCGAAACGGCGCGCGGCATCCCCGCCAGCCGCATCGTGCTGGGCGGTTTTTCGCAAGGCTGCGCCATGACCCTGCAGGCCGGCTTGCGCCATCCTGAACAGCTGGCCGGCCTGATGTGCCTGTCCGGCTATGTGCCGATGGCCGACAAGGTCGCCGCCGAGCGCAGCGCCGCCAACCAGGACACGCCGATCTTCATGGTGCACGGCACGATGGACCCGGTGATCCCGATCAGCCGCGCCATCGCCTCGCGCGACTTGCTGGCCCAACTCGGTTACACGATCGAGTGGCACGACTATCCGATGCAGCACTCGGCGTGCGCGGAAGAAGTCCAGCACATTTCGGCCTGGCTGAAGAAGGTATTTTTGAAGTAAGTGGCGAATCCGGCGGCTGCCGCCGCGGACTCGGCGCCCCCCGGCAAACCGCCCTACCGAGACAAGCCGCAGGCCACAATGCAGGCATTCGGCGAAGACATTCCGTAGGGCGGTTCGCTTGCGAGCCGCCATGCACACCGCCGGCTTATCCAGCCGGCAAATCCGGCAGCGGCGCAGCCGGCGATGGTGGCGCCGCCGTCCGCGCCCCATTCATGACCATCGCCAGGAACGTGTAGTACCCGCACAAGCCCATCAGGTCCACCACGCCCTGCTCCCCAAACTGCGCCAGCGCCACAGCGTAGGTGGCATCCGACACGCGCTTGTCGCGCTGCAGCTCGACACAAAAATCAAATACAGCCGCCTCGGCATCCGGCATGCCCTCCGGCCTGCGCCCATGCGCAATCACCTCGATCACCTCCACACTAATGCCCTCCTGCGCGGCAATCGGCGCATGGATCGCCCATTCCACTTGCTGGTTCCAGTGCCGCGCCGTGACCAGGATCGCCAGTTCCGACAAGCGCGTCCCGATCGCGCTGCGGTAGCGCAAATACTCGCCCATGCGCTGTGCGTGCTCCATCAGTTCCGGGCTGCGCAGCAGCGGCACGAAAGGTCCGTACAGCGCGCCGCGCGGGCCATCGATGATGGCCTGGGCCGCCCGCTGTTGTATGGGCGTCAGTTGATCGTGGGGAATGGGGGTTAGGCGTTCAGTCATCGGGCCATATTCGCATACGGCTAGAGAAAAATCAAAAGACGGCAAGATTGCCCGGGCTATCGTCCGAATTTCCTACTAACAACAAGGGGACGTAATGAGCCACATCATCCACCGCAGCCTGCGCCGTACGCCGCCTGTCGCCGTCAGCGGCGAAGGCATCCTCATCCGCGACAGCAAAGGCAATAGTTACCTGGACGCCAGCGGCGGCGCCGCGGTCTCGTCGCTGGGCCATGGCCATCCCGACGTGATCGACGCCATGCATGCGCAAATCGACCGCCTGGCGTATGCGCACACGTCCTTCTTCACCTCCGATGCGGCCGAAGAACTGGCGGCCCGCATCGCCTATGACGCGCCGGGCGACCTCGATCATGTGTACCTGGTGTCGGGCGGATCGGAAGCCATGGAAACCGCGCTCAAGCTGGCGCGCCAGTATGTGGTGGAATGCGGCCAGCCGCAGCGCCGCCTGTTCATTGCGCGCCGCCAGAGTTATCACGGCAATACGCTGGGCGCGCTGGCGCTGGGCGGCAATGAATTCCGCCGCAAGCCGTATGCGCCGCTGCTGATGGACGTGGCGCGCGTGTCGCCCTGCTATGAATACCGTGACCGCGGCGCAGGCCAGAGCGTGGCCGATTACACGGCCGGCCTGATCGCGGAACTGGAAGCGGCCATCGTCGCCGCCGGCCCGGAAAACGTGATCGGCTTTTGCGCCGAGCCGGTGGTGGGCGCGACCGGCGGCGCGATCCCCGCCACGCCGGGGTATTTCAAGGGCGTGCGCGAGCTGTGCGACAAGTACGGCATCCTGTTCATCGCCGATGAAGTCATGTGCGGCATGGGCCGTACCGGCACCTTGTATGCGGTGGAACAGGAAAATGTATTGCCGGACCTGGTGGCGCTGGGCAAAGGCCTGGGCGCCGGCTACCAGCCGATCGGCGCGGTGGTGGTGCGCGATCCCATCGTGCAGCGGCTGCGCAATGGCAGCGGCGTTTTCCAGCATGGCCATACCTATGTCGGCCACCCGGTGGCGGCGGCGGCCGCGCTGGCGGTGCAGCGCGTGATCCAGCGCGATTGCCTGCTGGGCGCCGTCACCGTGCGCGGCGCGGCGCTGCGCCGCATGTTGCGCGATGTGTTCAGCCAGCACCCGCACGTGGGTGATATCCGGGGCCGGGGTTTGCTGTGGGCGCTGGAACTGGTGCGCGACCGCGACACCAAGGAACCGTTTGCGCCCTCGCTGAAACTGCATGAAGCCGTGCGCGCGCAAGCCATGGCCTGCGGCTTGATGGTGTACCCGATGGGCGGCACCATCGATGGCGAACGGGGCGACCATATCCTGCTGGCGCCGCCGTTCATCACCACCGAGGCGGACCTGGCGGAAATCGTGTCGCGCCTGCAGGATGCGCTGGACCGGGCAGTGGCCAGCGTCGGTGCGGCATCGTATGCCTATACCGGCAAGCGCGCGGCGTAACCCGGGGTCAGTATTGCTGGAACGCGATCACGTCCTGCTGCTGTTCACCCAGGCCGGCAATACCGAGGCGCATCAAATCGCCCTTCTTCAGGAAGCGCTTCGGCTTGCGGCCATTGCCCACACCGGGTGGCGTGCCGGTGGCAATCACGTCGCCCGGTTCCAGGGTCATGAATTGCGACAGGTAACTGATGATTTGCGGCACGGAGAAAATCATGTTGTCCGTGCTGCCGGTCTGCATGCGCTTGCCGTTCAGTTCCAGGTACAGGTCCAGCTTGTCCGGGAAATACACTTCATCGCGCGTCACCAGCCAGGGGCCGACCGGGCCAAAGGTATCGCAGCCTTTGCCCTTGTCCCACTGCGAGCCACGCTCGAACTGGAATTCACGTTCGGAGATATCGTTGACCACGCAATAGCCGGCGATGTACTGGTCCGCATCCTTGACGCTGACATGGCGGGCGCGGGTACCGATGATGACACCCAGTTCCACTTCCCAGTCGGTTTTCTTCGAGCCCTTGGGCAGCATGACAGGATCGTCCGGGCCGGACAGGCAGCTGATCGCCTTCATGAACACGATCGGCTCGGCCGGAATCGGCAATTCCATTTCCGCGGCGTGGTCGTAATAGTTCAGGCCTATGCCGATGAACTTGCCGACTTTCGCTACCGGCACGCCAAAGCGGGGATTGCCGCGCACCAGTGGCAAGTCTTCATGCGGGATCTTGGCCAGCTTGCGCAGCGCCTTGTCCGACAATTGCTCGGGACCGATGTCATCGATCACGCCGGACAGGTCGCGCAGTTTGCCTTCATCATCAATCAGGCCGGGTTTTTCTTTGCCGGGACGGCCGTAACGAACCAGTTTCATACATATCCTTCAACGTAAGGCCAACATTGTAACGGATGCCGAGGTGGCGCCATGCGAACGCCAGCAATCCCGGTAATTGCAGCAGCACCAGCACGCCAAACGCGGCCTGGTAGGCAATGGCGGGATAGCGCTGCAAGGCATCCGGTTGCCACAGTCCCACCACCAGGCCGAAGCCGGCCTGCACGCAAAAAGCGGCGAGAAAAATGAACAGGTTTAAACAAGTCGATGCGCGTCCCGTCAGCGCCGGCGGCATCGCTTGCGCAACGATGGCGTAATCGATGCCCGTGATGGTGCCGGTCAGGGTGAACAGCACCGCCAGTTGCGCATAACCGGGTTGCCAGTCCAGCACGAAACCGACTTGCACCACCACGAACAGCGCGATGCCGCAAGCCGCCACCGACAGCGGCGCGATGTTGCGCCTGGCAGCCCACTCCGTGATCATGCCGGTGGCAATCGCACCCAGCACCACCGCCGCCATGCCCAGGTACAGCAGCCAGGCAATCGCCTGGGGTGGAAACCTGCCGACATCGTGCAGCCAGCGCGCGATCCACAACCCCTGCACGCCGAAGAACACGGCATGGGGCAGCAGCATCAGTGTGGCGGTGGAGCGGAATACCGGGTGCGCGCAGATGTCGGCAAACATGCGCCGGTTAAATGGTTTCGGTTGCGTGGCGGGCGGAGTCGGCGTCAACAGCCAGATCAGCAGCGCGATGATGGCGCAGCCTGCGCCCAGCATGATGAACAGCCAGCGCCAGTCCATGTAGTGCAAGGCCAGCCGCACCGGCAAGGTGGCGCTGGCCGCGCCCAGCCCGCCCACGGCGATCAGGTAACCCTGCACCGAAGGCAGCTTGGCGGGCGAGATCCAGGTCGACACGGCTTTCACCGCCGCCATGAAGCAACCCGCCAGGCCGATACCCATGACAGCGCGCGCGACCACCAATTGATTGAATTCGCGGCTGCCGGCAAAGGCCAGCGCCCCCAGCGCGGCCAGCCACAGCATGGAGCATTGCACCAGGCGGGGACCGAAGCGGTCCAGCGCCATGCCGACCGGCAGTTGCGCCAGGGCGAACGTGAGGAAATAAGCGCTGGTCAGCAAACCCAGTTGCGCCGGAGTCAATCCCAGCGCATCGACCAGTTGCGGCGCCAGGATCGCATTCACGTTGCGCAGCAGGCTGGACATGAAGTGACCCAGTGCGAACGGCAGGAACACCAGGCAAAACATCGAAGCCGGAGACAGCGTGCCCGGGAGGCGCACGCGGCCGATAAAGGCGGGCACGCCGAATTGCAGCCAGTGCGGCGCGGGAGCATGGGGTGCAGGTGGATCGGCGGCGCTGCCAGCCATGCAGGCCGGCGCCGCTTGCGCGGCAGGTATGGTCACTGCCGTGCCGCCGGCGTCTGCGGGAGAGTCGCAGCCGCCGGCAATGGGCAAGGCGGTCCCCTTGGCGGCGGCCGTGCCGCCATGATGGTGGTGGTCCATGGTGCGCTCCTCATGCGGCGTGGCTCTGACCGCATGGGCTGCCGGCATGCGCGGGTTCGGACCGCACGGTGGCCAGTGGGATCACCTTGCGTGGCATCGGCTCGTCTTCCTCGAAGAAGAAGCGCTCCTTGCCGAAGGCCGGCACCAGGTCATCCATCCAGGTCGCGTTCGGATCGAACTTCGCATAGAACGGCCGGCGCACCCAGTCCGGATTGCGCGCCTGCAGGAACTGCAGCGCGAACACTTTTTCACCGCCGATGGTGGCCACGCCATCGATCACGACCTTGCCCGGGAAGGCGCTCATCGACGGCCCGCGCACGGTGCGCGACAGGCCCGACACCATCTGGTACGCCTGGCGGAAAATCTCGTGCGCGCGGGCCAGCGGCAGCTGGAAGTAGTCGCGCGGCCCGGTGTCGCGCTCGACGAACATGTAATACGGGATCGCCCCGAGGCGCACACCGGTGGTCCACAGTTCGGCCCAGCTGCGCGGGTCTTCATTGATGTGGCGGATCAGCGGGCCCTGCATGCGCAAGGTGGCGCCGGTGCCGACGATGCGCTTGACCGCCTGCTGCGCCACTTCCTGCCGCAATTCCACCGCGTGGTTGTAATGGCCCATGATGGCCATGTTCTTGCCGCTGGCGACCACCCGTTCGAACAGCCGCAGCAAATCATCCGCATCGCGGTCGCTGACAAAGCGCTGCGGCCAGTACGACACCGACTTGGTGCCGATGCGGATGTTCTGGATATGCGCCAGCTCCGGCGCCAGCAGCGGTTCAATGAATTCCGCCAGCGATCGGGTATTCATGATCATCGGGTCGCCGCCCGTGATCAGCACGTCCGTCACATCGGGATGCGTCCGCAGGTACGACACCAGTTGCGTGGTTTCCCTGGCATCGAACTTCATGTCATCCATGCCGACAAATTGCGGCCAGCGGAAACAGAACGTGCAATACGCGTGGCACGTCTGGCCCGAGCTGGGGAAGAACAGCACGGTTTCCTTGTACTTGTGCTGCAAGCCTTTCAGCGGCGCGTCATTCACGCGCGGCACGTTGTGCGTCATCTGCCCGGCAGGATGGGGATTCATGCGCATGCGGATGGCATGCACCAGTTGCGCAATGGCGGCTTCGTCGCGCTGGTCCGCCAGCACCAGGTTGCGCAACTGCGTGTATTCGTGCCCGGGCAACATGTCGCGGTGGGGGAACACCAGCCGGTAAATCGGATCGTCCGGGATGTTGTTCCAGTCAATCAGGGAATCCAGCACGTATTCATTGACGCGGAACGGCAGCACGTGCGACACCACCTGCACGGCTTCTCTTAATTCTTCGGGGATCAATTCCCACTGGCGTGCCTGGCGGATGGTCTGGCGGGTATAGGGCTTGAATTTGGCGGGCTCGGTATGCATGGCGGGTTCTCCTGGTTGGTGTGCCGGATTTCATCGTAGGCGTCACATCCCTGGTCGAATTGCCAAAACTCAATATCCATATGGAAATTCTCACAGATTCCCACCATGCTTGATCGTAGTTACTGGTGCTGTGCACATTTCCACGCGGCATGCACAGTGCTTGCGAAAGCGCAATTTTTCCTGCAAGCATGCGGCGTAAATTACCTATGCGCAATTCACACAGGAGCCCACCATGAAACGCTTGCTGACTGCCACCTTGCTGACCTTCGCTGCCTTCAATACCTATGCCGCCGAGCCCACCGAGAAAGACGCGATTGCCATGACCGAGCGCGGCGCCGCCTATATCAAGGCGCACGGCAAGGATGAAATGATGAAAAAGATTTCCGCCAAAGATCCGGACTTCGTGCAGGGCTCGCTGTACGTCGACATGCGCGACCTGCACACCGGCATCGTGCTGGCGCACCCCATCAACCCCTCGATTGTCGGCAAGGATCTGACGGACGTGCCGGACGCCAGCGGCAAGAAGTACCGGCGTGAAATCATCGAACTGGCGGCCGCCAAGGGGAAAGGCTGGGTCGACTACATGTACAAGAATCCGGTAACGGGCAAGATCGAACCCAAGACCACGTACATCCTGCGGGTCGGGGATGTGGTGCTGGAAGCCGGCATCTACAAAAAGTGAGGCCGCCATGCTGAACCAATTGCGGATCGCCCCCAAGCTGCTGCTGGCGCCTGCGCTGGCGGTAACGCTGCTGATGGCGACAGCGGGTGGCGCGTATTACGGCCTGGTGCGGCAAAACGCCACCATGGAAAACCTGGTGCAGGTGCGCGCGGCGCGCCTGCAGGCGGCGGCCGCCATCACCGGCGAAGCGCGTTATGCCCACGCCCACATTTACCAGTTGCTGGCCTGGATCAACGGCAGCTTTGCGCAGGCGCGCCTCGACGCCCTGTCGGCGCAAATCCGCAGCCGCCATGGCGCGATTGAAAAGCAGTTGGCGGAGCTGGCGGCCGTGGCCGAACCGGCGGAACGGGCCATCGTCGAAGCGTCGGGGGCCGCGCTGGCGTCCTACCGCAAGGCGGTGCTGGAAACCATGGAAATGGCGGCCATCGATCAATCGATCGCCACCAATTCCATGACCAAGGCCGAGCGCCAGTTTGAAACGCTGAACGGGGAACTGGGCAAGCTGGCCGCACTGGAACAAACCCTGAGCGCCCAGGCGCAAGCGCAGGCGCGGGAGGAATTCCAGATGCTGGGCGCCGCCATGGCGGGCATGGTGCTGCTGTCCGCCGTGCTGTCGCTGCTGGTCACCCTGTTCCTGCGGCGCGCCATGCTGCGCGGCATCCACGGCATTGCCGACGTGGTGCGCAGCCTGGCGGCGGGACGGCTGGTGCAAGGCAAGACCGGCGCCGGCCGCGATGAAATTGCCGAAACCGGCCGCCTGCTGGACCAGACCATGGACAAGCTGAACGGCACCCTGCGCGCCATTCTCGAGTCGGTCAGCGCGATCGACACGGCGTCGCGTGAAATCGCCAGCGGCAATATGGATTTATCGACCCGCACGGAACGCCAGGCCGCCTCGCTGGAAGAAACCGCCAGCGCCATCCACAGCCTGACCCAGGCCGTGCGCAGCAATGCCGACCATGCGCGCGCCGCGTGTGAACTGGCGGCGCGCGCCAGCGGCCTGGCGGGACGGGGCGGCGCCTCCGTCACGCAGGCGGTGGCCAGCATGGAATCGATCCGGGCCAGCTCGCGCCGCATCGTGGAAATCATCGGCGTGATCGATGGCATTGCATTCCAGACCAATATCCTCGCGCTGAATGCCGCCGTGGAAGCGGCGCGCGCCGGCGAGGCGGGACGGGGCTTTGCCGTGGTGGCGTCCGAGGTGCGAACCCTGGCGCAGCGCTCCGCCGCCGCCGCCAAGGAAATCAAGGCTTTGATCGGGGCGTCGGTCGCCACCATCGACAGCGGCGCCGCGTGCGTCAATGCGGCCGGCGCCAGCATGGGCGATATCGTCGAATCGGTGCGCCAGGTGAATGAAGTGATCGAGCACATCAGCCAGGCCAGCACCCACCAGGCGCAGGGTATCGAGGAAGTCAATCATGCGGTGTGCCAGATCGACGATGTGACGCAGCAAAATGCGGCGCTGGTGGAGCAGGCGGCGGCGGCGGCGGCCAGCTTGCAGGAGCAGGCCGTGAACCTGACGCGGGCGGTGGGGGTGTTTCAGCTGGCGGGGGACGCCGCGACGCCGGCTGCGGCAGCGCGGCCGGCACGGGAACGGCGGGCCACCGGCAGCCCGATGCGGGCGCTGGGGGGCGCCACGCCGCGGCGGGTGCGGACGGCGTGACTGTGCTGGCATGGCGGCTTCCGCCTCGCGGAAACCGCCCTACGGAATTCGCGCCACGGTAATTTTCTTAGGGCATCACCTGAATGGTTTGCTGACAAATTTGGATCCGGCCTCGCCAAAGCGCCACGGCACCTCGACCGCCCTGGAAATGCCGATGCGCGGGCCGCTCACCACCTCCGCTTCCGCTTCCGCATCGCGGGCAATCAGCTGGAACGGCGGCGCCGCCAGCGACAGGCCGTTATAAGCGCGCGTGACGGCCAGCGCCTGGCACAACTTGCCCGGCCCGGAACACAGCATGCGGATATCCTGCTGGCGGCGCCGCAGCCGCATCGCATCGAGCCCGTGCAGCGGTTCCAGCGCACGAATCAGCACCCCGGCGCCATGTCCCGCTTCCATGCAGACGAAGTTCAGGCACCAATGGATGCCATGCGATAAATACACGTAGGCATGGCCCGGCGGACCGAACATCGCGCCATTGCGTTCGGTCGGCCCGTTATACGTGTGGGACGCGGGATCGTCGCGGTCATACGCCTCCACTTCCACGATGCGTCCGCCAACACCATGGACCAGCACCGTCACGCCGATCAACTGTGGCGCAACGCTTGCTGCCGGCTGCGAAAAATCGATGTTGGCAAGAATGGACGGTGCTGTCATGGTGTCTAGCCTTTGACATCAAACAATTTGTGAACAAAGCGCCATCATTGTCTGACACAATTACGTCAAATTCATCGTTTTTACAGGAATTTTCAAATTTAATTTGCACTACAGTAACGCGTATCGGGCGATAATCTCCATTCCACGTCCGGCGGCCACGGCGGTAGTAGGCTATAGTTCTCATAACGGACCAGACAGAAATCATCACCAGCTTGCCATCATGACCACAGTAGCAGCCCCAACCCCGGTAATTGAAACGACGGTGGAAGACGCCTTGTTGCGCTCCATCCGCATTCCGCCGCGGCCCAGCCTGCTGGTGGACCTGCAGCAGGAACTGGCGCTGCCGGATCCGTCCCCGCGCAAGATCGCCCGCATCATCGGCAGCGACGTCGGCATGTCGGGCGCCCTGTTGAAGCTGGCCAATTCGCCCTTCTTCGGCGCCACGCGCAAGGCGAAATCCGTCGAACAGGCCATCAACTTCCTCGGCGTTAACCAGTGCGCCGCGCTGCTGACGGGCTTGCTGGCGCGCGAAGCGATCGGCGGCAATGACAGTGCGCTCAACTCATTCTGGGAAATCTCGGCACGCCGCGCCCAGGCCGTGGTGTTCGCCTCGCGCAAGCTGCGCATTGCGCCGCCCGACATTGCCCACACCTTCGGCCTGTTCTGCGATATCGGCGTGCCGCTGCTGATGGACCGCTTCCCCGACTATGCGGCCACCTATGCCCAGGCACAGCAAGACCCCGTGGGTAAAATCACGGCCACTGAAGATGCCCGCCATGCCACCAACCATGCGGCCATCGGCTGCCTGCTGGCGCGCAACTGGGGCCTGTCGCCCGACGTGTCATGGGCCATCCTGCATCATCACGATTACGAAGTGATGGAAGACGGCGCCACCGACGACGCCGTGCGCTCGCTGGTGGCGCTGTCGGTCATCGCTGAAAAAGGCATCCGCCGCTATCACGGCTACGCCGATTCGCTGGAATGGGACAAGGGCGGCGAATACGCCCGCGCCCACCTCGGCCTGAACGACGATGAAGTCGCCGACCTGCTGGACGAATTGCACGACACTTTCCACATCGAACACTGAGAACTTATTTCACAAGCGCCCATGCAAAACAAGAAGCGCCCCGCCCCCCGCAAAAACAATACGCCCGCCGAAGACCAGGATGATGTGCTGAGCGACGCCCTGTGCGCGCTGGCGCTGGAACTGGCCGAACAGGAAGACGCCGACACCGAAGCCGCCGAACTGCGCCGCAAGCACAACGATTTCGTGCGCCTGGTGCGCAAGTACGTGCAGCAGCAAAAGGATGAGTTGCTGTATACCGCCGTGATGCAGGCGCGCGACGAAGATGCCGCGGCCTGGCGCCTGCTGCGCGAAACCGTCGAGGAAGCCGCCGGCACCATCCACGTGCGCCGCGACAACGCGCCCGACATGGAAGTCAATGCGTTTGCGATTCCCGTCTTCGTGCACAGCACCGGCGGCCTGGTGCAGGACCAGACCTTCCTTGATGACGGCGCTTATGACGCGCTGCTGGCGTCCTTTACGCATGCCGGACTGGAAGCGCCGAAAGCGCGCGTGGTGCTGGTGCGCCACGCCTATACGCTCGATGAACTGAACCGTATCCGCTACGGCCACCTGAATGCGATGGTGCGCGAAGCGGCCAGCGCCATGATGGACAAGAAAGTGTCGGCCGCGCCGGCGCTGGACCGCAGCATTGCCGGCTGGCCGAAAAACACCTTCGGCGCGGACGACAGCGCGGTGGAGTTGCGCTTCCTGCTGGGCTTTGCCCTGAAGCGCGCCGATGATCCGTTTTACGCGGTGCCCGACGACGAGGCGGCGCAGGACGACTATTTCGCCGCCCGCCTGGAACGCTACCGCCAGTGGACCGTCGACGTGGCGCCGGTGGTGGCGCGCTGCCTGGCGGGAGAGCGCCCGGTCCAGCTGAACTTCCTGTACCAGGACTTGTTCCATGGCGCACTGGAACAGGGCCGCCTGGAACATGCCATGCTGGAAATGCTGGCGCAACTGCGCGCGCTGCTCGACAGCGGCGCGGCGCCGGCCCGGGTGGTGATCGCCCCGGCCGAAACGCGCAACGACAGCGTGCTGCGCGTGGTGCTGTATGGCGCCGATGGCGGCCGGCTGGCGGCCTGCGACAAACCGGTCGATCCGGACTGCGATGTCGATGCCGAGGTGGACGACGTGGCCGATGCGCTGTCCACGCTGGGCATCACGCCGGCGGCGATCGAACTGGCCACCGGCTATGACAACATGGGCCGCCCGATGGATGCGCGCCCGATGACATCCTGATAGCGCTTTGTGCGGTTTCGCTGCGGTGCCGCATAACATCTTTTTGACAGCGGCATAGCAGGGGCAGATACTGGTTTCATCAGAGAGGTGCCCTATGAAACGTTACCTGTTGCTGCTGCTGTCCGCCCTGTCCTTCCCACTGTTGACGGGGTGCGCCACCGGCACGGCGCCGATGGCGCCATCGGCCCACCTGTTCAAGGACCAGCTGTTTGGCAAACCGGCGCAAGACACGTCGGCGGCGCACATCTTTGCCATCACGCCGGAAATGAAGAAATACGTGGCCGACATCGTGCGCGGCCACGAGAAAAAAGAACCGCAGGCCATGCTGTTCGATGCGCTGTACAAGAAAGACAAGCTGCAGCTCGAATACGATGCCGCCGTCACGCGCAACGCCACCCAGACCTTTGACGCCCGCCGCGGCAACTGCCTGTCGCTGGTCATCATGACCGCCGCGCTGGCGCGTGAAATGGGCATGTCGACGCAATTCCAGGCGGTGACGGTGGATGAAACCTGGAGCCGCACCGGCAACCTGTATTTTTCCAGCGGCCATGTGAATATCGTGCTGGGCAAGAACCGCCTGAGCGACGACAGCCGCGGCTTTGACCGCAATAAATTCATGGTGATCGACTTCCAGCCGCCGGAAGAAATCGCCAACCTGGTCACCGTGCCGATCGAAGAACACACGGTGGTGGCCATGTACATGAATAACCGCGCCGCCGAATCCATGGTGCAGCGGGACCTCGATTCCGCCTACTGGTTCGTGCGCAAGGCCATCGAGGCCGACCCGGGCTTCATCAATTCCTATAACACGCTGGGCGTGATTTACCAGCACCACGGCAATCTGCCGGAAGCGGAAGCCACGCTGCGCCATGCGTACGCCTTGCAGCCCAACAGCACGATTGCCATGTTCAACCTGGCCCAGGTGCTCGATGCGCAGGGCAAGAAAGGCGAAGCCACCGCATTGCGCGAACAGTTGGCGCGACTGGAACCCCATCCGCCGTTCTACTACTTCAACCTTGGTCAAAAAGCCATGAATGAAGGCGATTTCCGCCGCGCCCGCAGCCTGTTTGCCCGCGAAGTCGACCGGGCCCCCTACTACCATGAATTCCACTTCTGGCTGGCGGTGGCGTCCTACCGGCTGGGCGACATGAAAACCGCCGACAAGCATATGGAACTGGCGCTGGAGAACAGCACGACTTCGCGCGACCACGACCTGTATGCGGCCAAGCTGGACAAGCTGAAGGGGCTGGAGCGTAAACGCAACGTTTATTCCACAAATTAAGTCCGCCTGCCCGGGCACCCGCATATAAAACAACCTTGCCGCAGTTGTCGGCAACGCCGGCTGCAAATGGCTATAATCAGTCACGGGAGCGCACGCTCCCGTCCGCAGCCTGCCCGATTCCCCGCTTTCACCGGAGCCGCCGATGACCGCTATCCTCGGACGTTTGCTACTGTGGCAAAAATTCGCCGTTCTGGGCGCCATCAGCGCTTTGATCGCCATGGTGCCGCTGGCACTGTTCATCCAGGCATCGATGCGCGTGACCGATACCGTGACGCTGGAAGTTGGCGGCCTGCCGCCGATCCGCGCGGTGCTGTCCGTGGTGGCCGATCTGCAGCGCCACCGTGGCCTGTCCGCCATGGTCCTGGGCGGCAATGCCGGCGCCGCCGGGCAGCGCGCCGACAAGCGGCGCGACGTGGACAAGGGTGCCGCGGCCCTGGACGACGCACTGAAATCGTCCGCCTTGCCCGATGCCGCCCAGCGCTGGGCCCAGGCCCGGACCGCCTGGACCGAACTGGCCGCCCAGGTCGACCAGGGCGCCATCAAGCCGGCCGACAGTTTCCAGCGCCATACCGCGCTGATCGGCCAGTTGATGAACATGGAGGAAGCGCTGGTCGACCATTACAAACTCAACCTGGACCCGGAAGCCGACAGCTATAACCTGATCTATGCCTCGCTGATGCAGTCGCCCCAGCTGACGGAAGCGCTGGCGCGCCTGCGCGGCCGTGGCGCCGGCTTGCTGGCGGCAGGGACCATGGCCTCGGCGGACCGGATTGCCATCGGCACCATGGTGGACAGCGCCACGTATTTTTCCACGCTGTTCAACAATTCCATCGACAAGGCCGGCAAGGCCAATCCCGCCATCCAGGCGGAATTGCGGGACAAGGTGCAGGCGGCGCGGGAAGCGGGCAGCCAAGCGCTGGCGCTGGCGCGGCAGCACTTGCTGCAGGCGGAGCAGCCGACGTTCCCCCCCGCGGAGTACTTCGCCCGGTTCACACGGGCCATCGACACCCAGCAAGCCGCCAGCGACCAGGCCATGGCGGCGCTCGAGCGCCTGCTGCTGGCGCGCAAAGACCAGGTGCTGGCCACGGAGCAACTCACCATCCTGGCCGTGATCGCCCTGTTTGCACTGGCCACATGGCTCAGCTACCTGATCGTCCAGGCCGTGATCCGGCCACTGCAACACGCCGTCACGGTGGCGCACCGCATCAGCCAGGGCGACCTGACCGTGCATATCGCCGCGCACGGCCGCGACGAATCCGCCCAGCTGCTGCGCGCGCTGCATGACATGAATCAAGGCCTGGTGCGCATCGTGCAGCAGGTGCGTGACGGCACTTCCACCATTGCCTCGGCATCGCAACAGATCGCCAACGGCAACAGCGACCTGTCCGCCCGCACGGAACAGCAAGCCAGCGCACTGGAACAAACCGCGTCGTCGATGGAGCAGTTGACGGCCACCGTGCAGCAAAGCGCCAGCCATGCGCGGCAAGCCAACCAGCTGGCCGATACCGCGTCGTCCCTGGCCACGCGCGGCGGCGGCGTGGTCGGCGACATGGTCGACACCATGGGCGCCATCAGCCAGGCCGCCCACAAAATCGTCGACATCATCGGCGTCATCGACGGCATCGCGTTCCAGACCAATATCCTGGCGCTGAACGCCGCCGTGGAGGCGGCGCGGGCGGGCGAACAGGGACGCGGCTTCGCGGTCGTGGCGTCGGAAGTGCGTACGCTGGCGCAGCGCTCGGCGGGCGCGGCCCGGGAAATCAAGGCGCTGATCGGCGAAGCCGTCACCAGCGTGGAAACCGGCAACCGCCTGGCGGGCAACACGGGCGGCGCCATGCAGGAAGTGGTGGGCAGCATAGGCCGCGTCACCGCCATCGTCGGTGAAATCTCGCAAGCGAGCACGGAACAGTCGGACGGCATCGCGCAAATCAGCCAGGCCATCGTGCAAATGGATGACGTCACCCAGCAAAACGCCGCGCTGGTCGAGCAAGCCGCCGCCGCGGCCGCCGCGCTGCAGCACCAATGCGCCGCCCTGCTCGATGTGGTCAGCGTGTTCGTGCTGTCAGGCGATCAGCGCGCCTCCTGACACAGCCACACGCCCATCAGTGTAAACAGTTTGTCGAGATCGACCGGCTTGGCGATGTAATCGCTGGCGCCCGCATCCAGGCACAACTGCCGGTCGCCCGGCATGGCCTTGGCCGACAGCGCGATCACGGGCAATGTGCGCCACAGCTCGTGCGCGCGGAGGCGGCGCATCGCCGCGTAGCCATCCATGTTGGGCATCATGATGTCCATCAGCACGATATCGATTTCCGGATGCGCCTGCAATTGCGCCAGCGCTTCCAGGCCGTCCCCCGCTTCCAGCACGCGCATGCCCTTGCCAATCAGCGCGGCCGACAGCGAAAACACATTGCGGATATCGTCATCAACCAGCAGCACGGTGCGCTGTTCCAGCACGGCGGCCTGATCCGGCGGTGCGCCGGGCAAGGCCGGTGGCGGCGCGGTGGCCGGCCCGGCGCCGGGCGTCACCGGCAGCTGCGCCGCGGCGATCATGTCGGCGCTGATCCGCAACGGCAAGTGCAACACAAACGCGCTGCCGCTGCCGGGAGCGCTGCTGACCGTCACATCGCCGCCCAGCTTGCGCGCCAGTTGCCGCGAAATCGACAAACCCAGGCCGGAGCCGCCATATTGGCGGCTGGTGGCACTGTCGCCCTGCTGGAACGCGTGGAAGATCCGCTCATGCAGCTCCGCCGCAATACCTATCCCGCTGTCGCGCACGGTGAAGGCAATCCCGGAGGGCTCCAGGGTCACCAGCAACCGCACGTCGCCGGCCGGGGTGAATTTGATGGCATTGGCCAGCAGGTTCTTCAGGATTTGCAGCACGCGCTGTTCATCGCTGTACAGGCAGGCCGGCAAGCCGGGCGCGACGTCGAACGACAGCGCCAGCCCTTTGTGGTCGGCCACCGGCTGGAACATGGCGCGCAAGGCGTCCACCAGGTCGTCGGTGCGCACGTCGCTGAACTGCATTTCCAGCCGGCCGGCTTCAATCTTCGACAGGTCGAGGATATCGTTGATCAAGTTCAGCAAATCCTTGCCGGCGCCGTGGATGGTGGCGGCATACATGACTTGCTTGTCGCTCAGCCGGCCTTCCTTGTTTTGTTGCAGCAGGCTGGACAGGATCAGCATGCTGTTCAGCGGCGTGCGCAGTTCATGTGACATATTGGCCAGGAATTCCGACTTGTACGCGCTGACCTGTTCCAGCTGCCGCGCCTTGGCCAGCAAGTCGCGTGCCGCCGCATCGCTTTCCTGGCTCTTTTGCCGTATCACTTCGCGCTGCTGCTGCAGCAGCGCCGCCCGCTCTTCCAGTTCTTCGTTCGATTGTTGCAACTGCTCCTGCTGCACGCGCATTTCCTCGGCCTGCTGCTGGGTCTGCTCAAGCAATTCATTGACGCGCTGGCGGGCATCGTCAACGTCCACCGCGATCGCCAGCGCTTCCGCCACCCGGGCCAGCCATTGCTGTTGTTGCTCGTCAAATGACTGGCATGACGACAATTCCAGCAAGCCCTGCAGGCGGCCATCGTGCAACAGCGGCATCGCCAGCACGGCCGCCGGCGCTTGCGCACCGCTGGCCTCCGCCAGCCGCACATAACCGGCCGGTACCGGATCGAGCAGGATGGGATGGCGCATCTGCGCCGCCGTCCCGGACACCCCATGCCCCAGCGCGATCTGCGGCGGCGGCGCGGCCAGCGCATGTGACGCCAGCAGCGCCAGGGCTTGCCGCTCCGGCACGAAGCGGTACAGCGCGCCCCCGGCGGCACCCAAATGGCCGGCGATCAATTCGATTGCCGGCTGTGCCATGGCCGCCAGCACCCGGTCGCCCCGCAAACAGACGGCGATTGCAGCCAGGCCGCTCTTGTGGCTATCCTGCATATTCTCTTCCTGCTGGTGCAGGAGCAGCGTTTTTGTCATGCTGATGAAACCGACTCCGAGGCGCTGCTGGGTTTCAGCCATCCGGTAGAGCGCCACCGCCAGGCCACCGATCTCATCGTGGCGGGACTGGCTGGGCGGGGATTCCGGCGCCAGCGCCGGCTGCACTTCGCGTCCCAGGTCGCCGCCGGCAATGGCTTCCACCAGTTCGGCCCGGCCCTTGCTGTCCGCCACCATGGCGCGCAGGGTCGACAGCACTTTCCGGATTTGCTCCGTCAGCGCCAGGTAGGCGCCCACCGCCAGGTAGGCAAACAGCAGCAGCCCCCCGATTCCCACCGCCGCCACCTGCGCCAGCCGTTGCTGCGCCGCCTGGCGCCGGGCCCCGATCAGGTTGCGCAGTGCCGGCGCCAGCACCTCCTCTCCGCTGGCATAGCACAGGTCGATCAGGGCCGTCATGCGCTGGAAGTATTGCTGCGGTGACGTCTCCAGTTTCGCCCCCAGGATGTCGCGCCGGATCATGAACAGCGCCTCTTGCAGGCTGGCATCGAAGCGCCGGTCGGCCTGGCCCAGCACGGACCGCAGCTCCGGCGCATACAGCATGACTTTTTCCAGGTTGGCTTGCTGCAGTGCGCGGGTGGTCTGCACATGGCCCAGGAATCCCGCCATTTCCAGCCGTTCCACGTCACCGATGGACGGCTTGGCCAGCATCGCCATGCCATACGCACGCGCCTGTCCCAGTTGCTCAGCGTACTGCGGCAATTTGATCAGCGTGTCGAACAGGTAATGGCCGCCCAGGTCGCCCAGCAAGGACAACGCCGTGGCGTCACTGGCATCGGTGCTGAGGAGCAGCAAGTTATTGATCATGACCGTGTGGCGGCCGGTATTAGCGCGCGCTGGCCACGCCAGGCCATGTTCACGGATTTCACGCCAGTCCCGCGTGACTTCGCGCCAGCGCGCCTGGGTGCGCAACTGCTCCGGCAACAGCGCACCCAGCTCGTCGAAGGCGCGCTCGACCTCGTTTCCCCGGGCGGCCACGGTGCCCGCCAGGTCCGCGTTCCCGCTCAATAACCCCGACGACAATCCGCGATGCTGCTGCGCCAGCTGGATCAACCGGTTGAACTGGGCGATCACGCGCAAGCCCTGTATTTCGCGGTAGGTCGTATCGATGTCGCCTTGCAGGCGTTGCAGCAAGTTCAATTGCAAGTACAGGATCGCCGCCAGGCTGAGCAGTCCCAGCAGCATGAATTTGCGCGCATAGCGCAGGCGGCGCATCAGGCCGACCGCGGGTTGGAACAGCGTACGCATCGGGTCTCCCTACCGGCAGTGCGTGCCGGTCCATTGCATCCAAACTGTTGTCCAGAACAAGGACGGACGTTGGAGCCCGGACAGTCGCGCCGCAATGGTTGCAGGCAATATGCTTTAATGCAATGTACGGATTAATGCAGGAACGATCAAGAAAACAGCGGCAGACCCGGCAATATCGGGGACGCTGTGGACACGGCACAACGAAGCTTGCCGCACTTCCCACACGGGCAACATTTTCACCTTGGGACAGATTACAAACGGATAGGCAATCCTTACAATCAACTGCAAGACGCCACTGTGAACGTCATAGGAGACAACGTGTCCACAATCATGAACCGTATGAAACTCTGGCAGCGTTTTGCGCTGCTTGGCATCCTGGGTCTGTTGCTGGTGCTGCCGCCCCTGGTGCTGTACCTCGACGGCAGCAACAAGGACATACGATTCTCCGTCACGGAAGAAAGCGGCATCAAGCCGGGCGAAGCCACGCTGCGGCTGCTGCAACGCATCCAGCAGCACCGCGGCCTGTCCGCCGCCTTTGTCACGACAGGGCTACTGGCCGAACAGCGCGGCAACAAGGCCGATGAAGTCAACAAGACACTGGTGGAAGTGGACACCCTGCTCAAGGGCGATCATCCCGCCACCACCAAGCTGCTGGCGCAAGTGCGCAATGACTGGCAAGCCTTGCAAAGCCGCGTGGCGACGCGCAACCTGACCACGGCGGAAAGCTACAAGGGACATACCGACCTGTGCGAAGTCATGCTGTTGCTGCTCGAAGGCGTGGCGGACCGCTACGGACTGGCGCTGGACCCGGACGCGGACAGCTACTACCTGATGCGCGGCGTGCTGTTCGACTTGCCGCAACTGACGGAATCGACCGGCCAGTTGCGCGCCAAGGGCGCCGGCTTCCTGGCCGCCAAACAAATCGATGCCGATGGCCGCGCCGCCATGTACGGCTTGCTGGCCAAGGAGCGCATCGCGATCGACACGGCGGCGCGCTCCTTCCAGAAAAGCTACCTGGGCAATGCCGCCATGGAACGCATGCTGGGGGCGAAGGTGGTGAAAGCCACGCAGATGGCGCAGGAAGCAGCCGACCTGGCGCGCACCAAGGTGGCGACCGCCGCCACCATCGACTATCCGTCGCCGGACTACATCGCGTTCACGACCCGCGCGATCGATGTGCAGTTCGAGGCCGCGTATGCCGGCATTGCCGAGTTGTCAGGCCTGATCAATGCCCGCATCGCCAGCCAGCGCAGCGCGCGCAACGCCATGGCGGCGCTGATGGCGGCCATCGGCCTGGTGACGGCGACCCTGGGCTGGTACATCACGCGCCACCTGATCAAGCAGCTGGGCGGCGAACCATCGTATGTGACGGAGGCTCTGCTGCGGGTGGCAAATGGCGACCTGACGCAAGAGATCGAGCTGGCCAAGGGCGACGAAATTAGCATGGCGTATTCCATGAAGGTCATGGTGGGCAAGCTGGCGGGCACGGTGGGCCAGGTGCGCGAAACCGCCGACAGCATGATGGCCGCCGCCCAACAAACCGCCGACACCGCGCAAGCGCTGTCGCAAAGCGCCAGCCAGCAGGCCGCCGGCGTGGAGCAGACCTCGGCCTCGATCGAGCAAATGAATGCATCGGTGCAGCAAAACACCAGCAATGCCAAGGTCACGGCGGAAATCGCCACCACGGCGGCCACCTCGGCGGAAGCAGGCGGCAGCGCCGTCAAACAGACGGTGGAAGCGATGCGGCAAATCGCCAAGAAAATCATCATCATTGATGACATTGCCTACCAGACCAATTTGCTGGCGCTGAACGCCGCCATTGAAGCGGCCCGCGCCGGCGAACACGGCAAAGGCTTTGCCGTGGTGGCGGCCGAAGTGCGCAAGCTGGCCGAACGCAGCCAGGTCGCCGCGCAGGAAATCGGGGAAGTCGCCGCCAGCAGCGTCGGCATGGCGGAACAAGCGGGCACGCTGCTGAGCCAGATTGTGCCGGCCATCCGCAAGACGTCGGAACTGGTGCAGGAAATCTCGGCCGCCTCCGAAGAGCAAAGCCAGGGCATCGGCCAGATCAACTCGGCCATGGCGCACCTGAGCGAAAGCACGCAGACCAATGCCGCGTCATCGGAAGAGCTGGCCGCCACCGCCGAGGAATTGAGCGGTCAGGCCGCGACCTTGCAAGACACCATGGAATTCTTCAAGGTGTGAAAACAAGCAGGGCCGCGCGCCCTGCTTTCCTTGACGTTAAACCCCGACCGCTTTTTCCAGGTCGTCGAATGCCTGCCCGATATACTCGCTGAGCGACGCCAGGTTCGGCAACTGGTCGGTGGCGATCAGGCCGAAATGCAGCAAGCCGCCATAACTGAACAAGGTGATGTTCAGCAGGTTACTTGGCGGCAGCGTGGAAATCGGGTGCATTTCTTCCAGCAGCGCGCCTTTCAGGTACAGGCGCTGCTTCGGTCCCGGCACATTCGACACCAGCGTATTGCCCATCGGCGGCACCCGTTCCGACAATTTCAGCATTTCCGCCAGCTGGCCGATCAGCGCCGTCACGATGGTGTAGGTTTCAATCGCGGCGGGCGCCACGGAATCGACCATCACGCGCACGTTGCGCAGCGAAAAGCCGATGTTGCGCAGGCGGACATACGGGTCGTCGGTCGGCGGCGACAGTTCGACCTGCACGATGCCAATCTTGTTGCCGGCCGCTTTCTCGCCTTCCTTGCGCAAGTTGACCGGCATCTGGATCACGATCGGCTGCTCCAGCTCCACGCCCTGCTCTTCCAGGTAGCGCCGCATCGCCCCGTCCAGGCAGGTCAGCGCCACGTGGTTCAGGGTCGAACGGGTGGCGGCCTGGATGCGGGACACGCGTTCCATCGGGATGGTGATGGCGGAAAATTCGCGGCCCGACGTCACCTGGCCCGTCAGCGGCGTATGGCGGCTGGCCACGAAGGGCAGTGAAATCGCATTCTTGGTCAATTTCATCGATTCCAGCAGCAGCATGGCGGACAGCCTGCCGATGCCGAACAGCCGCTGGCTGACGCCCCGGGCGCCGCCGATGGCCTTGGACAGCGCGCTTTCCACCATCTCCTGCCCCAGCTTGCGGCGCAAACGTCCTTCGCTGCTGCTGTGACGGACCGACCAGACCGGTTTCAGTTCATCGTCCTCGGGCGACTCCGACATGCTTTGCGCGAACCAGCGCGTCATCGTCATGCCGTCCGCATAGGCGTGGTGCATCTTCTGGTACAGCGCGAAACGCCCGCCTTCGAGGCCGTCAATCACGTGCATTTCCCACATCGGGCGCGAACGGTCCAGCACCGGCGTATGCAGTTCCGCGACGAATTTATATAAGTCCTCGCGGCGGTTGGCGTCCTTCGGCATCTTATGGAAGAACACATGCTGTTCCATATCGACATCGGCGCATTCCGCCCAATGCGGCAGCGCCGTCAGCGAATAGGCGAGGATGCGGTTGAACGGCGGTTCCAGGTGCGTGGCCGCCAGGTATTCGTCATACAGTTTCTTGGCAAACGTCGCACGCGCACCGGACGGGCGCTTAAAGATCAGCAAACCGGCAACGTGCTTGGGACTGGCTTCCGATTCCGTGATCAGGAACCCGAGATCGAGGAGTGAGAGTTGGCTCATGGAAATTACTATAAATATAATGAAAAACCAGTATCTCGCGCTGCGGGAATCGCAGTCAAGGAAGGAATCCTCGGGTTTTGCGGGCTGTGCGAAATTGCGACGGATGCCGGGTCGCGCAAGTTGACTTTCACGCACCTATGGCTCAGCATACGATTAACAAATTAGTTAATTCAATAATGAGCAAAGAATTAGACAAGACGTTCGAAGCCCTGGCTTCGCTGCCGCGCCGCAAAATCATGGCGCTGCTGTCCCATACGGAATTGACCACGTCGGAACTGGCGGAGCATCTGGGCATCAGCGCCCCGGCTATTTCCCGGCACTTGTCGGTGCTGGAAAACGCCGGGCTGGTTACCAATGAAAGACGCGGGCAATTCGTCTATTACCGGCTGAACGCGGACAGCCTGGTCAACACCTTGTCGGGCTTCCTGTTCGAGCTGTGCCCGACTGCCGGTCCGCTGAAAAAGACATCGAAGGCATTGGCGAAAAAACGCGAAACCACCTAGGAGGCAATCATGCGCAGCGACCAGATGACGCACGTGATGGATGGCAATGTCGTGAACGGAACCATGCGCTGGTCGCCTGCGAAGTCGTTGTGGATCACCGCCATGGCGGCCGTGACGCTGGTGGGCGGCTACCTGACGTTTTCATGGTCCAATCTGCTGCTGTTGATCGGTTCAACGGCTTTTGTCCTGCTGTTCGGCCATACCCTGGGCAGCCACCGCAAATTGATACACGACAGCTACCAATGCCCGGCATGGCTGGAATATGCGCTGGTCTATGCCGGCGTCCAGGTCGGGCTGGCCGGCCCGTTGGGACTGCGCCTGCAACATGACTTGCGCGACTACGCCCAGCGCCAGCCGGACTGCCATCCTTACCTGCGCCACGGCCGCACGCCATTGGCAGACGGCTGGTGGCAATTGCATTGCGAACTGACGCTGGACCAGCCACCTCGACTCACCCTGCCGGACACCATCGCGCGCAATCTCTTTTACCGTTTCCTTGAGCGCACATGGATGCTGCAGCAATTGCCGCCGGCCCTGCTGCTGTATGCCCTGGGTGGCTGGCCCTTCGTGATCTGGGGTGCCTGCGCCCGCATTACCGCTGGTGTGACGGGCCATTGGCTGATCGGCTATTTCGCCCATAACCACGGTCCGATGCGCAATGAGATCAGCGGCGCCGCCGTCCAGGGACACAATGTGCGGCTGGCATCCCTGATCACCCTGGGCGAGTCCTGGCACAACAATCACCATGCCTATCCCGGTTCGGCGCGGCTCGGCCTGTATCCGGGCGAATGGGATCCCGGCTGGTGGATGCTGGTGCTGTTGCGCCGCTCGGGACTGGTGTGGGATATCACGCAGGCACAGGATTTACCGGCGCGGCCGGAACGCCTGGCACTTGATGCCGCTGTATTACCCGAGGCGCCATTGCCCCCATCAACCTTGCGGCATATGTTGCGTACTTGTTTTGCCATGGCAGACACCCAGAGGGAGCTGCAATTGAGCAGCCCTTGTGCTACGTTGCCCGCCTGGGCGCTGCGCAGCTTTGCCAGGAAAAATATTGCCCTTTATATCAATCCCGCCCAGCGCCGTCTTCAATTGCATGGGCAAGGCATGACGCTGCATGGCCTGCCCGCATTGGCCATGGCAATGTTTCTATCCCGACATGCTATCGCTGCGTGCGCCGCTCTGGTTCTGCTGCCACCGGCCTTGGCAAGCGAGGCAGTGCGGGGCCAATTCACATAGTGCAAGCCGCGCAACCGGTTGTGTCCAGCGCCTTTCTGTCAGATAATTCCGACCTATGAACGATACTACCCGCCCAGAACTGCCGGACCATCTGTCGATCGATCCGCGCAGCAAATTCCACGTCCCTGCCGTGTTTGAACACGAAGTAGGGATTACATTCAATGAAAAAGAACGCACTGATGTCGAGGAATACTGCATCAGCGAAGGCTGGATCAAAGTACCGGCCGGCAAAGCACTGGATCGCCGCGGCAATCCGATGCTGATCAAGCTGAAAGGCAAGGTCGGCGTGTTCTACAAATAACCCTGCGCCTTGCACAGGAGATGATGGCTGGCGCCGGGCAACCGGGCCGGCCATTTTTATTTATCCGACGCTTCGTCATTTCGCCGCCGCGCCAGCAAGCGTACCGGAAGATGTGCTTGAGCCCTACCGCCAGCGGCGGCATCGCTGTGCACTTGGCATATAATGCACATTCGTTACCCACATTCCTTATGCGCATTGGAGAGAACATGAGCCCGGCACGCTTGACCTCGCATGCAGCCAAAGCACCATCCAAGAAGGCCACCAATATCAGCCTGGCCATGGACGTCTACCTGGATGCAAAAAAGTTCGGCCTCAACATTTCGCAAATTTGCGAACAACGCTTGCGTGAAGAAATACAGGCGCGCAAGGAGCAGCAGTGGAACGAACAGCATGCCGATTTCATCGCAGCCTACAACAACCAGGTAGAAACGGAAGGCGTTGCACTGCAAGAATGGCGGGCCTTTTGATGGCACGCTTCGATCTCTACTTCAATCCCGGCAAGAATAAGGAAAGCATTCCTTATCTTGTTGACGTGCAAAGCAATGTCATCAGTGGTCTGGCAACCAGAATAGTGATTCCACTACGCACATTGAGCAGATTTTCATCGCTGACGCCGCCAGGCGATCTGTTCCCTGTTATTGAAGTCGATGGTATCCCCCACTTTCTGGACACGCCGCAAATGGCTGCCATCCCGTCCAGCGAGCTAAAAGTCAAAGCAGGTTCTGCCGAGGCACATCAGTTTGACATCCAAACAGCGCTGGATCGGGTATTTGGCGCTTATTGAAATCCCGTCACAGGCCCAGCTTGCGCCACTCGGCGAGCTTCTGATCGAACGGCATTGCGGCATGCGCTGGCGACGTCGACGGCAGCACGACCGTCCGATACCCCTGTGCCGCAAACTGCGGGGCGAATTTGCCCGACGTTTGTCCGTTAAATCCCACCACCGCCAACTCCGGGCACAGCCGGTGCAAGCGCTCGAAATCATTGGCGGCGGGTTTGCGGATCGCAGAATCCAGGCTGCCCTTGCGCTCGCAGGCGCCCAGCACATCCCACAAGCCGATGCCATGCGCCAGCAGGCGCGGCAGGCGTTCGTCATAGGGCAGTTGGACCAGCGGCTCTCCCGTCAGCGCCGCCAGGATCGGCCACAGCGCATTGCGCGGATGCGCATAGTACTGCCGCGCCTTCAGCGACGCGTCCCCCGGGAAGCTGCCGAGGATCAAAATACGGGTATGGCGATCGATGACGGGCGCCAGGCCGGTCTGGGGAATGGACGAACTCATGGCGGCATTTTAGCCCACGGTTCCAGTGTAGAATCGAACGAAAGTTCCAAATAACAAGTACTTCGGGAGATCTTCGTCATGAGCGAACCACGCCAGATTGACAGGCTGCTGGAACGATACAGCGAAAGCCACCGGCATCCCCGCAACGAGTTGATCCACTTCGTTTGCGTGCCGGCCATTGTATTTTCCCTGCTGGGCCTGATCTGGCACGTGAACCCCATGGCGGCGGTGGGCGCGAGTTTCCTGGCGCTCGCCTATTACATCACCCTGTCGATTCCTTTTGCGGTCGGCATGCTGCTGATGTCGGGCGCCATGCTGGCGGTGCTGGCGTCGCTGCAGCCGACCGTGATCCTGCCGATGTCGCTCACCATCTTCGTGGTGGCGTGGATCGGCCAGTTCATAGGCCACAAGATCGAGGGCAAAAAGCCGTCGTTTTTCGAAGATGTGCGCTTCCTGCTGATCGGACCGCTATTCGTGCTGGGCTTTCTTTACCGCCGCTTGAATGTCGCCTACTAACGCGAAATTAACGCGAAGTCGACGGGAACCGCTGCCAACCAGTACCGAAATAGCTCGCCAGCAAGGTTGGGGGAATCTGTCTATACTGGTTGGATGTTTTCTTCTCCCGTCCTGTTTTCCGCCGCCTGCCTGATCTGGGGTTCCACTTTCTGGGCCATCACCCTGCAACTGGGCCACGTCGCGCCGGCCGTCTCCATTATTTACCGCTTCGGCCTGGCTGCCGCGACACTGTTCGCGTGGTGCCTGGTGCGTGGCGACAAGCTGGTCCTGCCCTGGAAAGTCCAGCGCTGGATGATGGCGCAGGGCTTCGCCACTTTTGCCGTCAGCTACCTGTGCACGTACACCTCGGAAGAACACTTGATTTCCGCACTGGTGGCGGTGCTGTTCGCCCTGATGGTGATCTGGACGCCGATTTGCAGCCGCATCATGTTTGGCACCGCGCTGACCTGGCGCACCTGGGGCGCCGCTGCCGTGGCGATCATCGGCGTCACCATGCTGTTCTATGACTCGATCCATGCGTCCTGGAAAGATATCGTGGCGGGCGGCGCCGGCCACTTCCTGCTGGGACTGGGGTTGGCGCTGACGGCCACCATTGCCGGCACCATCGGCAACATGATGGTGGTGAAGGTGCGCGCACATTCGTCCAATGTGCTGTTGACCATGGCGTGGGCCATGCTGTGGGGCACCCTGTTCGTCACCGCTTTCGCGCTGGCGACCGGCGTGCACTTCACGCTGCCCTCGTCCACCAGTTACTGGGGCGGCCTGGTGTATTTATCGCTGTTCGGTTCCGTGATTGCCTTTGCCGCCTATTTCACGCTGATCCACCGCTGGGGCGCGCAAAAGGCGGTCTACATCGGCGTGGTGACGCCGGTGATTTCCGTGCTGATGTCGATCCAGCTGGAAAGTTACCGCCCCGGACCGGTTGAATGGCTGGGTATGGTATTGTGCTTGTCCAGCGTCGCCTGGGTGCTGAAATCGCCCGCGCCGGCTGCAAAGAAACCTTCAACCGACCCGACACCGATCCATGAGCCTGACCATACGTCCAGCCGAACCGCATGATGTGAACGCCATTTTTGGCATGATCTTCGAGCTGGCGGTATTTGAAAAACTCGAACACATCGTCGTCGCCGACGAGGCCAAGCTGCATGAAAGCCTGTTTGGCGCCCATCCCGCCGCCGAAGCGCTGGTGGGCGAGGAAGATGGCGAAGTCGTGACGTTTGCCCTGTTCTTCCACAACTTTTCCACCTTCCTGTGCCAGAAGGGCCTGTACCTGGAAGACTTGTACGTCAAACAAAACGCCCGCGGCAAAGGTTACGGCAAGCAAATGCTGGTGGCGCTGGCGCAGTTGGCCGTGGACCGCCAGTGCGGCCGGTTTGAATGGTCGGTGCTGGACTGGAATGAAAACGCGATCAATTTTTACCAGGGCATGGGCGCCACCGTCATGCCGGACTGGCGCATTTGCCGCGTGACGGGCGATGCGCTGACGCAATTGGCTTCGGAATAATTTCCCGCAAAAAAAGACCGCGCAGTGACTGCGCGGTTCGAACCCAGTGTCAATTGGGGAGGGGAGAATGGAGCGACGAGTTCAATATAGTCGCGCCCGCTTGATGCCGCCTCCCCCTTTACAAATGCTTACCGGCGTCGGCGCTTTCTTACAATTGCCGGTCCGACGTCACCCACACCATTATCAATTTCGCACCACCATAAGCACGGCAATGGCACCGCCTGCACCAACGCGGCGCACGTGCCCCGCATTCGCGCAGGCAGCGCTGCAACATCTCTAATAATTGCTGGCACAACACTTGCGTTCCGTACTCATACCGAGACTACCGGGACCGAGACATGCTCAACTTCTACAATGAAATGCACGATAGCGCGGCCGCGACGCCGGTGCGCGAACACTACCGGGAGTTCTGCCGCTGGCTGGAGCAACAGCCGCAGGAAACGCTGGCGCGCAAGCGCGCCGAAGCCGATCTGCTGTTCCGCCGCGTCGGCATCACCTTTGCCGTGTATGGCGATGACGCGGGCACCGAACGCCTGATCCCGTTCGACATCATCCCGCGCATCATTCCCTCGGCGGAATGGACACAGTTGCAGACGGGCCTGGCGCAACGGGTCAAGGCCCTGAACATGTTCATCCACGATATTTACCACGACCAGAATATCGTCAAGGCCGGCATCATTCCCGCCGAACAGATTTACCGCAACGCGCAATACCGGCCTGAAATGCAAGGCATCAATGTGCCGTCCGACATTTATGCGCACATTGCCGGCGTCGATATCGTGCGCGCCGGCAAGGGCGAGTTTTACGTGCTGGAAGATAACCTGCGCGTCCCGTCCGGCGTGTCGTATATGCTGGAAGACCGCAAGATGATGATGCGCTTGTTCCCGGAACTGTTTGCCCGCAACCGCATTGCGCCGGTCGACCATTATCCGGACTTGCTGCTCGATAACCTGCGCTCGGTCGCGCCGCAGGGCGTGGACAATCCCACCATCGTCGTGATGACGCCGGGCATGTATAACTCGGCGTATTTCGAGCACGCGTTCCTGGCGCAGCAAATGGGCGTGGAACTGGTGGAAGGCAAGGATCTGTTCGTGTCCGACAACGCCGTGTACATGCGCACCACGCACGGGCCGCGCCGCGTGGACGTGATTTACCGCCGGCTGGACGACGACTTCCTGGACCCGCTGGCGTTCCGTCCCGATTCATCGCTGGGCGTGCCGGGCCTGCTGTCGGTGTACCGCGCGGGACGGGTCACCCTGGCCAATGCGATCGGCACCGGCGTGGCGGACGACAAGTCGATCTACCCCTACGTGCCGGACATGATCGAATTTTACTTGTCGGAGCGGCCGGTGCTGAACAACGTGCCGACCTGGCAGTGCCGCCGCAAGGAAGACCTGGCCTACACCCTGGCGCACTTGCCGGAACTGGTGGTCAAGGAAGTGCACGGCGCGGGCGGCTACGGCATGCTGGTGGGCCCCGCTTCCACGCGCGCGCAAATCGAGGAATTCCGCCAGCGGCTGATCGCCAAGCCCGACGGCTACATTGCGCAACCGACCCTGGCGCTGTCGAATTGCCCGACCTTCGTGGAATCCGGCGTGGCACCGCGCCACATCGATTTGCGGCCCTTCGTGTTGTCCGGCAAAACCGTCTCCATGGTACCGGGAGGCTTGACGCGGGTGGCGCTGCAGGAGGGATCGCTGGTGGTGAACTCGTCGCAAGGCGGCGGCACAAAAGACACGTGGATTTTGGAAGGGAGTTCGCCATGCTGAGCCGCACCGCCGACCATTTATTCTGGATGGCCCGTTACACTGAACGGGCGGAAAACACGGCGCGCATGCTCGATGTGCACGTGCAGGCCGCCATGCTGCCGCAATCGGCGCAAGACGCGGAGCGCAGTTGGCGCGCCCTGCTCGGGATTTCAGAATTGCAGCAGGCGTATGACGCCCGCTATGACACGGTCAATGCCGCCGACGTGATTGATTTCATGGCGCGCGACCCGGACAACCCCTCGTCGATCGCGGCTTGCCTCAAGGAAGCGCGGGAAAACGCGCGCGCCGTGCGCGGCACCTTGACCACCGAGGTGTGGGAAATCCTGAACCAGACCTGGCTGGACTGGAAAAAACGCGTGCCCCTGCTGGAAAACGATCCGAGCCAGGTGTTCGAATGGGTCAAATACCGCTCGCACCTGTCGCGCGGCGTTACCCTCGGCACCATGCTGCGCGACGATGCGGTGCACTTCATCCGCCTCGGCACATTCCTGGAACGGGCCGACAACACGGCGCGCATCCTGGACGTCAAATTCCACCGCTCGGACGACATGACGCAGCGCGACTACTATTATTGGGCAGCCCTGCTGCGCTCGGTGTCCGGCTTCGAGATTTACCGCAAGGTGTACCGCGACGTCATCACGCCCGAGCGCATCGCGGAACTGCTGATGCTGCGCGCCGACATGCCGCGCTCACTGCTGGCCTGCATGGAAGAGGTGGTGCACAACCTGGCGCAGGTGCGCAACGACGTGTCGGGCGACACCGAGCGCTACGCGGGACGGCTGCACGCGCAACTGCGCTTCGGGTCGATCGACGATATCCAGAAAGCCGGCCTGCACGACACGCTGACCACATTCCTTGCCAATATTTATGAGCTGGGCAACCGCATCAGCCGGGACTTCCTGGTCCCGCTGGCGGCGTAGGAATCACCGCGGCGACGCCCGCCAATAAGGAGACGTGATGCAACTATGGATACGGCATGAAACCACTTATACCTACACCGCGCAGCAGGCCTACAGCATCCAGCAACTGCACCTGACGCCGCGGGTGGAACCGCACCAGCATGTGCTGTCCTGGCAACTCAACGCGGCCGGCCAGCTGCACGGCTACACCGATGCCTATGGCAACCTGTCGCACATGCTGACGCTCAATGCGCCGCACCAGGCGCTGGCCATCGTGGCGGCCGGCATGGTGGAAACCACCGTGCCGGCCGGCGGACGCGTGGCCGGCGCCGACACCTTGTCGCCGCTGGTGTACACGGTGCCGACCCGGCTGACCGCCGCGACGCCGGCCATCGCGGCGCTGGCGGCCAGCCATGCCACGGCGGCCGGCGGCCTGCCCGCCACCGCCGATTGCATGCGGCTGGCGGAAAGTATCGCGGCCGCCGTGCGCTACCAGTCCGGCAGCACCGGGGTCGGCACCACGGCGGCGGCGGCATTGGCGCTGGGCGCGGGCGTGTGCCAGGACCACGCGCACGTGTACCTGGCCTGCTGCCATGCGAATGGCTGGCCGGCGCGCTATGTGTCCGGTTACATCGATCCCGGCAACACCGGGCATGCGGCCAGCCATGCGTGGGTCGATGTCTGGGTCGACGATGGCGTCCATGTGGGCTGGGTGTCGCTCGACATCACCAATGCGCGCCTGATGTCCGATGCGTATTGCCGGCTGGCGGTCGGCCGCGATTACGATGGCGCCGCCCCGGTGCGCGGCGTGCGCCGGGGCGGCGGCGATGAAACCATGGCGGCCATGGTGCAGGTGGCGCTGCAATAAGCGGATGGTAGAATCGGGGCTTTCCCCGTACGAACAGAAACAATGACTTATTGCGTAGCGATGCGGCTCGACGCGGGCCTGGTCTTCCTCAGCGATTCGCGCACCAATGCCGGCGTGGACCAGGTCAGCACGGCGCGAAAAATGCAGGTATATGAACATCCGGGCGAACGGATGATGGTGTTGATGACGGCGGGTAACCTGTCGATTTCACAGTCGATCCGCGAACTGCTGGGCAGCCACGTCGGAACCAGTGGCCACACCATCTGGACCGCGCCCGGCATGTATGAAGCGGCGCGGATCGTCGGCGAAGTGGTGCGGCTGGTGCACGCGCGCGACGCCAAGGCGCTGGCGGAATTCGGCATTGACTTCAACGTCGGCATGATCTTTGGCGGCCAGGTCCGGGGCGAGCCATGCCGGCTGTTCCAGGTCTATTCGGCCGGCAATTTCATCGAGTCGCACAATGAAGCGGCCTACTTCCAGATCGGTGAAGCGAAATACGGCAAACCCATCATCGACCGCGTGGTGACGCCCTCCACGCCGCTCGACGAAGCGGCCAAATGCGCGCTGATTTCCATGGATTCCACGCTGCGCTCGAACGTCTCGGTGGGCTTGCCGCTGGATTTGCTGGTGTATGAAAACAATGCGCTGGCGGTCACGCAGTTCGCCACCATCGATGAAAACAACCAGTATTTCCGCATGATCCGCAGCACCTGGGGCCAGCAACTGAAGTCCATCTTCGAAGGCATTGCCGCCCCCGTGTGGAATGCCGCGCCGGACACCACCGGCAATGTGCTGTCGTCGGCCGCCTCGCGCAGCCAGCCGATGCGCGCGCCGCTGCCGCCCACCCTGGAACCCGGCGCGCAACCGTCGGCGCCGATCCAGACCCTGGCCCAGCAATTCCGCGACGGCCAGCAATAATTCACTGCGTAGCCCGCCCAGCGCGGTTGTGGATAAAACAGCGGCTAAATATGCAGGGCGGTTTCCGCAGGAAGCCGCCATGCTCGCACCAAGGTACTATCGGCGCTGGCGGCAACGCTTGCATGGCGGCCTCGTAGAGTCCACCCTACACAATCCCGTCCGCGATTTATTCACAACCTCTGCGCCGTAAATCAGAGACCGGTGCGCAGCATCGGCGCCTTCAGGGCCTGGCTCAGCGTTTCATAGCTTTCCGCCAGGTGCGCCTTCGCTTCCGGTGACAGTGCGCCATTGCCCATCGCGCGCTGGATATCGCGCTGTAACGCTTGCGCGTGCAGGCGTTGCAGGCTGCGGCCATCGGCCCGCATGGTGGGCGAGGTGCGCACCAGCGCGGCCGTGACGCGCTTCAAGTGTTCGCGCTGCAAATCGCGGCGCATGCCGGGGATTTCCTTGCCGGCTTTCAGCTCGCTCCACACCGCCGATTGCACGGTGGTGTACAGCTCATCGAGCGACAGCGCCAGCTTGGGGTTGTCGAGTTTTTCCTGCGAGTCGCGCAAGCGCCCCGCGACCGCATCGGACAGCAACTGGTCCAGCACGATGGTTTGCAGGTACAGCACCACGGAGTTAATCGAGATGTCGGTCCGGTAGCTGAACATCATCTGGTTGCCGGACAGGCGGCTCAGCAGCGATGGCGGGAAGGTGAAGCTGTCGGCCTTGAACAGGTGATTGGTCAGCAAGGACAGCGCTTCGCGCTGGCGCATGGCCGGCACCGGCTGGAACGGCGTGCGTCCCGAGCCCGCGTGGTCGCGCACGTGCACCACGCCGCCCACATACTTGACCATCACCGGCACCGAGCGCGCAAACTGGTCGATGCCGAAGACAAAACTGCGGCGCAGCGATTCATAGCTTTCGCCGGGTTTCAACTGGCGCGCCTGGACCCGGTCCCACAATTCGCGGGAAATCATCAGCCGCTTTTGCGCATACGCCATCGGATCGCTGCCCAGGTCGAACAAATTGACTTCCGGGTCGGACATGCCGTTATAGGCTTCATTGTCGGTGGCGAACGCCAGCAGCGGTTCATTCGAACGGCTGGCAATGCGCGCCAGTTCTACTTTTTCCTGTTCCAGCGAAATCGGCTTGTACGCGTATTCGATCGCCCAATAGTCATAGGGCCCGAGCCGGTCCATCACATAGGCGCCCTGCTGCTCGCCCTTGATGGCCAGGTTGAACGGCGTGTAATCCATGACCGAGCCGCTGATGCCATGCTTGTCCGTAAAGGCCTTGTCGCGCAGCTGGAACAGGCTGTAAATGGTCGATGACCGGAAGTTGTGGCGCAAGCCCAGCGTGTGCCCCACTTCATGCATGATGACGGACTTCACGTACGCCTGCGCCAGCTCTTCCGCCTTCGGGCTGTCCATGTCGAACTCGCCGCGCGCCTCCATCAAGTCCAGCGCGAAGCCCATTTCCTGCGCGGATTCGTGGCCGTATTCACAGTGCGATTCGCGCGCGTGCGCATTCCGGGGCCAGGGCCGCAGCGGCTGCGAGGGCTGCGCCGCCTCGGCCAGCAGCGGCGGCATGCCGGCCGCCGCGCCATACGCGGACAGCGCCCCCGTCCAGCGCATATCTTCGCTGGCCTGGCGCCGCGCATTGCGGGCAAACACGTCGGACATGGCGATGTCCGCATCGAGGATTTCACCGCTGCGCGGGTCCACCTGGCGCGGTCCGATCGCCATCCCGGCATCCGCGCCGACATACCAGCGCACCGAGGCATGGCGCGCATCCATGGTGTCGAACGTATCGTTCGGCCCCTGCTGCTTGACCACGATGGCATGCTTGAAACCGATGCGCTCGAACGCATCGTTCCACGCCAGCACGCCTTGCCTGACCGACTCGCGGTATTTTTCCGGGATGTTGCGGTCCAGCCAGTACGTGATCGGCTGTTTCGGTTCCGACAGCGCCTGCGACGGGTCGGCCTTTTCCAGCCGCCAGCGGTTCACCACATGGGCATACAGCGACGGCTTGACGTCATCGGTGTAATCGTAGGTGGTCGTGACGAAGTGCCCGAGCCGGTCATCGGCCGGGCGGCCATGCATGACGGTTTCCGGCAGCGGCATGAAACTGTAGTACAGGCCCAGGAACAGGCTGCGCGGATCCGGCACCGAATACGGCGGCGGCACATAAGTCGGCATATACACCGGCGGCGCGGCCGGCACGCGCGGCACGAAGTAATGGGCATTGATGGCCAGGCCCGTCATGCCCGCATCGCTGCGGATGCCGGTGAAACTGCTGTTGCGCGCATCCATCGCGTACTGCATGCGGAACGCCGCTTCGAGCTGCGTGGAATAGGCGGGAATATCGCCGAACAGCAGCGCGTTGGCTTCCACCAGGATGCCTTTCGATTGCGGGTGCTGGCTGCTTGCCACCGGCGCCACGGCCAACAAGCTGTCGGAAAAACCCTGCGACACGGCCGTGCCCAGCGCGGTGCCGGGTTTGGCGCGGAAGTCCGTGTTCAGCGCGATCAGTTGCACCAGGTTGCCCAGCTTGCGCAGCACCACCACTTCGCTGCGGCCCATCTGGCTGCCATAAATGCCCCGCTCCCCCACCCCCTTGGTGGTGTTGACGCTCATGAAGAAGGGCTTGTCGAAGTGTTCCGGGCGCAGTTCCAGCCAGACTTTTTCGTCTTTCTGGTACAGGTGGAAAAAGCCCGCCAGGTGATGGGCGCCCTTGATCACGTCGGCAAAGGGCCTGGCGGCATTCGGGTCGGTGGCGCGGGCCGCAGCGGCGGCGGCTGCAGCGGCGGCAATGGTGGCGGCCGAAGGCGCCGCCGGCGCGACCGGCTGCGGCGCGGCCGGCCCATCCGGCGCCGGGACGGGCGGCGTGGGGACCGGCGGTGTCGGTGGTGTCGGCGCGGGAGGGACCGGCGTACTCTGCCCCGCGGCTTGGACACTCAGGGCGAACAGGAGGGCGGCACTGACGGCTTTCAGGACTGGCTGACGCATGACGATTCTGACGCGGGTGCGGTGGTACGGTGATCTTCATACTGTACACGATCGCACGGGCGCCGCGGCGGAATTAGCCCTCTAATTTACCGCCAAACACCACGCCCTGGCATGGGTTGAAACCAAACGCATAGGACAAGTCCGCCGGGCGCGCGATGTTCCACAATGCGAAATCGGCGCGCTTACCCACTTCCAGCGTGCCGATTTCGGCCTGGCGGCCCAGGGCCCGGGCCGCATGCACGGTGGCTCCGGCCAGCGCTTCCAGGGGCGTCAGGCGCCACAGGGTGCACGCCATGTTCAGCGCCAGCAGCAGCGACGTCATGGGCGAGGTACCCGGGTTGTTGTCGGTGGCGACCGCCATCGGCACGCCGGCCGCGCGCAATGCCGCCACCGGCGGCGGCGTGGTATCGCGCAGGAAGTAATAGGCGCCCGGCAGCAGCACCGCCACCGTGCCGGCTTGCGCCATGGCGGCGATGCCGTCCGGCGTCAAATGTTCCAGGTGGTCGGCCGACAGGCCGTGGTATTGCGCCACCAGTTGCGCCCCCTGCTGGTCCGACAATTGCTCCGCGTGCAATTTGACCGGCAAGCCGTGGCTGGCCGCCGCCTGGAACACTTTTTCCGTCTGGGCGCGGGAAAACCCGATGCGCTCGCAAAACGCATCCACCGCATCGGCCAGGCCCTGCTCCGCCAGCGGCGCGATCATGTTGCACACTTCGGCCACGTAATCATCGGCGCGGCCGGCGAATTCCGGCGGCAGCGCGTGCGCCCCGAGGAAGGTGGTGGCCACGTTGACCGGCAGTTCCCGGCCGATGCGGCGCGCCACGCGCAGCATTTTCGCTTCCGCTTCCAGCGACAGGCCGTAACCGGACTTGATTTCCAGGGTGGTGACGCCTTCGGCCAGCAGCGCACGCACGCGCGGCAGGCTTTGCGCCAGCAATTCGTCGTCGGATGCTTGCCGGGTGGCGCGCACGGTTGACATGATGCCGCCGCCGGCGCGGGCGATGTCTTCGTAGGTGGCGCCATTGAGGCGCGCCTCGAATTCATCGCTGCGGTTGCCCGCGTGGACGATATGGGTATGGCAATCGATCAGGCCCGGCGTCAGCCAGCAGCCGGCGCCGTCATGCACTTCGGCGGCTTGCGCGGGATCCGCTTCGCTTGCCACGCCCAGCCATGCAATGCGGCCATCCTTGACGGCGATGGCGCCGTCACGAACTTCGCCATAATGTCCCAAATTCGCATCCACCATCGTTGCCAGGTGCACGTTCGTCACCAGCAAATCCCACTTTGCCATGCTGTCTCGCTTAATCGTTGTTTTCGATGATATCGACGATGAAGACGGTGGCCTGCCCGGCCTCCAAGGTCCACACATCCTCGTCATCGAGGATCACCGCGTCATAGCGCACCAGGGCGATGCGCTCCTTGCTGCTTTCGAGGTACAGGCTTTCGCCTTCGGCCAGGAACACGATGGTGATGTCGCTGCGCCGCTCCAGCGTGGAAAAATCGCGCACATCGCGGCGCTCCAGCTGGTGGCGGCAGACGGCGCGCCGTGTCATCACGTTGAAGTCGGTGGTCGGGCCGGACGATACAGTCGCCGTCACCTGCGCCTCGCCCGGGAAAGCCACGGTCGGCTCGCGCTCGCTGAGCGCCACCTGGCGCTCGTTGCCCACGTCCAGCACGACGCCGGGACCGGACACCAGGGTCAGGGTGCGGTCGATGCCGGCAAAGGTGGAAAACGGGCCGCTCTGCGAAATCGTGGCCAGGCTGATGCGCCAGTCGAAATCGGCAAAGGTGGCGCCTTGCGGTGCAATGGCAATCTCGGTGGTGCTGCCGCCGCCGTTTTTCCATGGCGTGGCATGCAGGCTTGCGTACTGTATCAGCTTGCTCATCTGCGATACTCCCTCAGCTCGGCCAGGGTCTGCCTGAAGCGCGCGGCGATGGCCTGTTGCGCCACGTGCTGCTGGCCGCGCACCACCCACTGGCCGCCGGCCATCACGTCTTTCACCAGATTATCGTTACCGCTGAATACCAGGCTGCCCAGCACTTCGTGCGCGGCGCGCCCGTACAGGTTCGGGTGCTCCGCATCGAGCACGATCAGGTCGGCCCGCTTGCCCGCCGCCAGTGCGCCCACGGCGCGCCCTGCCGCCTGCGCCCCGCCCTGCAACGCGCCTTGCCACAGGAATTCGCCGACGTGGCGCCGGGCATCCGACACGGCGATATTGCGGCGCTGCTCGCGCAGCCGCTGGCCATATTCAAGCCAGCGCAATTCTTCCACCGGGCTCTGCGACACGTGGCTGTCGCTGCCCACGCCAAACACGCCACCCTGCGCCAGGAAGGACTCCAGCGGAAACAGGCCGTCGCCCAGGTTGGCTTCGGTGGTCGGGCAAATACCGGCGACCGCGCGGCTGCGCGCGATGGCCGTCACTTCCGTTTCCACCAGATGGGTCGCATGCACCAGGCACCAGCGCGCATCGACTTCCAGTTCATCATACAGGTATTCGACCGGGCGGCGCTTACTGTAAGCGAGCGATTGCTGCACTTCGCCCTGCTGTTCCGCGATATGGATGTGGATCGGGCGCGAACGTGGCAAAGCCGCCACCACTTCCCGGATTTGCCCCACCGACGCGGCCCGCAGCGAATGCGGCGCGACACCCACTTCCACCTGCGCGCCGCGCAGCGGTTCCAGTGCGCCGATGATATTGAGGATATCGGCCGCATCGGTCTTGAAACGGTTTTGCTGGGGAGTCAGGGGCGCCGCGCCAAAGCCGGACCAGTTGTACAACACCGGCAACATCGTGATGCCGATGCCGGTGTGGCGCGCGGCGCCGATGACGCTTTCCGCCGTCTGCGCCACGCGCGGATACAGGGCGCCGTCCGGCGCCCGGTGCACGTAGTGGAATTCGCACACCGAGGTGTATCCATAACGCAGGCATTCCGCATACAACTGGGCGGCAATGGCTTCCATCTGGTCCGGCGTGATGTTGCGGGCAAAGCGGTACATCAGGTCGCGCCAGGTCCAGAAACTGTCCTTGCTATCACCCGCAATTTCCGTCAGCCCGGACAAGGCGCGCTGGAACGCGTGCGAGTGCAGGTTGATCATGCCGGGCAACACGTATTCCGCGCTTTCCACGCCGGCCGGTGCGTGGGAATCCGGCGTCACCGCCAGCAGGTCGCCGGTGCTGTCCCACTGCAACAACACATCGCGCGCCCAGCCGGACGGCAACAGCGCGTGGCGGGCAAACAGCGCGTTCATGACGCCGCCTTTCCCGCCACCCAGCCGGCGCACGCCTGCACCAGTTGCTTCAGCAGCGGCTGCACCTCGCCCGCCAAGTCTTCGCGGTAGCCGTACGGCGCGCTCTCATCCATGTAAGTGGACTGGCACATTTCCAGCTGGATCGCGTGCACATGGTCGGCCGGCTTGCCGTAATGGCGGGTGATATGGCCGCCCTTGAAACGGCCATTGACGGCCACCGAATAGCCGCCATGACGGCGCGCCACGGAAACGATCGCGTCCGTCATGCCGATGTCGCATGACGCGCCGTCCGCGCTGCCGAAGTTCAGGTCCGGCAGCTTGCCTTCAAAGAAACGCGGCACGTGCGAGGCGATCGAATGGGCGTCCCACAGCGCGACCTTGCCGTGGATGGCCTTTAAACGATCGAGCTCGCTGCGCAATTGCGCATGGTACGGCTGCCAGTACAGGCGCAGGCGGCGCCGCACTTCCGCCTCGTCCGGCGTCATTCCAGGCGGATAGAGCGGCTCGCGGCCAAAGGTGTCGACCGGGCACAGGCCCGTCGTATCCTGGCCCGGATACAAATTCGTGTTTTCCGGCGGACGGTTCAAGTCGATCACATAGCGCGACCAGCGCGCGGACAGCACGGACACGCCCATTTCCTGAAGGAAATCATACAGCCGCACCAGGTGCCAGTCGGTGTCGGTCTTGACGCTGGCGGCCGGTGCAAACGTGGCCGCGATGTCGTCCGGGATGTCCGTGCCCACGTGGGGCATGGACACCAATAACGGCAGTTTCCCTTCCGAGAACTGGAAATCCATGGTCATGGCAACCTCGCTCCTTACGGGTGCAGCGATGCGAACAGGCTCTTGCAGGTGGCGCTCAGCTCGCCCTTCAGCACCAGTTGCTTGGCGGCCTCGATGTCCGGCGCGAAGAAGCGGTCGGCGTCGTAGAACGGCACGTGCTGGCGCAGTTGCGCATGCACATGTTCCAGTTGCGGCGAGGTTTTCAGCGGACGGTGGAAATCGATGCCCTGCGCCGCCGCCAGCAATTCGATGGCAACGATGGCGGCCGTGTTTTGCGCCATGTCTTCCAGGCGGCGCGCCGCAAAGGTGGCCATGCTGACGTGGTCTTCCTGGTTGGCCGAGGTCGGGATGGTGTCGACGCTGGCCGGATGGGCGATCGACTTGTTTTCCGAGGCCAGCGCGGCGGCCGTCACGTGGGCGATCATGAAGCCGGAATTCAAGCCCGGCTCGCGCACCAGGAACGGCGGCAGGCCGGACAGGGTGGCGTCGATCAGCAGCGACACGCGGCGCTCGGAAATGCTGCCGATTTCCGCAATCGCCAGCGCCAGCGTATCGGCGGCGAATGCCACTGGTTCCGCATGGAAGTTACCGCCCGACAGCACTTCGGCTTCGCCGGCGGCGTTGGTAAACAGCAGCGGGTTGTCGGTCACGGCGTTGGCTTCGATCAGCAGGGTGCGGCCCGCGTTGGCAATCAAATCCCAGCAGGCGCCCATCACTTGCGGCTGGCAGCGCAGGCAGTACGGGTCTTGCACGCGCTCGTCGCCCACCAGGTGCGAGGCGCGGATCGCGCTGTTGGCCACCAGTTGGCGGTAGATGCCGGCGGCGGCGATCTGGCCCGGCTGGCCGCGCACCTCGTGGATGCGGGCGTCGAACGGGGAATCGGACCCCTTGGCGGCGTCCAGCGACAACGCGCCCGTCACCATGCCCGCCTCCAGCAGGCGCTCGGCCATGAACAGGCCGTGCAGCGCCAGCGCGGTCGAGGCCTGGGTGCCGTTGATCAGCGCCAGGCCTTCCTTGGCGGCCAGCACCACCGGTGCGATGCCGGCGGCTTTCAGCGCATCGGCGGCCTGCATCAGTTCGCCATTGACGCGCACCTCGCCCACACCCAGCATGGCCAGCGTCATGTGCGACAGTGGCGCCAGGTCGCCGGACGCGCCGACCGACCCTTTGGAAGGAATCGCCGGCACGATGCCGGCGTTGTACAGGTTGACCAGGGTGTCGACGATCAGCGGACGCACGCCGGACACGCCGCGCGCCAGGCTGCCGATTTTCATCAGCATGATCAGGCGCACCACGGCATCCGACATCAGCGCCCCGGTGCCCACCGAGTGCGACAGGATCAGGTTGCGCTGCAATTCTTCCAGCTTGTTATCCGGAATACGGGTTTTCGCCAGCAAGCCGAAGCCGGTGTTGATGCCATAGGCGGCATCGCCCTTGGCGACGATGGCTTCCACCACGGCGGCCGAGGCCTTGATCGCGGCATAGGATTCTTGCGCCAGCGCCACCGGCCCGGGCGCGGCCCAGGCAGCGCGCAGTTCGGTCAACGTGATTTTGCCAGGGTTCAGGGTCCAGCTGGAGGTGTTGTGGGTAGCAGTCATGGTCATTCCTTACTTAATCATGGGCAGGTTCAGCTTATTACGTTTTGCGCATTCGATGGCGGACTCGTAGCCGGCATCCGCATGGCGCATCACGCCCGAACCGCAATCGTTGACCAGCACGCGGGCCAGGCGCTTGGCGGCGGCATCGGTGCCGTCGGCCACGATCACCACGCCGGAGTGCTGGGAATAGCCCATGCCCACCCCGCCGCCATGGTGCAGCGAGACCCAGGTCGCGCCGCCGGCCGTGTTCAGCATGGCGTTCAGCAGCGGCCAGTCGGACACGGCGTCGGTGCCGTCTTTCATGGATTCGGTTTCGCGGTTCGGGCTGGCCACGGAACCGGTGTCCAGGTGGTCGCGGCCGATCACGATCGGCGCTTTCAATTCGCCGTTGCGCACCATTTCATTGAAGGCCAGGCCGGCAATGTGGCGCTCGCCCAGGCCCAGCCAGCAAATCCGCGCCGGCAAGCCCTGGAAGGCGATGCGGTCGCGCGCCATGTCCAGCCAGCGGTGCACGTGGGCGTGGTGCGGGAACAGTTCCTTGATTTTCGCGTCGGTCTTATAAATGTCTTCCGGGTCGCCGGACAGCGCCACCCAGCGGAACGGGCCACGGCCTTCGCAGAATTGCGGGCGGATGTAGGCCGGCACGAAGCCCGGGAAGTCGAACGCGTTTTCCACGCCCTGGTCAAACGCCACCTGGCGGATGTTATTGCCATAGTCGACCACCTTGGCGCCCAGTTGCTGGAATTCCAGCATCGCCTGCACGTGGGCGGCACAGGAATCGGCGGCGGCTGCTTTCAGGCGCTCGTGGCGCTCCGGGTCTTGCTGCGCCGCTTTCCAGTCCGCAACGCTCCAGCCGCGCGGCAGGTAGCCATTGATCAAGTCGTGCGCGGAGGTCTGGTCCGTCACCATGTCCGGCACCAGTCCGCCGGCCTTGGCACGCTTCACCAGTTCCGGCAGGATCTCGGCGGCGTTGCCGAGCAGGCCGATGGAAATCGCTTCCTTGCGTTCGGTGTGGTATTTCACCAGTTCCAATGCCTCATCGATCGAGGCGGCCTGCTTGTCCAGGTAGCGGGTGCGCAGGCGGAAGTCGATGGAAGTCTGCTGGCATTCGATGTTCAGCGAGACGGCGCCGGCAAACGTCGCGGCCAGCGGCTGGGCGCCGCCCATGCCCCCCAGGCCCGCCGTCAAGATCCAGCGGCCCGCCATGTCGCCGCCGAAGTGCTGGCGGCCGGCTTCGGCGAAGGTTTCATAGGTGCCCTGCACGATGCCCTGGGTGCCGATGTAAATCCACGAACCGGCCGTCATCTGGCCGTACATGAACAAGCCCTTGCGGTCCAGTTCATTGAAATGTTCCCAGTTGCCCCACTTCGGCACCAGGTTCGAGTTCGCCAGCAGCACGCGCGGCGCATCCTCGTGGGTCTGGAACACGCCGACCGGCTTGCCCGACTGGATCAGCAGGGTCTGGTCCGCTTCCAGTTCCTTCAACGACGCCAGGATCTGGTCATAGCAGGCCCAGTTGCGCGCCGCGCGGCCAATGCCGCCGTACACCACCAGGTGCTGCGGATTTTCCGCCACTTCCTTGTCCAGGTTGTTCTGCAGCATGCGATAGGCCGCTTCCGCGCCCCAGGTTTTACACACGCGCTCTGGGCCGCGCGGGGCGCGGATGTCGCGGGTGGCGTCGAAACGCGGGTCGTTGGCGAGGGAAGTGCTCATGTCATCTCCTTGTGAACTGGTGGGGCGGACAGGGGGTACGGGCGTGCGGGGTCCGCGGATGTTCCAAGGATAAGTTGTCTATACAACTAAGTCAAATGGTTTTTGGGCGCCGCGCAGGACAGGCGGCGCCGGAAGGGAAGGCCCAGCCTGCCACTGGCTTGTGGCAGGCCGCAACGGATCAGAAGGAGCGCGCCAGGCTGACCGACAGGGTGCGGCCCCGGCCGGCGAAGTAGGACACCGGGTCCTTATAGGCGGTCGACTGCGGGTAATAGCCGATGTACTGGCGGTCCGCCAGGTTTTCGATCCCCACGCCCAGCTTGCCCCATGGCGTATCCCAGCTGTTGGCCAGGTCCACCAGGGTGTAGCCGCGGAAGTGCTCTTCCAGGTTGGCGGTGCCGACCGTGCGGCCGATATTGATGTCGCGGTCGCGCAGCGTCGTCGCCTGCAGGCGCGCGCTGGCCTTGGGCATCCACTGCCAGTTGGCGCCCAGTACCAGCTTGTCCGGGCCTTGCGAACGGGCGCCCAGCGCCACGTCCAGCGGCGCGCCCGCCGTGGTGGCGGTCTTGCCCATGGTGCGCGCATAGCTGCCGAAGGCCGACAGCTGCTTCGAGGCGCGCAGTTCGCCGGACACTTCCCAGCCGCGCACGCGGGTCGGCACGCGGTCGAGCACGCCGATGCCGGCGGCATTGATGCGCAGCGCCGTGCCCAGCTTGGAGCGCGAATCGTAGAACGACGCGCCCACATTGCCCATGGCGCCGCGCCAGTTGACGCCCACCTCGTTGTTGCGGGTGACCACGGGTTCCATGTCGAACAGCGTGGCCACCGACTGGTTCGGCTTGTTGACGGCGCGCAGCACCAGGCCCACGTCCGGCAAACCGAATCCTTCCGCGCTGGAAATGAAGGCCGACCAGTTCGGGCTGAAGCGCCACACCGCGCCGATATTTTTCACGGCCTTGGTGAAGGAGCGCTCGCCGCCCTGCACCAGGCGGCTGCCATAGGCGGCCAGCGTGGTGTAGGTGTCCACGCGCAAGTCGGCCTGTTCGCGCCGCACGCCGCCGCGCACGGTCAGCGGACCGGCTTCATATTCGAGCTGGGTGAACGGCGCCAGCGACTTGAAGTCCAGCGTCGGCACCCAGGTGCGGCCGGTGCCGGCCAGGTGCTGCTTGGTGCGGTCGCGCAGCAAGTCCATGCCGACGGTCAGTTCCAAGCCATCGAACCCGGTATGCGGACGCACATAGGTCAGCTTGGCGCCGTATTTGTCGGCCACCACTTCCGACTGGTCATACAGGGTGCCGCGCGGGGCGATCGCCACGTCCTGGAACGTGGCGGTATTGGTGGCGCCATACAGCGACGCGAAGTCCTGCTTGAACAGCTGGGCATTGAAACTGCCGCCGAACAGGTCGTTGTGGCGGTATTCCAGGCTGCTGGTCTCCACCTTGTTACGCGGCGGCATGCCGGGCGGGGTGCCCGGGGCGGCGCTGGTCGGCGTCCCGGTGGCAAACTGGGCCGGCACCGGCTTGTAGTCGCCGTCCCCTTCCATGCGGAACCGGTTGACCGTCAGTTGCAGGCGCTGGCTGCCGAAATTCCGGCCCACCTTGAAGAACACATCGTTGCCCGCGGAATCCATGGTGTCGCCCTGCACGGCTTCGATGCCCAGCAGGCGGCCGCTGCCATCGTAGCCCACGCCGCGCTGCTGGAGGCTGCCGAACGCCAGCAGGTCGACGTCGCCCGACTTGTGCTGCAGCGTGTAGCCGGTCTTCCAGTCCAGCGCGTCATGCCGCAACTGGGACGACAGGCGGACATGGATGGCATGGCTGGTCCCTTCCCCCTTCGGCGACCTGGTGATGTAGTTGACGATGCCGCCGGTGGCGCCCATGCCCTGCATGGCGGACGCGCCATTGATCACTTCCACCCGTTCGATCAGGGCCGTATCGGCGATATAGCCTTCGCGCATGCCGGCGCGCAGCGGGTTCGACTGCGGCACGCCGTCCAGCAGGATCAGGGTGCCGCGGCCGCGCAGCGATTCGCCGGTGGAACTCATTTTCTGGCGGCTGGGCGCATAGCCGGGAATATAGGTGGCCAGCGCCTGCGACGGGTCGTCGGCCAGCAGGTATTGCGTTTCCAGTTCGCGCTGGGAAATCACGGTGACGGCGCCGGGAATCTTGTCGACGCTCTTGGCGTTGCGGGTTGCGGTAACGACCACCTCGCTCACCGGCTCGTCTGTCGTTTGCGCCCAGGTATTGGCGCCGGCGAGGCCCAGGCAAGCCAGCGCGACGGCGCGGCACAGGGGATTTAATGTGATCATTTAGGCAACCCTTCTATCTATAAAGTAAAATTTGCCGTCAATGATAATCATTCTCATTTATAATTTCAATGATTCCACTGCCAAATCCAATCAATCATGCTGACCGGCTTGCCGCGCGCGCGCCTGCGCACCCTCCACCTTTACCTGTCCCTGGTTTTCGGCGCCATCTTCGTGCTGGCCGGGCTGACGGGCTGCCTGCTGGCCTGGAACCATGAACTGGACGCCGCGCTCAATCCGGCCCTGCTGCACTCGCGGGCGCCGGCCGGCCAGGCCGATGGCGCGCCGACGCCAGCGCAAGTGCAGGCGGTGGCCGAACGCCTGGCCGGGGAAACCGGCTACGGCCGCCCGAGCCAGCTGATGCTGCCGTATGCGGCCGACGACGTGTATGTCGCGTGGTACCGTCCGGCGCCCGGCGGCAATGGCCTGTTCGGCGCCGCCGTGTCGCGCCAGGTCATGCTGGACCGTTATTCACTGCAAGTGCTGGGCGAGCGCAACTGGGGCGAGTTTGGCCTGAGCCGTCCCCTGCTGATGCCGACCCTGTTCCACCTGCACCGCTACCTGCTGGCGGGCGAGTTCGGCAAGACCCTGATCGGTATCACGGGCTTGCTGCTGACGCTGACGTCGCTGCTGGGCATCGCGCTGTGGTGGCCCAAGGGCAGCTGGTCGGCGCTGCGCAAATCGCTGGCCATCGGCGGCGGGCTGACGACGCGCCGCTTCCACTACAGTTTCCACCGCTCGGCCGGCTTTTTCATGGCGCCGGTGCTGGCGGTGCTGGGCTTTACCGGCATGGCGATGAACCTGCCCGAGTGGGTGCGCCCCGTGGTGGGCGCCATGACGACGCTGGAACCGAACAGCAAACCTGCCAACGGCCCGGCGGCCGGGCGCCCGCTGCTCAGCGTGGCGCAAGCGCTGGAAGCGGCGCAGCGCCACCTGCCGCACGCGCGCATGTCGCGCGTGGCGCTGGGCTCGGCCAAGGCGCCGTTTGAAATCCGCATGCGCCAGCCCGGCGAAGTACGGCAAGGCGATGGCAGCACGCGCGTCAGCGTCGACGCCTACAGCGGCGCCGTGCTGCGCGTGCGCGACCCGCTCACGGCCCCGTCCGGCGACACCTTCTTCAACTGGCAATTCCCCTTGCATACGGGTGAAGCGTTCGGCTTGCCGGGCCGCCTGCTCGTCACCGTCAGCGGCGCGGCGCCCTTGCTGTTCATGGTCACCGGCCTGCTGCTGTGGCTGGGCCGCCGCGCCATGCGCCGCACCAGCCGCGTGGAGCATGGCCGGGTCAGGGCTTGGGATACACCTGCCGGCCCGCCACCCAGGTCTGCAACACCTTGATCTTGCCGATGTCCGTGGCCGCAACCTTGAACAAGTCCCGGTCGGTAACAATAAAGTCCGCCCACTTGCCCGCCTCCAGCGAGCCGATCACGTTTTCCTGGTGCGCCGCATACGCCGCATCCAGCGTGAAGCAGCGCAGCGCTTGCCGCAGGGTCATGGCTTGACCGGGGTACCAGCCGCCTGACGGCACCCCGGCGCTGTCCTGCCGCGTCACGGCCGCGTGCAAGCCCTCAAAGGGATTGGGCGACTCGATCGGGAAGTCCGAGCCACAGGCAATTTTTGAACCTTGTTTCAGGAACGTGCGCCACGCGTAGGCGCCCTTGATGCGCCGCGGGCCGACCCGCTGTTCCGCCATGTTCTGGTCCGACGTCGCATGGGTCGGCTGCATCGACGGGATGATGTTCAACGCCGTGAAACGGGGAATATCGGACAACGCCACCACTTGCGCATGTTCGATGCGGTGCCGGGCGCCCGCCGCTTGCGGGTATTGCTTGAGCAATGCCGCATAGCTGTCGAGGATTTGCCGGTTGCCGGCGTCGCCAATGGCGTGCACGTTGACCTGGTAGCCCGCTTTCAGCGCTTTTTCCATCTTGGCGCGCATTTCCGCCTCCTTGTGGAACAGCAGGCCGTGCGTGTGCGGCGCGTCGCTGTAGGGGGCGATCAGCGCGGCGCCACGGCTGCCCAGCGCGCCATCCGAATACAGTTTCACGGCGGCCAGCGCATACACATCCTTGGCATACGATTTCAGCGGACCTTGCCGCGCCAGCTGGTCGAAATCCGCCGTGGTGTCGCCGATCATCGCGTACACGCGCGTGGTGAGTTTTCCCTGGTCCGCATAGCTGCGCAGCAGGCGGTCCTCCAGCACACCGACGCCGGCGTCGTGCACGCTGGTCAACCCCGCTTTCGCCAGTTCGGCCAAGGCGGCGTCGAGCGATGCGTGCAATTCGGCCTGCGTCGGCTTCGGGATCACGGCGCGCACGATGTCCATCGCGGCATCGACCAGGATGCCGGTGGCGTTGCCCTGCGCATCGCGCTCGATCTTGCCGCCGGCCGGGTCTTGGGTATCCCGCGTGATGCCGGCCAGTTGCAGCGCCCGGCTGTTGGCCCAGACGGCATGGCCATCGACCCGCGTCATCACGGCCGGGCGGTCCGCCACCACGCTGTCGAGCTCGCTGGTAGTGGGAAAACGGCCCAGCTTCCAGATTTCCTGGTTCCAGCCATTGCCCAGCACCCAGGCGCGCTGCGGGTTGGCCTTGCTGAAATCAGCCACGGCTTTTAACGCCGCCTCCAGCGATGGCGTGCCGTACAGCAGCACAGCGGTGGAAATTTCTCCCAGTCCAAACACGTGGCCGTGGGCATCGATCAATCCCGGCAAGACCGTCTTGCCCCGCATATCGATACGCTGTGCGCCGGGGGCGTGGGCCGTAACCGCTTTCGCGTTGCCAACCGCGAGGATGCGGCCGGCATCGTCATAGGCCAGGGAAGTAAAGCGCACCAGTTTGCCGGTGCTGTTGAGGGTATAGCCGTTGGCGTTATCGATGATGGTGGCGGCATGGGCGGGCGGAGCCGCCATCGGCAGGATCGCTGCGGCAGCCATGGCCAGGACAAGCGGGGTCAATCGCATGAAGTCTCCAGGTCGGATTCAAAAGCAAACCTGGAGTGTAGCGAAATTCCCCGTCCGGTACCGTCAGAATGTCCCCTGCAACGACAACGACAACAGTTTCGAGTCGCCAAAGAACGGGTAGCTGTAGTGCGACTTGTCCTTGCTGATGTCGTATTGCGCCTTGAACGCCATGTTTTTGCGGAAGTCCCAGCGCAGCGACACATACCGGGTGCTGCGCGCTTCGATCGGCGCGGCCACCGTGGTGTAGCGGGAGTAGGTCAGCATCGGCGTGAACGCGCCGATCTGGTGGCCGACGCCAAACAGCGCGTATTTGTAGATGCCGTTCAAGCCCTTGCCCCGGTCGATCTGCTCATAACGGTCCACCTCGGTACGCACCAGCCAATCCTTGTAATCCATGTTGGCGGAGATCCCCATGATGCGGGTGCGCTGGCGGTCGATCAGGGTGACCGGGCCCGTGGCGCCATCCTGCCACAGCGTGTCCTTAAACGTCATGAACATGCCGCGCACGTCGAAAATGCCGTTGTTGGCCGACACCGACAAGCCCGTGATGTGCTTCCACTTCTCGTGCGTGGGTGTGGTGTAGTAAATCAGCGTGTCGTACGCATCGTTCTTTTGCTCATAGCCTCCGGCCCAGCCATGCACCGTGGCGGCCCAGCCGGAGTCGCCCAACTGGGTACGGTAGCTGGCGTTGGCGCCAAGGTAAGCGTAGATGGGCCAGCCATACACGTCCGGCGCCGGACGCACCCATGGATAGGCATAGCCGATGTACAGGTAATCGCTGTAGTAGTACAGCGGAATGCGGAATTTGCCGGCCTGGAAGGTCCACGCGGAATCGGCATGCGGCTGCCAGGTCGCGTAGGCCCAGTCCACCGTCGGCGTCGAATGGTGGTTCGGATTGCGGGCGCGCATCACGATTTGCGCGGTGGCGGACAAGGTTGGGCTGAACTCTTTCCTGATCTGCACCCCCAGCAGCGATTCCTGGTCGAACTGCCAGCCCTCGCCTTTCTCATACACGGCGGCATATTCCCAGGCCTGCATCGAGCACGGGCATTTCCATTCCTGGTATTGCCATGGCGCGCTGCTCCCTTGCGCCGAACCACTCATTACCTTGGCCGCCGTGAGGCTGTAAAAGCCGGTCAGACGCAGGCTGCCGTCGCCGCCCAGGTCGATGGCGCCGGCACTGCCGGCAGCAAGCATGGCCGCCAGGGCCCATATGTGTTTTTTCATCGGTGTCTCCATTCTGCGGGTAAAGGATCAAGGGATGGTGGCGATCACCTTGACGGTGTCATCGACCGCCGCCTTCTCGATGTACCCGATGGCATTGACGTTTTCGCTGACGACCTTCTTTACCTCGGCGCTGGATTTGCATTCCTTGGGCGCTTTGATCTTCCCCGTGAACAATAACTTGGACCAGATCGCTTCCACCTGGGAGGGCGATTTTTCCAGGACTTTCTTGTAGAACTCGGCACGGATGGGGGAGCTTTCCGGCTGCTCCACCGGGGTGAATTGCACCGAGCCCCCCAGGAAAAATTGGGCGGCCTGCGACGGGAACATGCGTGTCGCGGGGTTTTGCGGGTTGACTATGATGACCAGCTCGGCCCGGGCCGACCCCATCAGGGCGGACAGCAGCAAAGCCGGGGCAAGGCGCTTGTACAGGCGTCTCATTAATACTCCCTCTGATTGATAACAATGCAGTGGGCTCAGTCTAACAACCGCGGCGCCAAACATGGCGAAAGTTGTGACGTTCGCGACACATTCGAGCTCTATCGTTTCCGCAAAACAACAGGCCACCTCCCTCTTCCTGGATGAATCCATTGCGCGCCAGGACGGAGAAATGGCATTCCTCCGTACCGCTATCAATCGAAATAAACGTTTCGATGACACATATAAATTGAGTAAAAACAAGAATAATTTTGCTGTGAACGCAAATTATCATTATCCGTGCTGTTGAGCTCGTATAGGTGTGGGAAGCAGGATGCTACCTACGAATGAAGTCCGAAACACAATGCAGAGAGATCACTAGATGAAAACAATGAAGATCCGCAGTTCCGGGATGCGTGAGCATGGCCAATTGACGATGCCCCTGATGGCCGGCGCCTTGTTGCTGGCACTCAATCCGGCCCATGGCCAGCAGGCGGAGGAGGAGGCCGCCACCAAGGTGGTGATGGTGGGCTCGCGCTCCACCGCCAAGACCGCGCTCGACACCGCCGCGCCGGTGGGCCTGATCAACATCAAGGACATGCAAAACGCCGGCCCGCTGGAATTGGGCAAGTTGTTGCAAACGCTGGACCCGTCCTTCAATTTCTCCACCACGTTCATCAGCGACGGCACCGACAGCATCCGCCCCGCCACCTTGCGTTCGCTGGGACCGGACCAGTTGCTGGTGCTGGTCAACGGCAAGCGGCGCCACCAGCAGGCGCTGGTCAACGTCCAGCAAACCATCGGCCGCGGCTCGGCCGGCACCGACATCAACGCCATTCCCCTGTCGGCCATCCACCACATCGAAGTGCTGCGCGATGGCGCCGCCGCCCAGTACGGCTCGGACGCGATTGCCGGCGTGATCAATATCGTGCTCAAGTCGCAGACCGGCGAGACCCAGTTTTCCGGCGAGGTCGGGCAGACATCGGAAGGCGATGGCCGCGTCATCTCCGGCAGTGTCAACCGCGGCTGGAGCATCGGCGACGGCGGCTACGTCAACCTGTCGCTGGAAGCGCGCAAACGCGGCGAGACCAACCGCGCCGGCCTGGACACGCTGCGCGTGGACCCGCCGCGCGTGACCCAGCACATCGGCGACTCCAACACCAGGGATGCCTACCTGTGGTGGAACGCGGCCCTGCCGCTCGACCAGAATAGCGAGCTGTACGCCTTCGGCGGCCTGTCCAAGCGGCGCGGCGATTCGTTCGGCTTCTTCCGCTCGGCCGGCGACGGGCGCACCGTGCCGTCGCTGTATCCGAACGGTTTCCTGCCCAACATCATCACCGACATCAAGGACGCGTCCTTTGCCGCCGGCTACCGGCGCGACCTGGCCGGCGACTGGAAGTTCGACCTGTCGGTCAACCATGGCGCCAGTGAATTCGACTACAACGAAAAAAACACCGTCAACATCAGCTACTGGTATGAACCCAAGCCGGGCGGCGGCATCCATGCCGCCTCGCCGGTGGAAGCGCACACGGGCCGCCTGAAGTTCGACCAGACCACCGTCAACGCCGACCTGCGCGGCCCGCTCACCCTGGGCGGCGCGAAATTCGCCTTCGCCACCGGTTTTGAATACCGTGCCGACAACTACCGCATCGGTGCTGGCGATCCCGTGTCGTACCAGTATGGCCGCGGCAACAACCCGGCCATCGTGATCCTGGACCAGAATGGCGGCCGGGCCGCCGCCGGCACCCAGGGCTTCCCCGGCTATACGCCGGCCACGGCCGTCAACGATGGCCGCCACAACATCGCCCTGTACGTGGACGCCGAGCACAACCTGACGCAACAGTTGATGGTGGCGGCCGCCATGCGCCACGAGCGCTATTCGGACTTCGGCGGCACCACCACCGGCAAGCTGTCGCTGCGCTATGATCCGGCGCCGACCCTGGGCCTGCGCGGCAGCGTCTCGACCGGTTTCCGCGCGCCCAGCGTGCAGCAAGCGTTCTACAGCTCCGTGTCCACCAACCTGGACGGCGCCGGCAACCTGACGGAAACCCTGACGGCGCGCCAGGGCAGCGCGGTCACCCAGGCGTTCGGCATCGCCCCGCTCAAGCAGGAGACATCGCGCAGCGGCAGCATGGGCCTGGTGCTGCGCCCGGCCAGGAATCTGTCCGTCACGACCGACCTGTATCGGGTCGACATCAAGGACCGCATTGTTTTTTCCAGTGAAATCATGCCGGAAGCGGCGGCCGGCTGCAGCGCCACGCTGAGCAATTGCCCGATCCGCAAGATCCTGGCGCCGCTCGGCGTGGGCCAGGCGCAATTCTTCACCAATGCGGTCGACACCCGCACCACGGGTGTCGACATCGTGGCCGAGCACAGCAGCAAGGTGCCGGTGGGGACGCTGGTACTGTCCGGCCAGCTGGGCTTCAACCGCACCAAGGTCACGTCGCGCCACTCGCCCTCGCCGGTACTGTCCGGCAACCAGCTGTTCGATGACATGCAGGTGCTGCTGATCGAGCACGGCCAGCCGCGCCAGCACCACGTGCTGGCCGCCGACCTGAACGCCGGCGCGTGGAACGTCAACGCGCGCGCAAATTACTTCGGGGCGGTGAAAGCCGGCTACTTCACCAATCCGTATGTGCAGACGTGGCAGCCGCGCTGGCTGGTCGACAGCTCGCTGCGCTACCACTTCAGCAAGAAGACCAGCGTGGCGTTCGGCGTGAACAACCTGTTCAACGTCTACCCCACCGAATGGGACAAGACCCGCGCCGCGCCGTTCCCGCAACTGGGCTTTACGCACTGCTGGGAAACCTGCCCGATCGGCATCAACGGCCGTTCGATGTACGTCCGTTACGACACGGCGTTCTGAGCGGCAGCATGAGGCCAGGGGCCGCGACCGCGCGCCCCGCACATTCCCGGGACGGCCGCGCCACGGCCGTCCCCTCCCCCGCCACATGGAGTTGCAATGAGCCTGTTCCGCACCAAAAACCTGGACCACATGGTGGCGCAAAGCCGCGCCGCCGGTGGCCTGCAAAAAGTACTGGGACCGCTGGACCTGGTCTTGATGGGCATCGGCGCCATTGTCGGCACCGGTATTTTTGTCCTGACCGGCACCGGCGCGCTGACCGCCGGGCCGGCGCTGACGCTGTCATTCGTGATCGCGGCGCTGGCCTGCGGCTTCGCCGCCCTGTGCTACGCTGAATTCGCCTCGACCGTCCCGGTGGCCGGTTCGATCTACACCTACTGCTATGCCACCATGGGGGAACTGGTGGCGTGGATGATCGGCTGGGACTTGCTGCTCGAATACGGACTGGCGACATCGGCCGTGTCGGTCGGCTGGTCCGGCTATTTCCAGTCCCTGATGGCGGGGTTCGGATTGCACTTGCCGGTCGCGCTGACGGCCGCGCCCGGCGCCCTGCCCGGTGTGCAAACCTGGTTCAATTTGCCGGCGCTGCTGATCATGCTGCTGTTGACGGCCATGCTGTCCTGGGGCGTGCGCGAGTCGGCGCGCCTCAACAGCGTGATGGTCGCCGTCAAGATCGGGGTGGTGCTGCTGTTCATCGCGGTTGGCGCGCGCCACGTGCAGCCCGCCAACTGGCACCCCTTCATGCCCTTTGGCATGGAGGGCACCATGGGCGCGGCGGCGCTGGTGTTTTTCGCCTTTATTGGTTTTGACGCGGTCACCTCGGCGGCCGAGGAAGTCAGGCGGCCCGAGCGCGACCTGCCGATCGGCATCCTCGGCTCGCTGGCCGTCTGCACGGTGCTGTACGTGGTGGTGTCGGCCATCATGACGGGCATCGTGCCGTTCCGCCAGTTCGCCGGGGTGGACCATCCGGTGTCGCTGGCATTGCAGTTCGCACAGGAAAACTGGGTGGCGGGCTTCGTCGACCTCGGCGCCATCCTCGGCATGACCACCGTGATCCTGGTCATGACCTATGGCCAGACCCGCGTCATCTTCGCCATGTCGCGCGACGGCTTGCTGCCGCGCCGCCTGTCGGCGCTGCACCCCCGCCATGGCACGCCGTTTGCCGCGACGTGGGCAGTGGGCCTGGTGTTCGGGCTGATCGCGGCGGTCGTCCCGCTCGGCATCCTCGCTGAACTGATCAATATCGGTACGCTGACGGCGTTTTGCCTGGTGTCGGCCGCCGTGCTGGTGCTGCGCCGGCGCCGCCCGGATTTGCCGCGCGCCTTCCGCTGCCCCGGCGTGCCGTGGGTCCCGCTGATGGCGATCGTCTTTTGCATCGCCCTGATGACATTCCTCAGCCGCACCACCTGGATCGCCTTCGGCGCCTGGCTGGTGCTGGGCCTGGCCGTGTACTTCGGCTATTCGCGCCGCCGTTCCGCGCTGCACCCGGCGCCCTCGCGCTCGAGCAACACCTGCTTGCGCTCCACGCCCCAGCGGTAGCCGGACAATGAGCCGTCCGTGCGCACCACGCGGTGGCACGGAATCGCAATCGCGATCGCGTTGGCGGCGCAGGCGCCGGCCACGGCGCGGGCGCCGTTCGGCGCGCCCGCCAGTGCCGCCAATTCCGTATAACTGACGGTCCGTCCCGCCGGAATGTTGCGCAACACTTGCCACACGCGCTGCTGGAACGCGGTGCCGCGCACATCGAGCGGCAAATCGAGGCCGATTTCCGGCGCTTCCACCATGCCGACCACGGCCGCCACCACGCGCTCGTAATCCGCTTGCGCCCCGGCCAGCTCGGCCTTGGGGAAGCGGTCCTGCAAGTCGCGCGCCAATGCTTCCGGGTCGTCGCCGATCAAAATCGCGCAGATCCCCTTGTCGGTACTGGCCACCAGGATCGCCCCCAGCGAACACTGGGCAATGGCAAAGCGGATGGTTTCGCCCTGGCCGCCGCCCCGGTAGGTGCTGGGCTGCATGCCCAGCGCGCCGTTCGACTGGGCATAAAAGCGCCCACTGGAATTGAAGCCCGCCGCATAGATCGCATCGGTGACTTTGTTGCCGTCCGCCAACTGCGCCTGCATGCGGCGCTGGCGCACGCCGGCCGCGTACGCTTTCGGTGTCAATCCGGTCTGCGCCTTGAAGATGCGGTGAAAGTGAAACCGGCTGATGCCGGACGCCTCGGCCAGGCTGGCCAGGTCCGGTTCGGTTTCCGCCTCCTCGATCAGGCGGCACATTTGCGCCACCAGCGCCGCGTGGCGCTCGGCCAGTGGCGGCAAGTCGGGCTTGCAGCGCAGGCAGGGACGGAATCCCGCCTGTTCCGCCGCCTCGGCCGACGCGTGAAAACTGATATTGGCGCGCTTGGCGTGGCGCGACGGACACGATGGCCGGCAATACACGCCGGTGGTGCGCACCGCGTAATAAAACGCGCCATCGGCATCGGTATTACGCTGTTGCACGGCGGCCCAGCGCTCGTCGTCATTGATAAACATGTTGCATTCCCCAGGTTTCACAGTATGCCCATGTTATGAATTTCCCGCCCCCGCCACACTCCGCCGCTTGCTTTTGAATTCCCGCCATACGCAATAACCATACATTGATGCGGCGCAGCAATGCTAAAATTGACACTTGCCCGCGCCGGCTCAGGCGCTGCCACGGAGACCAGGCTTTGGAACAAACAGCAACAGACAATACCCCCATCTTCCAGCGCATCAAGGATTATTTGCTGGCCCAGATCGCCGCCGGACACTGGAAGGAAGGCGATGTCATCCCTTCCGAACAGGCGCTGGTCAAGCAATTCGGCGTATCGCGCATGACCGTCAACCGCGCCGTGCGCGAACTGACGGCGGAACAGGTGCTGACCCGGCGCCAGGGTTCCGGCACATTTGTTGCAGCACAGAAATTCCAAGCCACCCTGCTGGAAATCCGCAGCATTGCCGATGAAGTCCGGGCCCGCGGCCACGCCCACCGCAGCAGCCTGCAATTACTGGAACAAACCAAAGCCGGTGAATTGCTGGCCAAACAGTTCGAGTTGTCAGCAGGAACTATTTTATTTCACTCCGTGATCGTGCACTTCGAAAGCGGCGTGCCGATCCAGGTGGAAGACCGCTGGGTCAATCCGGCCTGCGCCCCCGACTACATGAGCCAGGACTTCGCGGCCGTCACGCCGAATGAATACCTGGTGGCCGCCGCACCGCTGGCCGGCGCTATCTATAGTGTGGAAGCATTGAGCCCGCCGCGCGACATCGCCGAGATGCTGGCCATCGATACCCGCCAGCCGTGCCTGGTGCTGAAGCGGCAAACCCGCTCGGCCGGACAAGTCGCGTCGATCGCCACCATGTGGCACCCGGGACACCGCTATCAGTTCACCGGCAGCTTTGCATGACAGGATTTTGACAGGCGCTGAATAGCCTCTTGCATCCTGCAAGCCGAAGGCTTCCCATAGAGTTTGCCGTCAGTAAATTCCGACACCGGGCTCGGGCTTCGATGCTATAGTTGATCGACCATGGGCGGGCTCGTCCCCGCCCCGACCAATCGAAAGGGAAGCTCCTTGCAGCACCGCCGTCCTCTGTTCCTGCCGGGCCTGCGCCGCATCGCGGCCGCAGCGGCTTTTGCCTGCGCGGCAATGCCGGCCCTGGCGGTGGAACATGTCACGCTGCAGCTGAAGTGGCGCCATCAATTCCAGTTTGCCGGTTATTACGCGGCGCAAGACAAAGGGTTTTACCGCGACGCCGGCCTCGAAGTGACCTTGCTCGAAGGCAAGCCTGACGAAGACGCGGTGCGTCCGGTGCTGGACGGCAAAGCCCAGTATGGCGTCGGCAACAGCACGCTGCTGCTGAAGCGGGCGGCCGGTGAACCGGTGGTGGTGCTGGCGTCGATTTTCCAGCATTCCCCGGCCGTGCTGATTGCCCGCCGCGGCGACCATGGCGAAACGCTGAACCTGGCCGGCAAGAAGATCATGCTGTCGCCCAGCAATGAGGAATTGCAGGCTTACCTGAACAATTTCGGCGTCACCAAGGACAAATACCAGCGCGTCCACCACAGCTACAACCTCGATGACCTGATCAGCGGCAAGGTCGATGCCATGTCCGCTTACCTGACGGCGGCGCCGTATGTGCTGGACCGCAGCAACCTCAAATACGACATCCTGGCGCCGCGCACGGCCGGCATCGATTTTTACGGCGACAACCTGTACACCACGGAAAGCGAGTTGCGCGAACATCCGCAACGCGCCGCCGCCATGCGCGCCGCCACCCTGAAGGGGTGGCAATACGCGATGGACCATCCCGGTGAAATCGCCGACCTGATCCGCGCCCGCTATCCGAACAGCCATACGCGCGAACACTTGATGTATGAAGCGCAGCAAACCATTCCGCTGCTGGAACAGCGGCTGATCGAGCTGGGCTACAGCAATCCGGAACGCTGGCGCGCGATTGCCGCCACTTACGCCACGCTGAACATGCTGCCGCCCAATACCAGCATCGGCGCCAGCCTGGACGGATTTTTATACCAGCCGCCGCCGGATTACCGCGCCTGGCAATTCGGCCTCGCCCTGGCCGCCATGGCCCTGCTGTTCGGCGGCCTGGCGTGGTGGCGCATCGGCCGCATGCGACTGGCGCTGCGGGATGCCAATGAACGCACGGCCAAGGCCGAGCGCCTGACCACGTTTGCCCTGGAAGGTTCCGGCGAAGGCGTGTGGGACTGGCAGCCGGTGGCCGACATCCTGACCGTCTCGCCGCGCTATTGCGAAATCCTGGGCCAGGACCCGCGGCAATTCAAGCCATCCGTGCAGGATATCCTCGACCTGGTGCATCCGGACGACCGCGGCCGCGTCGACCAGGAATTCATGGTGCAAGCGGACCGGCCCGCCGATGGCAAGACCGGCCTGTCGTGCGAGTTCCGGATCCGCTGCCGCGATGGCAGCTGGAAGTGGGTGCTGGGCCGGGGCATGGTGGCGGCGCGCGCGGCCGATGGCCGCGCCCTGCGCATGACCGGCACGCTGGGCGACATCAGCGACCGCGCGGCGGCGGAGGAAGCGCGCGTGGCGGCGATCCTGGAAGCGGCGCCTTCGGCCATGCTGGTGGCCGACCGTAACGGCATCATCCGCCAGGCCAACCAGGTCAGTGCCGAATGCTTTGGCTACGACAGCATGGCCGGCCTGTCGCTCGACCTGCTGGTGCCGGACACCATGCGCAGCACCCCGGGCCGCCCGCGCGAACTGGTGTCGCGCCCCGGCTTGCCAGGCCGCGTCCTGACCGCGCACCGCAGCAATGGCAACCAGTTCCCGGCCATGGTGCAGATCGCGCCGATCCAGCTGGCCGGCCAGGGTCTGTCCATCGTGTCGCTGCGCGACGTCACGCAGCGCCAGCGCGCCGAAGAAGCCATGCAGGCGTCCACGGAACGCTACCGCCAGATCGTGCAGACCGCCGCCGAAGGCATCTGGATGACCGATGCCCACGACCGTACCACCTTCGTCAATCCGACCATGGCGCGCATGCTGGGCTATGAAGTGGAGGACATGATCGACCAGCCGATGGCGTCGTTCATGGATGACGATGGCCAGACCCTGCTGCGCCAGCACCAGCGCCGCCGCCCCTCCGGCCACGCGGAACAGGGCGACGTGCGCTTCTTCCGCAAAGACCACTCGACCATGTGGGGCTTGCTGTCGACCACGCAGGTCAACGATGAAACCGGCGCCTATGCCGGCATGCTGGCCATGATCACCGACATCACGGACCGCCGCCTGGCCGACCTGGCGCTGCGCAATTCCAGCCGCCGCATGGCGTCCGTGTTCAACGCCGTCACCAATGGCCTGGTGGTGCTCAACGGCGACGGCCTTATCCTGGAAAGCAATGCCGCCGCCGCCCGCATGCTGGGCCCGGCCGCGCAGCCGGGCGCGGGACTGTGGCCGGGCGTGCATGAAGACGGCAGCATCTTTGCGCGCGATGAACACCCGGTCTACCTGGCGCTGGTGTCGGGCCGCTCCGTGCGCGACGTGGTGATGGGCGTGCGCCAGGCCGACGGCACGCAATGCTGGCTGTCCGTCAATGCCGAGCCGATGAAGGATGAGCTGGGCGACACGCCGATGGCGGTGGTGGGACTGACCGACATCAGCTACCGCAAGCGCAGCGAAGATGCGCTGCGCCAGGGCGAGCAGCGGCTGCAGGAAATCATCAAGATGATGCCGATCGGCCTGTTCATCAAGGCGCCGGACGACC
>Ga0307408_100000165_pt1 | contig 73853 bp, 56 predicted proteins | sample 322Cmetagenome_FD_202116 | JGI IMG/M metagenome (GOLD analysis project Ga0307408, IMG submission 202116) | Maize rhizosphere microbial communities from greenhouse at UC Davis, California, United States - 322HYB-C-3 | ecosystem: Host-associated > Plants > Roots > Rhizosphere > Soil | place... | reverse complement strand
GGCGCCAGCGCCACGCTGAAGCTCCTCAACGAGGATTTCATCGTGACCGAACTGCCGCTGCAACTGCCCGCCGGTGCGGGCGAACACCTCTGGCTGGACGTCGAGAAGAAGGGCGCCAACACCGCCTTCGTCGCCCAGCAGTTGGCAGCGGCCGCCGGCGTGCAGGAATGGGATGTCGGCTACGCCGGCCTCAAGGACCGCTACGCGGTCACCCGCCAGTGGTTCAGCATCTATCTTCCGAAGGGCGAGACGCCTGACCTGACGCAGCTCCAGCACCCCGAATTCAAGGTGCTGAGCCAGAGCCGCCACGTGAAGAAGCTGCGCCCCGGCGACCTTCAGGGCAACCGCTTCCGCATCGTGCTGCGCGACGTGGCCGGCGACCGCGACACGATCGAGGCCAATCTGAAGGCCGTCGCGTCGCAGGGCGTGCCCAACTATTTCGGCGCCCAGCGTTTCGGCCATGACGGCGGCAATGTCGAACAGGGCCGCGCCATGCTGGCGCGCGAAATCCGCGTGCGCAACCCGAAGAAGAAGGGCATCTACCTGTCGGCGGTGCGCTCCTTTGTCTTCAATGAAGTGCTGGGACTGCGCATCCAGCAGGGACTCTGGGGCAACACGCTGGCGGGTGATGTGATGGACGAGGCGGGCCGGCCCACCGGACCGCTGTGGGGACGCGGCCGCGTGAGCACCACCGACCAGGCGCAGGCCCTGGAAATGGGCGTGGCGGCACGTCACGCCACCTTGTGCGACGGCATGGAGCACGCCGGACTGGACCAGGAACGCCGTGCGCTGGTGGCGAGCCCGGGGGACATGTCGTGGGAATGGCCGCAAGCCGATCAACTGGTGCTCACGTTCTCCCTGCCCGCCGGGAACTACGCCACTTCCGTGCTGAACGAAATCCTCTGCACCACGGAGCCCGACCGGCATGCGGAGAACGAGTCTGCCGCAGGAAAACTCGCCGAACAGGGTTAACCCACGACCGTTGCAGCGGGCGTAAACGTCACCCGCCGAGGTTGATTGATCGTCCAGGGAGCCGCAAACACACTGCGGCCGCATACCGCCACTCATGGCGGACCTGGAGACAACGATGACCCTGACCCGACGCGACTGGCTGGCCGCAACCGCCGCCGCCACAGCCTGGCCCACCGCTTTCGCCCAGGCCGGCGGCCTGAAGATCTCGCACCAGTTCCCCAGCGCCACGCTGACCGAAGGCGACTTCCGCGACCGGCTGTGCCGCAAGTTCGCCGCCGAGGTCGAGAAGCGCAGCGCCGGCGCGTTGAAGGCCTCGGTCTACCCCGGCTCGTCGCTGATGAAGACCAACGCGCAGTTCTCCGCGCTGCGCAAGGGCGCGCTGGACATGAGCCTGGTGCCGCTGTCCTATGCCGGCGGCGAAGTGGCCGAGACGAACGCGGGCCTGATGCCGGCCCTCGTGCCCAGCTACGAGCAGGGCGCAGCGTGGAAGACGGCCGAGGTCGGCAAGCTGCTGTCCAAGGTGCTGGACGACAAGGGCGTGCTCATCGTCAGCTGGGTCTGGCAGGCCGGCGGCGTGGCCAGCCGCGCGCGGCCACTGGTGACGCCGGACGACGCCAAGGGCCTCAAGGTGCGCGGTGGCAGCCGCGAGATGGACATGATGCTGAAGAACGCCGGCGCCTCCGTCATCACGCTGCCCTCCAACGAGATCTACGCCGCCATGCAGACCGGCGCGATGGACGCGGCGATGACCTCGTCCACCAGCTTCATCTCCTTCAAGCTCGAAGAGATCGCCAAGCACCTGACCTCGGGCCGCCAGCGCACCTACTGGTTCATGTTCGAGCCGCTGATGATCTCCAAGGAGGTGTTCGGCAAGCTGCCCAAGGCGCAGCAGGACATCGTCATGGCCGTCGGCGCGGAGATGGAAGTCTTCGCCCGCGATGCCGCCAAGGCCGACGACAAGACCGCGGCCGACATCTACGCCAAGGCCGGCGCCAAGGTCTACGACATGGACGAGCCGACGCTGAAGAAGTGGCAGGCCATCGCCCGCGACACCGCTTGGAAGGACTTCGGCGAGAAGAACGAGTCCTGCGCCGCCATCCTCAAGGCCGCTCAGAAGCTGCTCTGAGGCCGCCATGAGCCACGGATTCGAGCTGAAGCCGGCGGTGGCCGGCATCGACCCCGACACGCCAGCGCTGCTGCAGCCGCTCGCGCGCCTGCTGCACGTCGTCAACCAGGCGATGGTGGGCCTGGGCATGCTGGCGCTGCTGGTGGCCTCCTGCGTGCTGACCTACAGCGTCATCTCGCGCTACGTGATGAAGGCGTCGACGGACTGGCAGGACGAGGCCGCCGTGTTCTGCCTCGTCGGCGCCACGTTCCTGTGCGGCGCCTTCGTGCAGCAGTTGCGCGGCCACGTCGGCATCGAGGCCGTCGCGGGCCTGCTGCCGCGCTCGCTGAACCGCCTGCGCCTGCTGCTCGTCGACCTGATGTGCACGGCCTTCTGCGCCTTCTTCGCGTGGAAGTCGTGGACGCTGTTCCACGAGGCCTGGGCCGAGGGGCAGACGACGTCATCCTCTTGGGCGCCGCCGCTATGGATTCCCTACGGCCTGATGGCGGCGGGCATGACGCTGCTGAGCCTGCAGCTGCTGATCCAGCTGACCGCACGACTGAACGGCCTCTTCAAACCTCACCAAGGAGCCGCAGCATGAGCATGCTTTTACTGGGCTCGCTGTTCGGCGTCGTCACGCTGCTGTTCATGTTCTCGGGCGCGCCGATCGCGTTCGCGCTCGGCAGCGTCGCGGTGCTGTTCATGGCCCTCTTCATGCCGGCCTCGGCGCTGGACACCGTCACGCAGAACGTCTACGAGGAGATGGCCAGCATCACGCTGCTGTCCATCCCGCTGTTCATCCTGAAGGGTGCGGCCATCGGCAAGTCCCGCGCGGGGCAGGACCTCTACGCTGCCATGCACGTGTGGATGGGCCGCATCCCCGGCGGCCTGGGCATCGCCAACGTCTTCGCCTGCGCGCTGTTCGCGGCCATGGCCGGCTCCAGCCCGGCCACGTGCTCGGCCATCGGCAGCGCCGGCATCCCGGAGATGCGCAAGCGCGGCTACTCGCCCGGCTTCGCGGCCGGCATCATCGCGGCCGGCGGCACGCTGGGCATCCTGCTGCCGCCGTCCATCACGATGATCCTGTACGCGGTGGCGGCCGAGCAGTCGCTGGGCCGGCTGTTCCTCGCGGGCATCTTCCCGGGCGTGCTGCTCGTCGCGCTGTTCGCCATCTACGCGGCCATGCGCTACCGCAAGGAATACGCGCTGGCCGAGGCCGAGTTCAAGCGCACCGGTGCGGCGTCGGCCCTGCTGGCCAACGAGACCTTCACCAGCCGCGAGAAGTTCGAGATGCTGCCGCGCGTCGTGCCCTTCGTGCTGCTGCTGATCGGCGTCATGGTGGCGCTGTACGGCGGCTTCGCGACGCCGTCCGAGACGGCGGGCCTCGGCGCGCTGCTGGCCCTGCTGCTGATCGCGACGATCTACGGCGTCTGGCGGCCCAGGGACGTGGCCCCCATCCTCACGTCGACGCTGAAGGAGTCGACGATGCTGATGTTCATCATCGGCATGTCGCTGCTGTTCTCCTACGTGATGAGCTATCTGCACATCAGCCAGGCGGCGGCCGAAGCCATCGTCGGCATGCAGCTGTCCAAGTGGGTGCTGCTGGCAGCGGTGCTGCTGATGGTCATCGGCCTGGGCTTCTTCCTGCCGCCGGTCAGCATCATCCTGATGACGGCGCCCATCATCCTGCCGCCGCTGAAGGCCGCCGGCTTCGACCTGATCTGGTTCGGCGTGCTGATGACCATCGTCATGGAGACCGGCCTCATCCACCCGCCGGTCGGGCTCAACATCTTCGTCATCAAGAACATCGCGCCCGACATCCCGCTCAGCGACATCATCTGGGGCGTGCTGCCCTTCGTCGTGCTGATGCTGCTGGCGGTGCTGCTGATCTGCATCTTCCCGGGCATTGCGACCGCCCTGCCCGATGCGGTGATGGGTGCCATCGCGACATCGCATTGAGGAGCCCACGATGAACGCCCCCGCCTGGAACCTGCGTGACCGCCAGCGCCGCGAGCGCCTGGCCCGCGCTGCCGAGGCCCTCGGCGGCCGGCTGCAGGGCCGGCACGTCGACACCGACGCCGCCGTCGCACTGCTGGAAGCCGTGCTGCAGCCCGGCGATCGCGTCTGCCTGGAAGGCAACAACCAGAAGCAGGCCGACTTCCTCGCGCGGTCGCTGACCGAGGTCGACCCTCAGCGCGTGCACGGCCTGCACATGGTGCAGTCCGTGCTGGCCCTGCCCGAGCACCTGGACGTGTTCGACAGCGGCATCGCCAAGCGCCTCGACTTTTCCTTCAGCGGCCCGCAGGGCGCGCGGCTGGCCAAGCTCGTGAGCAGCGGCGGCATCGAGATCGGCGCCATCCACACCTACCTGGAACTGTTCGCTCGCTACTTCGTCGACCTGACCCCGAAGGTGGCGTTGGTGGCCGCGCACGCGGCCGACGCGCAGGGCAATCTCTACACCGGCCCCAACACCGAGGACACGCCGGCCATCGTCGAGGCCACGGCCTTCTCGGGCGGCATCGTCATCGCGCAGGTGAATGAGATCGTGGATGTCCTGCCGCGCATCGACATCCCCGCCGACTGGGTCGACTTCGTCGTCAAGGCGCCCAGGCCCAACCTCATCGAACCGCTGTTCACGCGCGACCCGGCGCAGATCAGCGAGATCCAGGTGCTGATGGCCATGATGGCCATCAAGGGCATCTACGCCGAGTACGGCGTGCAGCGCCTCAACCACGGCATCGGCTTCGACACCGCGGCCATCGAGCTGCTGCTGCCGACCTACGGCGAGCAGCTCGGCCTCAAGGGCAAGATCTGCAAGCACTGGGCGCTGAACCCGCACCCGGCGCTGATCCCCGCCATCGAGGCCGGCTGGGTGGAGTCCATCCACAGTTTCGGCTCCGAACTGGGCATGGAGGACTACATCCGCGCTCGGTCGGACGTGTTCTTCACCGGCACCGACGGCAGCCTGCGCAGCAACCGCGCCTTCTGCCAGGCCGCCGGCCACTACGCCTGCGACCTCTTCATCGGCTCGACGCTGCAGATCGACCTGCAAGGAAATTCCTCCACGGCGACGCTGGGCCGCATCGCCGGCTTCGGCGGCGCGCCCAACATGGGCGCCGACGCCCGCGGCCGCCGCCACGCCAGCCCGGCGTGGCTGAAGGCGGGCGCCGAGGCAAGAGCCGGTCGCGCGGGCGCCGCCGGCACGCCTCGCGGCCAGAAGCTCGTCGTGCAGATGGTGGAGACCTTCCGCGAGCATATGCAGCCCGCCTTTGTCGAACGCCTCGACGCCTGGACGCTTCAGGAACAGGCCGGCATGGCCCTGCCGCCCATCATGATCTACGGCGAGGACGTGACCCACATCCTCACGGAGGAAGGCATTGCCAACCTGCTGCTGTGCCGCAGCGACGAGGAGCGCGAGCAGGCCATCCGCGGCGTGGCGGGCTACACGGCGGTGGGGCTGGCGCGAGATGCGCGCATGGTCGAGAACCTGCGTGACCGCGGCGTCATCCGGCGGCCGGCCGACCTCGGCATCGACGCGCGCGACGCCACGCGCAACCTGCTGGCCGCGCGCAGCATGCGCGACCTCGTGCGCGCCTCGGGCGGTCTCTACGAGCCACCGAAGCGGTTCCGCAACTGGTGACAACCACCCAGGAGACACGACGATGGACTTCATCCAGGATCTCAAGCGCGCCGCACCCGCTGGCCTCGTTGCAGCTGCCGCACTCGTCGCCGCGGCGCCAACCGTGCAGGCACGCGTGGTGCGCATCGTCGTTGACGATGTCCAGCCGCTGCCGTCCGCCCCCGGACAGACCGTGGCCTATGAGCAGCTCAGCGGCCGCGCCTTCGGCGAGCTCGACCCCGTGCACCCCCTCAACGCCATCATCCAGGACGTCGACCTCGGCAAGGACGCCGACGGCAAGCTGCGCTACACCGCCAGCTTCGTGCTGACGCGGCCGGTCAACCTGCAGCAGGCCAGCGGGCTGATGTGGCACGACGTGCCCAACCGCGGCACGCCCATCACCATCAGCGTGGCCGAGCGCAATTTCGGCGACATCGGCCTGGCCAGCGCCTGGCAGGGCGACAACTCGGCCCTCAACGCCAGCAACGGCACCGCCATCCGTCCGACGATGGGGGTCGGCGGGCGCCACTTCCTGCAGGTGCCGATCGCCAGGAACCGCGACGGCTCGGCCGTCACCGGCCTGGTCTTCGGCCGCATCGTCAACCGCAGCGGGCCCGACTCGCAGCCGCTGCTGGTGCAGACCAACCCGCTGCCCTACCTGCCGGCCACGCTGGACACCACGCAAGCCCGCCTGGTCACACGCACCGGCGAATTGCAGGACGGCACGGCCCTCGGCGAAACGGTGCTGCCAGCCACCGACTGGGCCTGGGCGAAATGCAGCGCGGCCTCGCCCTTCCCCGGCACGCCGGACCCGACGCAGATCTGCGTGAAGGGCGGCTTCGACGCGACCAAGCTCTACATGGTCACGTTCACCGCCAAGGATCCCTACCTGCTCGGCGTCGGTTTCGCGGCCTGGCGCGACGTCGGCTGGTGGTTCAAGCACGCCGTGGCCGACGACGCCGGCACGCCCAACCCCGTGGTGCAGCGCGTCACGCACAGCATCGCGCGCGGCAACTCCCAGTCGGGCAACTTCCTGCGCGGCTGGCTGCACCTGGGCTTCAACCAGGCCGAGAACCGCGCCCAGGTGCACGACGGGCTGTGGCCCATCATTGCCGGCCGGCGCATCGCGCTGAACTTCCGCTGGGCGCAGCCCGACGGCGTGCTCGAGCTCTACCAGGCCGGCAGCGAAGGCCCGCAGTGGTGGGCCCAGCATCCCGACCACGTCCGCGGCCTGCCGCCGGCCGGCATCCTGGACCGCTGCGAGGCCAGCCGGACCTGCCCCAAGGTGATGGAGCACTTCGGATCGGCTGAAGTCTGGGCCCTCAAGCTCACGCCGGAATGGGTCGGCACCGATGCCAAGGCCGACCTGCCGCTGCCGACCAACGTGCGTCGCTACTACATCGCCAGCAGCTCGCATGGCGGCGGGGCGGGCGGCTTCAACACCAGCCTGCCCGGTGCCGGCATGCCGACCACCGGCCCCAGCTGCCCGGGCAACAACTTCGGCACCGGCGTGCTGCCGGCCAACCCGGTGCCGCATACCCAGACCGTCAACGCGCTGCGGGTGCACATGCGCAACTGGGTGATGGCGGGCGTGCTGCCGCCCGACAGCGTCTACCCGACGCTGAACGGCAAGCGCGGCGACGGCACCCGCATCAGCACCGGCGCCAACCGACCCGACCTGGTGCCGGCCAACAAGCTGGCGATGGGCTTCCCCACCCTGCCCGGCCTGCGGCCCACGGTGCCCGAGGCCGACTTCATCATGCCGGTGCTCGATTACGACTGGGGCCCCGGCTTCAACGCCAGCGACGCCTCCGGCGTGCCCACGAACGCGCCGCCGCCCGTCAAGCAGGTCATCAAGATGCTGGTGCCGCGCGTCGATGCCGACGGCAACGAGGTCGGCGGCGTGCCCAATGTGCTGACCGATGCCCCGCTGGGCACCTACCTGGGCTGGAACATCACCGCGGGCGGCGCCAGGCCCTTCCACCAGGGGCAGGTCTGCAACTACGTGGGCGGCATGCTGCCGTTCGCGCGGACCCGGGCCGAGCGCCTGGCCAACGGCGACCCGCGCCTGAGCCTGGAGGAGCGCTACCGCGATCACGCCGGCTACGTGGCCGCCGTGCAGCGCGCGGCAGCGAATGCCGTCGCCCGCGGCTTCCTGCTGCCGGCCGATGCCGATGCGCTCGTCGGCGCGGCCGACGCCAGCCAGGTGCTGAAGTGAAAGTGCGCCCCTCGCCCGGCCTTGCCTCGCTGAACGCGGGCAAGTCCAGTCGGTCCCCCGTGGGGACGGCGATGCTTGCCGGATCGACCGGCAAGCACATCGCCAGGCGGGCCGGCTTGGGAGCGGCCCGGCGCTCGGCCCGCAAGCTTAAGTAAAACGTCACCACCGGAGCACCGCCCATGAGCCTTCAAGCCGGCATTGAGATCCTGGACCTGGACTACGAGGGCCACCATGCGCCGGGCCGCTTCGAGCCGGTGCTCGTCGGGGTGGTCGGATCGGGCAACCTCGAGGTGCTGATCGAGCCCGACACACCGCCGCACTGCCGCGTGCGCATCGAGACCTCGGCGCGCGGCTTTGCCGCGATCTGGCGGGCCGTGCTCGACGACTTTCATGCCCGCCATGCGCTGGCCGGCGTGCGCGTGTCCATCCACGACATGGGCGCGACGCCCGCCGTCGTCAGCCTGCGGCTCGATCAGGCGGCCGCCGAACTCGCCGCCGCCCAGGGAGCACAGCCATGACCAGCTATGCCGAATCCACCGCGCGCGAACGCCTCGCCAACGTGCTCGACGCCGGCAGCTTCCATGAATGGCTGCCGCCGGCCGAGCGGCTCATGAGCCCGCATCTGGCGCAGCTCGGCGTGCCCTGCGCCTTCGACGACGGCGTCGCCATCGGTCGCGCGCGGCTCGGCGGCCGCGTCGTCTTCGCCGCCGCCCAGGAAGGCGAATTCATGGGCGGCGGCGTCGGCGAGGTGCATGGCGCCAAGCTCGTCGGCCTGCTCAGGCGCGCGCTGCGCGACCGGCCCGAGGCGGTGCTGCTGCTGGCCGAATCCGGCGGCGTGCGGCTGCACGAGGCGAATGCCGGCCTGATCGCGGTCTCGGAAGTGATGCGAGCGGTCCTCGACGTGCGCGCCGCCGGCATCCCGGTCATCGTGCTGATCGGCGGTGCGAACGGCTGCTTCGGCGGCATGGGCATCGTCGCCCGCTGCGCCGACCACATCGTCATGAGCGACATCAGCCGGCTGGCCATGTCGGGTCCCGAGGTCATCGAGGCCTCGCATGGCGTGGAGGAGTTCGACTCGCGCGACCGGGCCCTCGTCTGGCGCACCACCGGCGGCAAGCACCGCTGGCTGACCGGCGACTGCGACGTGCTGGTGGAGGACGACGTGACCGCCTTCCGCGACGCCGCCATCGCGGCGCTGGATGCCTCCCGGCCCGTGACGCTGGAACTGCTGGAGGCCGAACACGCCCGGCTGCAGGCGCGGCTGGCCTTCGAAGGCGCCGAGGCCACCGCGCTGTGGGCAGCCATCGGCATCGCCAAGGCCGCCCGCGTGCCTGACCTGGACGTGGCCGGCGTCATCGCCCTGGGAGCGCACTGATGGACTGGCAGACCCTCACCACCCGACTCTTCGGCGCCGGCCACGGCATCACCCGCGACGGCGACGTCCTGCACGGCGAGGTCGAGTTCGACGGCGAGCCGCTCACCGTCATCGGCACCACCGACCACGCGCCCATCGGCGTGCAACTGGCGCTGCAGCAGGCCCGCGTCGTGCTCGACACCATGGCCCGCCACCCCGGCCGCGCCATGCTGCTGCTCATCGACACCCAGGGCCAGCAGCTGCGCCGCCGCGACGAGCTGCTCGGCATCAACCGTGCGATGGCCCACCTCGGCATGTGCATCGACCTCGCCCGCCGCCGCGGCCACCGCGTGCTGGGCCTCGTCTACGACCAGGCGCTGTCGGGCGGCTTCATCACGTCCGGCCTCATCGCCGACGCCTGCGACGCGCTGCCCGAGGCCGAGATCCGCGTCATGCGCCTGCCGGCCATGGCACGCGTGACCAAGCTGCCGGAATCGTTGCTCGCCGAGCTGTCCGAATCCAACCCGGTGTTCGCACCCGGCGTGGGCAACTACGTGGCCATGGGTGGCGTGCGCAAGCTGTGGCAGGGCGACCTGGCCGACGCTTTGCGCGAGGCGCTGGCCGATGCGCCGACCGACGATCGCCGCGCCGAAGACGGCGCCGCACGGGGCGGCCGGCGCATGGCGGCCAAGGTCATGCAGCAGGTGCTGGACGCGTCATGACACCGTTGCACCGTCACCAGATCGCCTGGCTGTCGCGCAACGGCTGGCAGCGACTGCTGGACGGTGACTGGGACGATGAGGCTCGCGCCTGCCTATGGCATTGGGCCGAACAGCGGCTGCCGGTGGTCGTCACGCGACAGGTGCCGGATGACGACGCCATCGCGCTCGGCCTGTGCGCACCGGCGCGCTGCAGCCGACGCCGGCTGGCACTGCGTGTCGCACGCACCGATGTGCTGTATTTCGACGAGTTCCCGCCGCTGGAGAAGGTCGTCGGCCAGTTGCCCTGCGCCGCCCGCACACCGGCCCGACAGCTGGCCGCGGCGCTGCGCGGCTGCGGCGCCACGGCGCGCGTCTATGGCAGCCACGGCTGGCAGCAGCTGACCGGGCTGGACCATGTGCGCGACGGCTCGGACGTCGACCTGTGGGTGGCCGTCGCCGACACGGAGCAGGCCGATGCGGTGGCCGCGGTGCTGCAGGCGTATGCCGTGTCGAGCTGCCGGCTGGACGGCGAACTGGTCTTCCCCGGCGACAGCGCCGTGGCCTGGCGCGAGTGGCTGGCCTGGCGCGCCGGCCGTGCCTCGTCGCTGCTCGTCAAGCGCCTGCACGGTGCGGCGATGGAGCGCTGGGAAACCTGCGAGGCGCTCGCATGAAAGCCCGCCTCGCGCGCATCGCCGACGCGCCCAGCGCGCAGCAGATCGGCCGTGCCGCCACGCTCGCGCTCTACGACGAGCTGGCGCTGTCGCCCAAGCCCGGCCTCGTCACGCTGACCGACCGCGGCAGCCATGCCGACATGGACGCACAGACCTTCATGCGCAGCCTGTTCGCGCTGCGCGGCTACTTCGTGCGCATCGCTGAGCTCGGCGCGGCCGATGCGCCGTTCGAGGCGCTGGAGCAGGCCGGCATCGCCGCCGAAGCGCGCATGCTGGCGGCCACGGGCGGCATCAACACGCACCGCGGCGCCATCTTCATGCTGGGGCTGCTGTGCGCCTCGGCCGGCGCGCTCGCGGCGCAAGGTGAGCGCCCCACGCCCGACGGCGTGCGCGCCACGCTGGATCGCCACTGGGGCGACGCGCTGGCCCGGCGCGCGACGCGCACGTCCACACTGCCCGGCGGCATCGCCGCGCGGCGGCTGGGCCTGCGCAGCGCGTCCGCCGAAGCGGCCATGGGCTTCCCGACGCTGTTCGACACCGCCGTGCCCGCTCTGCGCGCCGCCACGGACCGCGGTCTGCCACGACAGGCCGCGCACCTGGACACGCTGTTCGCCGTCATCGCCGTGCTGGACGACAGCAACCTCGCCCACCGCGGCGGGCTGGCGGGGCTGCGCTTCGCACAGACGGCGGCGCAGGGCTTCCTCGCCGCCGGCGGCGCTGCACGGGGCATCGAGGCTGCCGAAGCCATCGCCGCCGAGTTCGTGCGGCGCAACCTGTCGCCCGGCGGCTCGGCCGACACGCTGGCCGCCGCCTGCTGGCTGGACCGCTTGGCCGAATGAGCCTGGCCCTGCTGTTCCCCGGGCAGGGTGCGCAGCACGCCGCCATGCTGCCCTGGCTGGAGGCGCAGCCCGAGGCGACGCCCGTCCTGCAGGCGCTGACCCGCCAGCTCGGTCGCGACTGGCGCGACGGCCTGGGCGATGCCGGCTGGCTGCACGCCAACACCGTCGCCCAGCCGCTGCTGACCGGCCTGTGCCTCGCCGCCTGGCAGGCGCTGGCGCCACGCCTGCCCTCGCCCACCGTCGTCGCCGGCTACAGCGTCGGCGAACTGGCCGCGTTCTCGGCGGCCGGTGTGTTCGACGCACACACGGCGATCACCCTCGCCGCCATGCGCGCGCAAGCCATGGACGACAGCGTCGCCGGCCGGCACACCGGCCTGATGGCGCTGCAAGGCCCCGGCGCACTGCGCTTGGCCGAGGCCGACGGCCTGGCCATCGCCATCCGCATCAGCCGCGAGCGCGTCATCGTCGGCGGCACCTCGGCGCTGCTGGACGGTCATGCCGCGCGCTGGGCCGCCGCCGGCCTGCGCTGCACGCGGTTGCCGATCGCCATCGCGTCGCACACGCCGGCGATGGCGCCCGCCGCCGCGGCGTTCGCGCAAGACTTGGCCGCCCTCCCGCTGCAGGCCGCCCGCCTGCCGATCGTCTGCAACTTCAACGCCGCGGCGCTGCGCCAGCCTGCGGCGCTGGCGGCGGCGCTGGCCGGCCAGATCGCCAGCACCGTGCGCTGGGACGAATGCATGGATGCGATCGCCGAGCGCGGCGTGCGCGGCGTGCTGGAAGTTGGCCCGGGGAGCACGCTGGCGGCCATGTGGCGCGAGCGGCATCCGGCCATCCCGGTCCGCTCGGTGGACGAGTTCGGCAGTGCCGACGGCGTGGCCGACTGGGTGCACGCCCGGCTGGCCGCCTGACGCCCCGCGTCACCCTAGATTCGGCAGTTGGGCGCTAGCGTCAGAGGGTGAGAGGGAATCCGGCGTGCCCGAAAGGGCGCTCCAAAGCGTCCCAATCGAGGCGCAAAGCACAGCCGTAGCTCGGGCTACGGCGAGCATTTGCAACGACGAGTGGGGCGGTTTGGGGCGTCAAGGCGGGCATGTTGGATTTGCTCTCACCCTCTCAATCCTCGCCGGCTTCGAGTGGCGCCAGCAGCAGGTTCAACTCGGGCGCGCTGAACTTGGTCAGCATCGAACCGTCGTCGCTGCCCAGCAGCCCGTCGGCGAGCGCCTTTTTACGCGCCTGGAGCTCCAGCATGCGTTCCTCGATGCTGCCCTGGGCGACGAGCTGCCAGGCGAAGACCGGCTGGTCCTGCCCGATGCGGTGCGCCCGCGCGCTGGCCTGGGCCTGCACGGCCGGGTTCCACCAGGGATCGACGTGGATGACGGTGTCGGCGGCCGTCAGGTTCAGGCCCACGCCACCGGCCTTCAGGCTGGCCAGCAGCACGGGCACCTCGCGCGCCTGGAAGCGCCGCACGATGTCGCCGCGCTGCGAGGCAGGCGTGTCGCCGGTCAGGCGCAGATGCGGCACCGGCACCTCGGCGGCGATCAGGTCCAGCATCTCGGTGAACTGCGAAAACACCAGCAGCCGCCGGCCCTGGGCGACGAAGTCGGGCAGGTGCTCGCGCAGCCACTCCAGCTTGGCGCGCTCGGTGTGCGGCGCCATGTCCACGCCCTTCAGCAGCCGCGGGTCGCAGCAGACCTGGCGCAGCTTGAGCATCGCATCCAGCACGCTGATGAGGCTGGTCGGCGTGAAGCCGTCCTTCTGCAGGATGCGCCTCACCATGTGGTCGGCCGCCACGCGCACGCTCTCGTAGAGCTGCTTCTGCTGGCCGACGAGCGGCACGCGCTTGACCAGCTCGGTCAGCGGCGGCAGCTCGGTGGCCACCTCTGTCTTGAGCCGGCGCAGGATGAAGGGCCGCACGCGCGCCGCCAGCAGCCGCGCGCGCGGGCCGTCGCGGTTGACCTCGATGGGCTTGCGCCAGTGGCGTGCAAACGTGCGCGAGTCGCCGAGGAAGCCCGGCATCAGCAGGTCGAACAGCGACCACAGCTCGCCGAGGTGGTTCTCCAGCGGCGTGCCGGTGAGGGCCAGGTGATGACGGGCATCGAGCCGGCGCAGCGCGCGGGCGGCGCGGGCCTGGGCGTTCTTCACCGCCTGGGCTTCGTCGAGGATCAGCAGATGCCAGGCTTTAGCCGACAGCGTGCGCAGGTCGCGCCAGACGAGGTTGTAGGTCGTCAGCACGAGGTCGGCGTCGGCGAGCTGGACGGATGTGCGGTCGGCACCGTGCCAGGTCTTGAGCTGCAAGCCGGGCGCGATGCGCGCGGCCTCCTGCTGCCAGTTGAATAGCAGCGAGGTCGGCACGATGACGAGGGCCGGCCGGTCCAGCCGGCCGGCCTGCTTCTCGGCCCAGATGTGGGCCAGCGCCTGCGCCGTCTTGCCCAGGCCCATGTCGTCGGCCAGGATGCCGGCCAGCTTCTGCTCGCGCAGGTATTGCAGCCAGGCCAAGCCGTGCAGCTGGTAGGGCCGCAACTGCAGGCCCAGGCCGGGCGGCTGCTCGAACGCGGCTGGCGCGCCTGTCGCGAGCAGGCGACGGCCGAGCGCCTTCAGCCCGGCGTCGCCATGGATCAGCCAGCGGCCGCGCGATTCGTCCTCGATGATGCGCAGCCGGTCGGCGTCCCACTCATTGAGCTTGAGCGGCTTGCCCTTCTCCAGCTCGGCCGGCTTCAGCAGGTCCAGCAGCGCCAGCATCATGGCCTTCAGCGGCGCAGCGACGGCGTGATAGCGGCGCCCGCCCGGCGCGCGCAGCGACACGATGGCATCGTCCTCGATGGCGGCAATGGCGACGGCATCCAGCCAGCGCTTGTCGCGCCGCAGCAGGTTGGCGATCAGCGGCGCCAGGTCCAGCGTCTTGCCGTCCACCTCCATGCCGAGGCTGACCAGCCAGGCGCCCGTGCGGCGCTCCAGAGCCAGGCCTTCGACACGGCGGCTGGGTCTCTGCGCCTCTTCGGTTTCTTCCGTCAGCCCCAGTTGCCAGCCGCTGACGAACTGGCTGTGATGGGCAAAGCCCGGCTCGGTCGTGACCTGCCAGCCCAGGGCCTGCAGCTCCGGCACGGCCTCGGCATGGAAGTCGCCGAAGAACTCTTCCTGGACCAGCGTCCAGAGGGATTCGCCACCGAGCGGCAGCGGCGCGCCGCGCCATTGCAGCAGGTTCGGATCGAGGGCGATGAGGCCCAGCTTGAGCAGCGTCTGCTCGGCGTCGGCATCCCGCCGCGCCAGCGTTGCCACCGTCACCTGCTCGCCGCGCGGGCCTAAAGCGCCGCGCGGCCGCAGGCCCAACAGGCCATCGCCGCGCGTCAGCGTGCGCAGCGTGAGGTGGGGTGGAGCAACAGGCATCGCGACAGTCTCGCAGCCCGCGAGACTGTCGCGAGGCAGATCAGGACTTCAGGACGCCCTGGAGGTAGGAAGCGATGGCGTCGTCCTGGCAGTTCGTGAAGAACAGCTCCTGAAACTTCTCGCCCGACACGGCGGCCTTCAGCAGGTCCTGGTCGACGGCCTTCAGCGTCGTCAGCATGTCCTTGCACGACGCGGCCTTCAGGTCCTTCAGGATGCCGCGGTTCTTGGCCATGATGGCGGCGCGCTCCTTGGGGTAGCCGGCGCCGCGCTCGTTCTCGAGCAGCTTGCGGTAGCAGTCCTGCAGGTTCAGCTCGGCGGCCCAGCCGAAGCCCTTGGCGTAGGGCATGGACATGCAGTTGCCGTCGTTGATCTGGCCGAACAGGAAGGCGTCGGTCGGGTCGATGACCAGGCCGCAGAACACGCCGGGCATGGAATTGCAGGCCAGCATGGAGCCCATGCCGGTGCCGCAGCCGGTGACGACGAAGTCGGCGGCCTTGGAGTTCAGCAGGATGCCGGCCAGCAGGCCGTTCATGACATAGGTCAGCGAGGCCTTGTCTTCCGGCGTGTACATGCCGTAGTGGTGGACGCTGTGGCCCAGCGGCTCGGCAACAGTCTTGAGCGCGTTGTGGACGATCTCGGACTTGGCGGCCTGGCTGTTCTCGATGATGAGGGCGATCTTCATGGCGGGTGGCTTTCTGAGGCGGTGCGGATTGGGGCGGACGCGGCAGAGGCCGCTGGCGAGCGCCATTTTGCCCGTTTATGGAACGCCGTTTCGAAAATCTCGCTCAAGCCCGAGAGCGATGCAGGGGATTCACCGCCCTTCAGCTATCCAGCAACTGGGGCAGAGAGTTTTCGCTTCAATCGCCCTCACCGCCCAGGGGCTTCAACTTCCGCCCGGCCGGCAAGGCGCGCAGGTACTTGAACGTCCCTGTAGCGTGCGCGCAGAGCTTGTCGTCCGCGCCGAAGACCGAGCCCTCGCAGAAGGCCATCGTCGTCGAGCGATGCAGCAGCCTGCCCACGGCCCGCAGCTCGCCCTCTCCGGGCCGCATGAAGCTGGTCTTCATCTCGACAGTGACGACGCCGGGACCGAGGTCCGGCCCGGTTTCCAGATCTCGCCGGTTCACGCTGCGCGCGGCATGGGCCATGGCCACGTCCAGCAGCGTCATGACGACGCCGCCATGGGCGACGCGCCAGGAGTTCAGGTGCTGCTCGGTGATGCTCAGCCGCAGCTCGGCCTCGCCGTCGCCGACCGAGTGCAGTTCAAAGCCGAGTTGCTGGACAAAGGGGATGTGGACCGGGAATTCCATAGCCCTTAGTTTCCGTGAACGGCGCTCACGCCCCCGTCGACCGCCAGGATCTGCCCGGTGATGTGCTTGCCGGCGCGCGACGCGAACAGCAGCGCCGCGCCCTTCAGGTCCTCGTCGTCGCCCAGACGGTTCAGCGGCGCGTGGGAGGCCATCTTCTCGGCGCCGACGGCGGCCAGCAGGCCCTGCGTCATCTTGCTCGGGAAGAAGCCCGGCGCCAGCGCGTTGACGGTGATGCCGTATTGGCCCCACTCGCCGGCCAGCGCGCGCGTGAAGTTCACGGCCGCGCCCTTGCTGGTGTTGTAGGCGATGGTCTTCATCGCACCCGAGTTGCCGGACAGGCCGGCGATGGAGGCCACGTTGATGATGCGGCCCGAGCGGCGCGGGATCATGCTGGCCCTGGCCACCGCCTGCGCGAAGACGAACAGGCTGCGGATGTTCAGGTCCATGACCTTGTCCCAGGCCGCGATCGGGTGCTCCTCGGCCGGCGCGCCCCAGGTGGCGCCGGCGTTGTTGACGAGGATGTCGATCTGGCCGAGGCGCTCCATCGTCTCGGTGACGACGCGCTGGGCTTCGTCCTCCTTGGCGGCATCGGCAGCGATCCAGCGTGCGTCGATGCCACGGGCCTGCAGGTGGGCAGCGGCTTCTTCGAGGTCGGCCGCCTTGCGCGACGTCAGCATGATCTTCGCGCCGGCATCGCCCAGCGCTTCGGCGATCTGCAGGCCCAGCCCGCGCGAGCCGCCGGTGACGAGGGCCACCTGGCCGGTCAGGTCGAAGAGGTCTTGGACTCGTGAGGTCATAGGTATTCAGCCTTGATGTCGCGGAAGAGAGGTTCGCGGCGCGCGACGACGTCCAGCCAGGCGCCGATCTTGGGCAGTTCGTAGGCGAAGAAATAGCGGGCCGCGGCGCGCTTGCCTTGCGCGAAGTCGCCGTCACCCTGCATCGACGTTTCAGCGGCCAGTGCCACGTCCAGCCACAGCCAGGCTAGCACCGTGTGGCCGAAGGCCTGCATATAGGGCACGGCGTTGGCGAGCGCGTCTTCGGGTTGGCCGGTGCTCCAGGCCTTCTTCGTCGCGCCGCCGACCTGGGCCAGCGCGGCGGCGAGTTGGTTGGCTTGGGGCGCCCAGTCGGTCTGGATGGCGCGCTCAATAGTGAGTTGCACGCGCGCCGCCAGCGCAGCCAGCGAAGCGCCGCCTTGCTGCACGACCTTGCGACCCAGCAGGTCCAGCGCCTGGATGCCGTGCGTGCCCTCGTGGATCATGTTCAGCCGCTGGTCGCGCCAGTACTGCTCGACGGGAAAGTCGCGCGTGTAGCCGTAGCCGCCCAGCACCTGGATGGCCAGCGAGTTGGCCTCCAGGCACCACTCGCTCGGCCAGCTCTTGGCGATGGGGATCAGCACGTCCAGCAGTGCCTGCGCCTGCGTCCTGTCATCGCCGGTGTGCAGTTCGTCGACGAGTCGTGCGCAGTACAGCTCCAGCGCCAGGCCGCCTTCCACATAGCTCTTCTGGGCGAGCAGCATGCGGCGCACGTCGGCGTGTTCGATGATGGGCCGCTGCGGGCTGGCAGCGTCTTTCCCGGCGGCCGTCATCGGTCGACCTTGCGGACGCTGCTTGGCGTATTCGAGTGACGCCTCGAATCCGGCATAGCCCAGCATGACAGCACCCAACCCGACACCAATGCGTGCCTCGTTCATCATGTGGAACATCGCGCGCAGGCCCTCGCCGGGCTTGCCGACGAGGTAGCCGATGGCGCCCTTGCGGCCCTGCGGCGTGAAGCGGCCTTCGCCGAAGTTCAGCAGGCAGTTGGTCGTGCCGCGATAGCCCAACTTGTGGTTGAGCCCGGCCAGCGCGATGTCGTTGCGCTCGCCGGTGAGCTGGGCCTGTTCGTTGACCAGCCACTTCGGGCAGATGAAAAGGGAGATGCCGCGCGTGCCGGCAACGAGCTTGCCATCCGGGCCGGGCACCTTGGCGAGCACCAGGTGGACGATGTTCTCGGTGATCTCGTGCTCGCCGCCCGAGATCCACATCTTGTGGCCCGTCAGCCGGTAGCGCGGGCCGAGCGGGTCGGTCTCGTCTTCCAGTTCGGCGCGCGTCGCGACGTCAGAGAGAGACGAGCCGGCCTGCGGCTCGGACAGGCACATCGTGCCGAACCAGCGGCCCGCGAATTCCGATCGGGCGAACACCTCGCGCTGCAGCGGCGTGCCGTGCGCCATCAGCAGGCTGGCGTTGCCCGAGGTCAGCATCGCGTAGCCGCCCATCGCCACGCTGGCCTTGCTGAAGAAGGCATTGCCCGCCATCTCGATGATGCAGGGCAGCTGCATGCCGCCGACGTCGTAGTCCTGCGCCGCGGCCAGCATGCCGGACTCGGCATAGGCCAGCGTCGCATCGTGCGTGGCCTGGGGCAGGTGCACGCGCTCGCCGTCGAAGTGCGGCTCCTGCGTGTCGGCCAGCCGGTTGAAGGGCGCGAACTTCTCGCGGGCGATGCGCTCGCAGGTGTCGAGCACGGCGCCAAAGGTCTCGGCGGAATGCTCGGCAAAGCGCTCGCGCGAGGTCAGCTCGGCGGCCTTCAGCCAGTCGAACAGCAGGAAGTCGAGGGTCTGGCGCATGCGGGCGGCTTACAGCACTTCGAACACACCCGCCGCGCCCATGCCGCCGCCGATGCACATCGTCACGCAGACTTTTTTGGCGCCACGACGCCGGCCTTCGATGAGGGCGTGGCCCGTCAGGCGCTGGCCCGACACGCCGTAGGGGTGGCCCACCGCAATGGCGCCACCGTTGACGTTGAGCCTGTCCATCGGGATGCCCAGCGTGTCGGCGCAGTACAGCACCTGCACGGCGAAGGCCTCGTTCAGCTCCCACAGGTCGATGTCGGCGACCGTCAGGCCCAGCTTCTTCAGCACCTTGGGCACGGCGAACACGGGTCCGATGCCCATCTCGTCGGGCTCGCAGCCGGCCACGGCGAAGCCGAGGAAGCGGCCCAGGGCTTTCAGGTTGTGCGTGGACGCGTACTGCTCGCTGACCAGCGCGCAGGCGCCGGCGCCGTCGCTGAACTGGCTGGCATTGCCGGCGCTGATGACGCCGCCCGGCAGCGCCGTGCGCAGGTCCTTGATGCTGTCGTAGGTCGTGCCCTCGCGCAGGCCTTCGTCGGCGCTGACGGTGACTTCCTTGCTCATCAGGCCCATGACCTTGTCGGCCACGCCCATCGTCGTCGTCACCGGGATCATCTCGTCGTTGAACAAGCCCGCGGCCTGGGCGGCGCAAGCCTTCTGCTGGCTTCCGGCGCCGTAGTGGTCCATGCGCTCGCGCGAGATGTTGTAGCGCTTGGCCACGTTCTCGGCGGTCTGCAGCATGCTCCAGTAGATCTCGGGCTTGAGCTTCAGCAGCGCCGGGTCGGTCAACATGTGCTTGTTCATTTCCTGCTGCACGCAGGAGATGCTCTCGACGCCGCCGGCGATGTAGACATCGCCCTCGCCCGCGATGATGCGCTGGGCCGCCATCGCGATGGTCTGCAGGCCGCTGGAGCAGAAGCGGTTGATGGTGACGCCGCTCACGCTCACCGGCAGGCCCGCCTTCAGCGCAATCTGGCGGGCGATGTTGGCGCCGGTCGCGCCTTCGGGGTTGGCGCAGCCCATCAGCACGTCCTCGATGGCGCCGGCCTCGATGCCGGCGCGCTCGACGGCCGCCTTCACGGCATGGCCGCCGAGTGTGGCGCCGTGCGTCATGTTGAACGCGCCCTTCCAGCTCTTGGTCAGCGGGGTACGGGCGGTGGAGACGATCAGTGCGTTGCTCATGTCTTGTCCTTGACGCGATTAAGTGAACGACTTGCCTTCGGCCACAAGGCGCGCAAGCAACGGTGCAGGCGTCCAGAAGGAAGCGTCGTCCATCGGGTTCTTGGCAAAGCGCTTCATCGCTTGCACGACGTTGAAGAGGCCCACGGTGTCGGCGTAGCACATCGGGCCGCCGCGCCACATCGGGAAGCCGTAGCCGGTCAGGTAGACCATGTCCACGTCGGAGGCGCGCTGGGCGATGCCCTCTTCCAGCAGATGGGCGGCCTCGTTGACGAGGGCGAAGACGAGGCGATGAGCTATCTCCTCGTCGCTGATGTCGCGCTTCTTGGCGCCGATGGCCTCGCGGTGCCTGGCCAGCATCTCGTCCACCACTGGCGAGGGGATCGCATCGCGCTTGCCCGGCTGGTAGTCGTACCAGCCGGCGCCGGTCTTCTGGCCGAAGCGACCCAGCTCGCACAGGCGGTCGGCGCTGGCGGAGTACTTCATGCCCGGCTTGTCGACATAGCGGCGCTTGCGGATCGCCCAGCCGATGTCGTTGCCGGCCAGGTCGCCCATGCGGAAGGGGCCCATCGCGAAGCCGAACTTCTCGACGGCCTTGTCCACCTGCTGCGGCGTGCAGCCTTCATCCAGCAGGAAGCCGGCCTGGCGGCTGTACTGCTCGATCATGCGGTTGCCGATGAAGCCGTCGCAGACGCCGGACACGACGGCCGTCTTCTTGATCTTCTTGCCGACGGCCATGACCGTGGCCAGCACGTCCTTGGCCGTTTCCTTGCCGCGCACGACCTCCAGCAGCTTCATGACGTTGGCCGGGCTGAAGAAGTGCATGCCGACGACGTCCTGCGGGCGCTTCGTGAAGGACGCGATCCTGTCGACGTCCAGCGTCGACGTGTTGGACGCCAGGATGGCGCCGGGCTTGGCGACTTCGTCGAGCTGCTTGAAGACGGCCTCCTTGACGCCGATCTCCTCGAACACCGCCTCGATGATGAGGTCGCAGTCCTTCAAGTCGCCATAGCTCAGCGTCGTGCTCAGCAGCGCCATGCGCTGGGCGTACTTGTCTTCCTTCAGCTTGCCCTTCTTGACCTGGGCCTCGTAGTTCTTCTTGATCGTCGCGACGCCGCGGTCCAGCGCTTCCTGCTTGGTCTCCAGGATGGTGACCGGGATGCCTGCGTTCAGGAAGTTCATCGAGATGCCACCGCCCATCGTGCCGGCGCCGATGACGCCGACCTTGGCAATGGTGCGCAGCGGCGTGTCCTCGGGCACGTCGGAAATCTTGGACGCCACGCGCTCGGCGAAGAACAGATGGCGCAGCGCCTTGGACTCGGGCGTCATCATCAGCGCCACGAAATCGTCGCGCTCGGCGCGCATGCCCTCGTCGAACTTCCGATTCACCGCGCTGGCCACGGCCTCCACGCAGCGCAGCGGCGCCGGGAAGTTCTTCGACATCCCGCCCACCATGTTGCGGGCGAACTGGAAGTAGGCCTCGGCGTTCGGGTGCCTGGCCTTCAGCTCGCGCACCTTGGGCAGCGGCCGTTTCTCGGAGACCTCTTCGGCGAACTTGACGGCCGCGTCCAGCACATCGGCATCGACGATCTTGTCGAACAGCTTCTGGCCCGGAACCATGGCCAGCATCTGCGCTTCCACCGGCTCGCCGCTGACGATCATGTTCAGCGCGGGCTCCACGCCCAGCGCGCGCGGCAGGCGCTGCGTGCCGCCGGCGCCCGGCAGCAGGCCGAGCTTCACTTCGGGCAGGGCGACCTTGGTGCCGCTCTGCGCGACGCGGTAATGGCAGCCGAGCGACAGCTCCAACCCACCGCCCATGCAGACGCTGTGGATGGCCGCGACGACCGGCTTGCTGCTGTTCTCGACGACGGCGATGAGGCTCAGCAGATTGGGCTCGGCCAGCGCCTTGGGCGAGCCGAACTCCTTGATGTCCGCGCCGCCGGAGAAGGCCTTGCCAGCGCCGGTGATGACGATGGCCGTGACGGCCGGGTCGGCCTCGGCGCGCTCGACGCCGGCCGCGCAGGCGACTCTCGTCGCCAACCCGAGGCCGTTGACCGGCGGGTTGTCCAGCGTGATGACGGCGACGGGGCCGCGGACTTCGTAGTGGGCTGTCATGGGCTCGACCTCGATGCAGGTGGAAGGCGGAAATAGAACGATCGTTCGATTCTAGGCAGCGCTTCCGGCCGGGCCTTGTCCCTGGCGTGACAAACCGCGTCGCGCGACCTGCGGGCCACAATGCGGCCCGCCATGAGCCACCTGCTGTCCGCCCTCTTCACCGCCCCCGAGCGCCGCATGCTGTGGCGCGCGCTGCTCGCGCTGATGCTCGCCGTCATCACCTGGCTGGCGCTGTCGCCCGCGCCGCCCAGGACCGTCGACACCGGCTGGGACAAGGCCAACCATGCGCTGGCCTTTGCGTCCCTAGCCTTCAGCGCGGTCTGGGCGCTGTGGCAGCGCCCGCGGCAATGGATCTGGCTGGTGCTGGCACTGCTGGCCTACGGTGTCTTCATCGAGATCGCGCAGAGCTTCCTGCCGCCGCGCGAGGCCGACTGGCACGACGTCGTGGCCGACGGCATCGGCATCGCGATCGGCCTGCTGGCGGCCTGGCCCGTCACCCGTATGGCTCGAACGGTCTAGGGGGTCTCGTCCTACAGTCAGTGCCTCTGCACTGACATACCGTTGGCAGCAGATTGCGATACGGTGCCCACCCATGCCGAACGCCCTGCTGCCGGACCTGCTCCGCGCCACCCGCGCCCACTCGCTGGCCCTGGCCGCACCGCTGTCCGACGAGGACGCGCAGCTCCAGTCCATGCCCGACGCCAGCCCCGCCAAATGGCATCTGGCGCACACGACCTGGTTCTTCGAGACGCTGGTGCTGCAGCCCCATCTGCCGGGCTACCGTGTCTTTGACGAGCGCTGGCCGCGCCTCTTCAACAGCTATTACGAAAGCCTCGGCCCGCGCCACGCCCGCCCGCAGCGTGGCCTGCTGAGCCGCCCGGCGCTCGCCGAGGTCAATGCCTATCGCCGGCATGTGGATGCCGCGTTGGCCGACCTGCTGCCGCTGGCCTCGCCCGAGGCCCAGGGCCTCATCGAACTCGGCTGCCACCACGAGCAGCAGCACCAGGAGCTGCTGCTGACCGACATCCTGCATGCCTTCTCCTGCAACCCGCTGCTGCCGGCCTACGACGCAGCGGCACCGACACCCGTTCACGCACCCGCGCAGGACTGGCTGAGCCACCCGGGCGGCATCGTCGACATCGGCCACAGCGGCGAGGGCTTCTCCTTCGACAACGAAGGCCCGCGCCACCAGGCGCTGGTGGCCCCCTTCCAGATCAGCAACCGCCTCGTCACCTGCGGCGAATATGCCGACTTCATCGAGGCCGGCGGCTACCGCGAGCCGTTGCTGTGGCTGTCCGACGGCTGGGCCATGGTCCAGGCCCAGGGCTGGCAGCGCCCAGCCTACTGGCTGGAAGATGGCCGCGCCTTCAGCCTGCACGGCGCGCAGCCGCTGGACCCGAACGCCCCCGTCATGCAGCTCAGCTTCTACGAAGCCTGCGCCTTCGCCGAATGGGCCGGCGCGCGGCTGCCGACCGAGTTCGAGTGGGAGGCGGCATGCCGATTGCCGGGCTTCGCGAATTCGTCTGACCAGGCCTGGCAATGGACCCGCTCCAGCTACGCGCCCTACCCCGGCTTCAAGCCGGCGGCGGGCGCGGTCGGTGAATACAACGGCAAGTTCATGGTCGGCCAGCAGGTGCTGCGCGGCGGCAGCCTGGCGACACCGCCGGGCCACGCACGGCCGAGTTATCGGAACTTTTTTCCGCCGGCCGCACGCTGGCAGTTCAGTGGAGTGAGGCTCGCACGATGAAACCAGGACTCGATTGGCGCCAACCCCGCGCCTCGGCAGAGAACGAACAATTCGCGGCCGACCTGCATGCGGCGCTGAGCCGCGCGCCCAAGGCCATCTCGCCCAAATATTTCTACGACGAGACGGGTTCCAAGCTCTTCGAGCAGATCTGCGAGCTGCCCGAGTACTACCCGACGCGGACCGAGCTTGCGCTGCTGCAGGCCCATGCCGCCGACATGGCCGCGCAGTTCGGCCCGCAGGTGCAGTTGGTGGAATACGGCGCCGGCGCGTTGCGCAAGGTGCGCCTGCTGCTGGACGCGATGCCGCGCGACAGCGTCGAGTTCGTGCCGGTGGACATCTCCGGCCCGCACCTGCTGGCCGCCTGCGACGGCCTGGCGAGCGACTACCCCGGCCTGGCCATCCAGCCGCTGGTGGCCGACTTCACGCGGCCGCACGCGCTGCCAGCCTGTTCGAGCGGCACGCGCCGCGTCGGCTTCTTCCCAGGCTCCAGCATCGGCAACTTCACGCCCACCGAGGCCGACGCCTTCCTGCGCCTGGCTGCGAACGAGCTGAAGGGCGGCGGCCTGCTGATCGGCATCGACCTCGTGAAGGACCACGAGGTGCTGCACGCCGCCTACAACGATGCGGCGGGCGTCACGGCGGCCTTCAACCTCAACGTGCTGGTGCGCGCACGTGACGCGTTAGGCGCCGAGTTTCCGTCCGACGGCTTCGAGCACCTGGCCTTCTACAACCCGGCCTATCGCCGCATCGAGATGCACCTGCGCGCGACGCGGCCGCTGGAGCTGAAGTTGGACAGCGAGACCTATGTGTTCAACGAAGGCGAGACGCTGCACACGGAGCATTCGCACAAGTACACGGTGAGCGGCTTCCAGGCGCTGGCGGCACGGGCGGGATTCAAGCCAGGGAAGGTGTGGATGGACCCGAACCACTGGTTTGCCGTGCTGTGGCTGGAATCAATCACCAGCTGAAGCCCGCCGGGGCCTGCCGGGTGAGCCGGCACCGGCTGTGCCTTTCAGGTGGCACCCATCTGTCCTACCTCACGGCGGGCGAGCCCTCCAAGCCCTGCCTGCTATTGCTGCATGGCACGCCGAACTCGGCCCGTATGTTCCAGCAGGTCATGCCTGCCTTGGCGCGAGCGGCCTACGTCGTCGCACCCGACATGCCGGGATGCGGTGAATCCGAAGCGCTGCCCGTCGTTTCGTTCCCGCATCTGGGCCAGGCGATGCTGGAGCTGCTGGACGAACTCGCCATCGGGCCGCGCTTCATCTACCTGCACGACTGGGGCGCGCCGGTCGGCCTCCAGGTCGCCATGCGGGCGCCCGACCAGGTGCTCGGCCTCATCGTGCAGAACGCCAATGCGCATCGCTCGGGCTGGGGGCCCGGCTGGGCTGCGACACGGGCCTACTGGGCAGACCCGAGCGCCAAGAACGAGAAGGCAGCCACCGCGCATCTGACGCTTGAAGGCACCCGCGACACCTACGTATCCGGCGTCCCTCCGGAGGTGGCCGCGCGCATTCCTGCCGAACATTGGGAGGAGGACTGGCGAACCATGAAGCGGCCGGGCCACATGCGCACGCAAAGGGCGCTGATCGCCGACTACGGCAACTACGCGTCCCGCTTCCGCGCGGTGGCGAAGTACCTTGAGCACTGGCAGCCACCGGCCCTGATGGTCTGGGGGCGGCACGACATCTACTTCGAGCTCGCGGAGTTGCTGTCGTGGATGCGCGCACTGCCACGGATGGAAGCGCATGTTCTGGACGCTGGGCATCTGCTGCTTGAGACACATGCTGCGGATGCTGTCACGCTGATGATGGAGTTCATCGAGCGCACTCAGGAAGGGGTCGGCGAACGGCACTCGCTCGCCCGAGGCCATTGAATCACGCCAATCGCGGGCGGGTCGTGACCCGCCATTGGAGTCGCAATGCGTTACTCCGCCAAACGGCGGGGCGCGACCCGCCCCTACCCGGCTTCAAATCGGTGCGTCTCACGGCGCGACGCATACAGCCCTAAGGCAATGCTTTTGGCATGAATGGCCAATTGCCGAACATCGCCATGCTCGCGGCAATCGCCGTGAAGACAAGCGCGATAAGCACGACCGCCATAGAAAAACTTCCATATTGAAGGTCGCGCAGTGCTAGACGAAATTGCCTCTGACGCTCATCCTCCGAAAGTTCCTTTGAGAGGATTTGATGGAAACGCTGAAGAAGCCTCGATGACATGAAGGAGGTGAGCCAAGCGAAATCATGTCCTCGCCCGTAAAACTCGCCAGCGATCTGCATGTATCTATAGCAGTAGGCGCGCAACGCGCTGCGTTGGGAAAATTCGACAAATATCAGGGCGAACAAGAAGATGTCCGCAAGAAGGAAGAACCCATAGGCGCGCGTGGTTCCAGCGGCTATGGAAGCACCGGTCACTAACGCCGCAAAAATTCCAACGATGGCAGCCCGCGTGCTCGCGGCTTTGTGAATGCCTTCCAGAGCATCCTTCAAGGCCGTCTCCGCAAACTTCTCCACGCGGCTAATAGAGATTTGCTGATGGTCCGCAGATGATTCGGTCGCTTCGGTCACTAGACTGTTCTCCAAATGCGCCTCGCGTATGCGGCAATCAGGACGTGGCGCGAGCCATGCTGTCTCCGACGACCTTCAGATCGCCAGCCTCTCCCTCACCCCATCCGCCTTCATGTCCTTGCCGCGCCCGCGCATGACGATCTCGCCGCGTTGCATCAGCAAATACTGGTCGGCCAGTTCCTCGCAGAAGTCGTAGAACTGCTCCACCAGCACGACGCACAGGCCCTTGTCGTGGGCCAGGTGCTTGATGACGCGGCCGATGTCCTGGATGACGTTGGGCTGGATGCCTTCGGTCGGTTCATCGAGCAGCAGCACCTTCGGGCCGGGCGCCAGCGCGCGGGCGATGGCGAGCTGCTGCTGCTGGCCGCCGGAGAGGTCGCCGCCGCGGCGGCCGCGCATCTTGTCGAGCACCGGGAAGAGCTCGAACAGCTCCTTGGGCAGCGGTGTGCCGGCGGGCTGGCTGGAGAGGCCCATCTGCAGGTTCTCCATGACCGTCAGCCGGCCGAAGATCTCGCGGCCCTGCGGCACATAGCCGAGCCCGGCGCGCACGCGCTGGTGGGTCTTGAGCTTGTCGATGTTGTCGCCGGCCAGCGTGATGCTGCCGGATGTGACTGGCACGACGCCCATCAGGCTCTTCAGCAGAGTAGTCTTACCAACGCCGTTGCGGCCCATGACGACCGTGATCTCGCCGGGCTTAAGGTCAAAGCTCAGGCCGCGCAAGATGTGCGAGCCGCCGTAATGCTTGTGCAGGTCCTGGACCTTCAACAGATCATCGGCCAAGGTACACCTCGATCACTTTCTCGTCGGACTGAACGGCTGCCATCGTGCCCTCGGCCAATGTCTTGCCTTCATGCAGCACCGTCACCGTGCGATGCGCGCCGGCCAGCGTCGCGACGAAGCTCATGTCGTGCTCAACGACCACCAGCGAGTGCTGGCCCTCCAGGCTCAGGAAGAGCTCGGCCGTGCGCTCGGTCTCCTCGTCGGTCATGCCGGCGACGGGTTCGTCCAGCAGCAGCAGCTTGGGGTCCTGGGCCAGCAGCATGCCGATCTCCAGCCACTGCTTCTGGCCGTGGCTCAGCAGGCCGGCGACGCGGTGCTGCTCGTCCGCCAGATGGACCGTCTTCAGCAGTTCGGCCAGGCGGTCGCGCTGTTCGCCACTGAGCTTCGCGCGCATTGCGAAGCGCGCGCGGCGGTCGCCGGCCAGGGCCAGCTCCAGGTTCTCGGTGACGGTCAGCGCCTCGAAGACGGTGGGCTTCTGGAACTTGCGGCCGATGCCCGCGCGGGCGATCTGCTGCTCGTTCATCGTGCGCAGGTCGAGGTTGCTGCCGAAGTAGACGCGGCCGCTGTCGGGCCGGGTCTTGCCGGTGATGCAGTCCATCGTCGTCGTCTTGCCGGCGCCGTTGGGGCCGATGACGCAGCGCAGCTCACCGACGCCGATCGTGAAGCTCAGGCCGCCCAGCGCCTGGAAGCCGTCGAAGGCGACCTTGAGGTCTTCGACGTAGAGGGCAACGCCCTGGTTGAAGATCGGCTCGCCGGCGGTGGCGATGCGGGTCAGCGCGCGCGAGCGCGCTTCTGCGCCGGCTTCAAGCAACTCTGGTGTCATTTCTTGAACCTCCGCGCCAGGCCCATCAGGCCTTGCGGCAGGAACAGCGTGACGGCGATGAAGAGGCCGCCGAGGATGTAGAGCCAGCCCTCGGGCCAGACCGCCGTGAAGACGGACTTGGTGCCGTTGACGAAGAAGGCGCCCAGCACCGGCCCGATCAGCGTGCCGCGCCCGCCGACGGCCGCCCAGATGGCCATCTCGATGCTGGCCGCGGGGCTCATCTCGCCCGGGTTGATGATGCCGACCTGCGGCACGTAGAGCATGCCGGCCAGCGCGCACATCATGGCGGAGATGACGTAGGCGCTGAGCTTGAACGCGACCGGGTCGTAGCCGAGGAAGCGCACGCGGCCCTCGGCATCGCGGATGGCCTGCAGGATGCGACCCCAGCGGCTTTGCGTCAGCGCCCGCGCGATCAGGTAGCAGAGGATCAGCGCGACGCCGCTGGCCACGCACAGGCCGACCTTCATGCCCGCCGTGTTCAACGGCATGCCGGCCAGGCGCTTGAAGTCGGTGAAGCCGTTGTTGCCGCCGAAGCCCGTCTCGTTGCGGAAGAACAGCAGCATGGCCGCCACCGTCAACGCCTGCGTGATGATGGAAAAGTACACGCCCTGGATGCGCGAGCGGAAGGCGAAGTAGCCGAACACGGCGGCCAGCAGGCCGGGCACGGCGAGCGCCAGGATGACCTGGCCGACCAGCGAGTCGCTGAGCACCCAGTGCCAGGGCAGTTCCTTCCAGTTCAGGAAGACCATGAAGTCCGGCAGGTCCGACTGGTACTGCCCTTCGCGGCCGATCTGGCGCATCAGGTACATGCCCATGCCATAGCCGCCGAGGGCAAAGAAGAGCCCATGGCCCAGCGACAGGATGCCGCCGAAACCCCAGATCAGATCGAGCGCCAGCGCACAGATGGCAAAGCAGAGGAACTTGCCCAGCAGGCCGACGTAGAACTCGCTGAGATGCAGCGCGTGGCCGGGCGGGAAGACGAGGTGCAGGAAGGGCACGAGCAGCGCCAATGCCGCGATGACGATGAGCAGCGTCTTCTTCATTCGACGCTCCGGCCCTTGAGGGCGAACAGGCCTTGCGGCTTTTTCTGGATGACGAGCACGAGCACCATCAGCAATGCGATCTTGGCGAGCACGGCGCCCTGCCAGCCTTCCAGCAGCTTGGACAGCACGCCCAGGCCCAGGCCCGCGTAGACGGTGCCGGCGAGCTGGCCGACGCCACCGAGCACGACGACCATGAAGGCGTCGACGATGTAGCTCTGGCCGAGGTCGGGCCCGACGTTGCCGATCTGGCTCAGCGCGCAACCTGCCAGGCCGGCGATGCCCGAGCCCAGCGCGAAGGCCATGGTGTCGACCTTGGCCGTGTTGACGCCGACGCAGGCGGCCATGCGGCGGTTCTGCGTGACGCCGCGCACCATCAGGCCCAGCCGCGTCCTGGACAGCAGCAGCGCCATGCCGACGAGCACCAGCGCCGCGAAGGCGAGGATGGCCATACGGTTGTAGGGCAGCGTCAGGTTGGGCAGCAGCGCCCAGCCGCCCGACAGCCACGCGGGGTTCTCGACCGCCACATTCTGCGCGCCGAACAGCGAGCGCACGGCCTGCATCAGCACCAGCGAGATGCCCCAGGTGGCCAGCAGAGTCTCCAGCGGTCGTCCGTAGAGCCAGCGGATCACCGAGCGCTCCATCGCCGCACCGACGAGGGCCGCCGCGAGGAAGCTGGCCGGCAGCGCGACCCACAGGTAGTAGTCGAAGGCGCCCGGCGCCCAGGCGCGGAAGGCCTGCTGCACGCTGTAGGTCGCGTAGGCGCCCACCATCAGCAGCTCGCCATGGGCCATGTTGATGACGCCCATCAGGCCGTAGGTGATGGCCAGGCCCAGCGCGACGAGCAGCAGCACCGAGCCGAGGCTCAGGCCGGAGAACAGCAGCTGCGCGCGCTCGCCCCAGGCGAGGCGGTCGCCGATGTCGTTGACGGCCTGCTGCATCGCGGCCTTGGCGGCCGGGTCGCTTTCGGCGGCGAATTTTTCCAGCAGCAGTGCCCGCGTGGCGGGGTCGGCGCTGCCGGCCAGTTCGGTGGCGGCGGCCTTGCGCTGCGCCGCATCGGTGGACGACAGCTTGGCGCCGGCCACCAGTGAATTCAGTTGCGCCTTCAGCGCGGCGTCGCTCTCGGACGCCAGCGCCTTCTCGAACAGCGGCAGCTTGGACGCGTCGGCGTCGTCGCGCAACGTGTTCAAGGCCTTGGCGCGCATGTCCCGGTCCTTGGACAGCAGGTCCAGCCCCGCCAGCGCCGCGTCGATCTCGCGGCGCATGCGGTTGTTGAGCATCGGCTCCTCGGCATCGGCCGGCGCTGCGGCGCCCTCGGCGATGACGATGGCCTGGCCGGCCTTGACCCGCACGCGGCCGTCCTGCAGTGCACGCAGGAAAGGCCCGAGCGACTCGTCGCCCGCGGCCAGCGCCTGCTGCAGCGCCGCGACGCGGTCATCGCCCTCACCCGCCGCGATGCGCGATGCCAGCTCGGGCGACAGCGCCCAGGCCGACAACCCGCTCAACGCCAGCAGGCATCCCAAAAAAAGTCGTTTGATCATGAAGATCCAGGCAAACGAAACCGGTGGTGCGCGCCGAGCGCGCCCCCCTTGCAGTGGCCGCCGTGGGCCTGGCCGGGCCAGCCCACGGCAGCGCGCCGTCCGGCCGCAGCTGTCGCTGCGGCACGGCCGGCTTTACTTCGCGGGTTCGTCCTTCTTGCCCTTGTTCTCGGGGATGTAGGGGCTCCACGGCTGGGCCTTGACCGGGCCGGGCGTCTTCCACACCACGTTGAACTGGCCGTCCGCCTTCACTTCGCCGATGAAGACCGACTTGTGCAGGTGGTGGTTCTTCTCGTCCATCTTGGACGTGATGCCCGACGGTGCCGTGAAGGTCTGGCCGGCCATGGCGGCGATAACCTTGTCGGTGTCGGTGCTGCCGGCCTTCTTGACGGCCTGGGCCCACATGTTGATGCCGATGTAGGTGGCTTCCATCGGGTCGTTGGTCAGCGGCTTGTCCTTGTGGCCGGCGATGCCCTTGGCCTTGGCGTAGTCGCTCCACTTCTTGATGAAGGCGTCGTTGGCGGGCGCCTTGATGGACATGAAGTAGTTCCACGCGGCCAGGTGGCCCTGCAGCGGCTTGGTGTCCACGCCGCGCAGTTCTTCCTCACCCACGGAGAAGGCCACCACCGGCACGTCCGTCGCCTTCAGGCCCTGGTTGCCCAGTTCCTTGTAGAAGGGCACGTTGGAGTCGCCGTTGATGGTCGAGATGACCGCCGTCTTCTTGCCCTCGGCCGCGAACTTCTTGATCTTGGCGATGATGCTTTGATAGTCGGCGTGGCCGAAGGGGGTGTAGTCCTCCATGATGTCGGACTCGGGGATGCCCTTGCTCTTCAGGAAGGCGCGCAGGATCTTGTTGGTGGTGCGGGGGTAGACGTAGTCGGTACCCAGCAGCACGAAGCGCTTGGCGCCGCCGCCGTCCTTGCTCATCAGGTATTCGACGGCCGGGATGGCCTGCTGGTTGGGCGCCGCACCCGTGTAGAACACGTTCTTGCTGAGCTCTTCACCCTCGTACTGCACGGGGTAGAACAGCAGCGAGTTGGTCTGCTCGAAGACCGGCAGCACCGACTTGCGGCTCACGGACGTCCAGCAGCCGAACACGACGGCGACCTTGTCCTGCGAAATGAGCTGCTTGGCCTTTTCGGCGAACAGCGGCCAGTTGGACGCCGGGTCAACCACCACCGGCTCCAGCTTCTTGCCGAGCAGGCCGCCCTTGGCGTTGATTTCGTCGATGGCCATCAGCACCGTGTCCTTGAGCACGGTCTCGGAGATGGCCATGGTGCCCGACAGCGAATGCAGCACGCCGACCTTGATGGTGTCGGCGGCGAAGGCGGCGGGAGTGGCAAACAGGCTGGCAGCAGCGGCCAGCGCAAGTGCGGAACGGCGAAGCATCGGGGTAAGCCTCCAGGTTGGATGTGAGGGATCGAGTAGCCGAAGAGCACCGAGCGCAAGCCTCGTGCCAGCGTCGTGCACTTCGTCACATCCACCGGTGCCCGCCCGGCCGCACGCCTCTGGCCCATTGCAGCCCCATCACGGTGCCGATCGCACCTTTGGTGTACCGCAGCATTTGTCGGCCGCACGAAAAACGGGCCGGCACGCCCCGCTTTGTGGCCGGCGAAAGCCCCAATCGCCATGCGGAGACGGCCTCGTGACAATCGCGCCCCTCCCGGCAGAGGCGGCACCCCCTTGAGTCACACTAACTTACGCAGGTCGTACAAAACGCAAGACGAGCTCGGCCGGGCGGCCTGGAAGATGCGTCGCATGCTGGCACTGGCGATCTTGCCCTGGGGTTGTGCGGCCGTGGCGGCCGGCACGGCCGTGGCCACGGCGCCTGCGGCCGAAGGCGCCGGCGAGCTCAACGTGCTGCATTGGTGGACCTCCGCCAGCGAGCGTGCTGCGGCCAACCATGTCGCCGCCCGCATGGCCGAGAACGGCCTGAAATGGGTGGACGGCGCCGTGGCGGGCGGCGGCGGCGGTCCGGCCATCAAGGTGCTGAACGAGCGCATCCTGCGCCGCATGGCGCCCAAGGTGGCCCAGCTCAACGGCCAGTCCATGACCGAATGGGCCGACATGGGCCTGCTGCTGGAGCTGGATGGCGTGGCGGCAAGGCGCAATTGGGCCAAGGTGATGTTCCCGCAGGTCATGGCCCAGTTGACGGTGCGCGGCCATGTGGTCGCGGCGCCGCTGGGCATACAGCGCATCAACAACCTCTACCTGAACAAGGCGCTGTTCAAGCGCCACGGCATCGAGCTCCCCGGCGACTGGGATGGCCTGGAGCGCGCCGCCGCCAAGCTGCGCGCGGCGGGCGTGACGCCGGTGGCCTTCAGCGACGAGCCCTGGCAGGTGGCCACCGTCTTCGAGGCGATGCTGCTCAGCGAGGCCGGCCCGGCGCTGTACCGCCGCATGCTGGAGCAGCGCGACCTCAGCGCCTTCGACGACCCCGCGCTGGAGCGGGCGCTCAAGCGCCTGCGCAACTGGCGCAACCTGGCACTGCCGGCCAGCGGCACCGCGCCCGGCGAGCGGCCCTGGACCGACGTCGTCGCCGACTTCGCCCACGAGCGCGCGGCCATGCTGATCATGGGCGACTGGGCGCGCGGCGAGCTGGGCGCCATGGGGCTGGAGGGCGAGCGCGACTTCAGCTGCAAGGCCGTGCCGGGCACCGCGCAGGCCCATCTCTTCAGCATCGACACGCTGGCCATGCTGGCCGGCAACGGCGGCTCGCCGGCCGACCAGGAGAAGATGGCCGAGCTGCTGGGCAGCGCCACGACCCAGCTCGGCTACAACCGCATCAAGGGCTCCATCCCCGTCCGGCGCGACGTGCCGGTGGACGAGCTGGACCCCTGCGCGCAAGCGTCCTTCCACCTCTTCGCCAACCCGAACACGCCGCGCGTGCCGAGCCTGGTGCACCGCATGGCCTTCGGCGAGGTCGGCAAGAACGCCATCATCGAAACCGTCCACCGCTTTGCGCTGGACCCGAGCCAGACGCCCGCCGCCGCACAGCGCAAGCTGCAGGGCCTGCTGCGCGCGCTCGCGCCGAAGAAAGCCGCTCCATGAGTCCCCGAAAGATATTGATCGTCGACGACGACCAGAAAATCCGCAGCCTGCTGAAGACCTATCTCGAGAAGAACCAGTACGAAGTGCTGCTGGCCCACGACGGCGCCAGCTTCATGGCCGAATTCGAGCGCCACCGAGACGAGATCAGCCTGTGCATCCTGGACGTGATGCTGCCCGACACCGAGGGTTTCACGCTGTGCCAGTCGGTGCGCCGCCGCTCCGAGGTGCCGGTCATCATGCTGACCGCCAGCGCCGACGAGACCGACCGCATCGTCGGCCTGGAGCTGGGCGCCGACGACTACCTCGGCAAGCCGTTCAATCCGCGCGAGCTGCTGGCGCGCATCAAGGCCATCACGCGGCGCGCCGGGCAGGAGAAGACCAAGGAGCCGCGCTACTACGCGTTCAACGGCTTCACGCTGGACCTGCTGGAGCGCTGCCTCATCGACCCGGACGGCACCGCCACGGCGCTGTCGGGCATGGACTTCCAGCTGCTGAAGCTGCTCGTGGAGCATCCCGGCGAGGTGCTGGACCGCAGCCGCCTCGCCGAGGTCACGCGCGGGCGCGACCTGGGGCCGCTGGACAGGTCGCTGGATGTCCAGGTCAGCCGCCTGCGCCAGCGGCTGCAGGACGACGGCAAGCAGCCGGCCCTCATCAAGACGGTGCGCGGCTCGGGCTATGTGTTCTCGACGACGGTGACGCCAAGGCACGCCCTTTGAGATGAAAACCAAACAAAGCCAACGAGGCACGGAGGCACGGAGAAGGCGGGCTGAAGCTCCCTCTGTGTCTCTGTGCCTCTGTGGCTGTGTTCTCTTGCCGTGCGCCGGCTTGTCTTTCGTGTGTCGCGGGTGCCGTGAATACGGAATGGACAACTGAAGTGACCGACGACGCCGGCCCGCCAGCGCCTTTGCGCGCGTGGCCGCAGCGCTTCGGCAGCTTCCTGTTCGACAGCCTGCAGGGCCGCTTCGTGCTGGCCATGCTGGGCGGGCTCGCGCTGGTTCAACTGGCGGTCAACCTCGTCTGGTACAGCCAGATCGAGCAGCGCGTGCGCCGGCAGACCGAGCAGGCCGCCCACCACGTGGCCGGTGGCGCGGTGGGCGCGGCGCGTGCACTGCGCGAGCTGCCGGCGGCGTACCGGCCGCTGCTCCTCGAGCAGCTGCGCACGATGGGCGGCGCGCGCTTTCTCGTCTTCGTCAACAACGCCGAGGTGGCCGTGAACCCGCTGGCCGGCCAGCCCATGGCGCGGCTGCTGGAGCAGCAGGTCACGCAGGAGCTGGCGGCGCAACTGCCCAAGGGCACGCCGCTGCGCGTGGCGCTCGCATCGCCCATCGGCCTGGCCGTATCACCCGGCGGCGCGCTGCTGGGCGACCTGCCGGAGAGCTGGGTCGAGCCCTCGCTGATCGCCGCCGAACGGCCGGCGCCCTTCCTCGTCATCCAGGCCGAGACCGAGCCGGGCCAGTGGCTCTACCTCAGCAGCACGCTGCCCGACCCCTACTTCCTGGAGCAGCTGGAGTTCTTCACCTGGCAGCGCCTGACGCCGCAACTGCTGGCACTCGGCCTGGCCGTGGTCCTGACGCTGATCGCCGTGCGCGCCATCACGCGGCCGCTGGCCGGCCTGGGCCAGGCCGCCGCACGCGTGGGCCGGCGCGTGGCGCCCAAGCCGCTGCGCGTCAGCGGCACGGCCGAGGTGCGCCAGGCCATCGAGGCCTTCAACGACATGCAGGAGCGCATCCGCCGCTACATCGGCGACCGTGAGCGGCTGTTCGCGTCCATCTCGCACGACCTGCGCACGCCCATCACGCGGCTGCGGCTGCGCAGCGAGCTGCTGGACGACACCGCCGTGCAGGACGAGTTCCACGAGGACCTGGACGAGCTGGACATGATGGTCAAGACCGCGCTGCAGATCGTGAAGGACACCGACATCCACGAGAACCGCGCGCCGCTGCGCATCGACCTCGTGCTGCAGAAGATGGTGCGCGACGCCCGCATGGGCGGCCACAGGATCGAGCTGCAAAGCGAGCCCCTGACCGTGTTCGGCAAGCCGCTGGCGCTGAAGCGCGCTTTGGGCAACCTGCTGGACAACGCGATGTACTACGGCGAGGCCCAGCAGCGGCCGGTGGAGGTCGGCATCGCGCCCGACGAGGCCGGCATGGTGATCGTGACCGTGCGCGACCACGGCCCCGGCGTGCCCGAGGCCGCGCTGGCGAAGCTGGGCCAGCCCTACACGCGGCTGGACCACGGCGCCTCGATGCGCAAGGAGGGCTTGGGCCTGGGCCTGTCCATCGTGCGCGAGATCGTGGCGGACCATGGCGGCACGGTGCAGTTCCGCAACCATGCCGAGGGCGGCTTCGAGGTGCGCCTCGCTCTGCCTGCCGGCTGAACATGCTTGCGCCAAAACACATCGCCATCATCGGCGGCGGCACCGCCGGCTGGATGACGGCCAACCTGCTGCGCCACCGCTGGCGCGAACGCGGCATCGCGGTCACGCTGGTCGAGTCGGCCGAGATCGGCACGGTCGGCGTCGGCGAAGGCTCCACACCCTATCTGCGGCGCTTCTTCGCCACGCTGGGCATCGCCGAACGCGACTGGATGCCCCGCTGCGACGCCACCTACAAGTGCGGCATCCGCTTCCCCGGCTGGAGCACGGTGCCAGGCTACGAGAGCTACGTCCACCCTTTCTTCAACGAGGCGGACCGCGAGCTGGGCAACCTCTTCTTCACCAACGCCTGCCTGCGCCGGCGCGGCCGCGCGGCGGACGCGAATCCGCAGGACTTCTTCCTCGCCGCCGAACTGGCCCGCCAGCGCCGCGCGCCGATCGACCCAGCCGGCGGGCTTGGCACCGACTACGCCTACCACTTCGATGCCGGCAAGCTCGGCGCTTTCCTGCGCGGGCACGCCGTCGGGCTGGGCGTGCGCCACGTCGTCGACACAGTGGCCCGCGTGGAGCAGCACGAGAACGGCGACATCGCCGCGGTGCATCTCGCCGGCGGCACGCGCGTCGCCGCCGACCTGTTCGTGGACTGCAGCGGCTTCAAGGGCCTGTTGATCAACGAGGCGCTGGGCGAGCCCTTCCACCCCTACCGCGACAACCTCTTCAACGACCGCGCCATCGCCATCCCGACGCCGCTGGTGGACGGCGAGGACATCCCGTCCGAGACCGTGTCGACGTCGCTGCGCCACGGCTGGGCCTGGCAGATCCCGCTGACGACGCGCCATGGCAACGGCTATGTCTACAGCTCGGACTTCGTCGGCGACGACGAGGCCGAGCGCGAGCTGCGCGAACACCTGGGCGCCGCCGCCGACGGTGCGACGGCACGCCGGCTGCGCATGCGTGTGGGCCGCGTCGAGCAGCACTGGCGGCAGAACTGCGTCGCCATCGGTCTCTCGCAGGGCTTCATCGAGCCGCTGGAGGCGACGGCGCTGATGCTGATCCAGTTCAGCGTCGAAGGCTTCATCGCCATGCTCGAGGACGACCACTTCGGTCGCGGCCGGCAGGCCGCCTACAACCGTCGCGTCAACGAGATGTTCGAGGGCGTGCGCGACTATGTCGTGGCGCACTACCAGCTCAACACCCGCCGCGACACCGACTACTGGCGCGCCAACCGCCACATCTCCGACCGGCTCGCCAGCCTGCTCGACGTGTGGGACCGCGGCGGCGACTTCGAGGCCGAGCTGGAGAGCCATGGCTCGGCGCTGATGTACCTGCGCCCATCCTGGTATTGCCTGTTCGCGGGCATGGGCCGCTTCCCTGCCGAGCTGCGCGCGGCGCCACAGGCCGTCACGGCTGCGCAAGCCCGGGCACGCCTGGAACGGATGGCGATGGCATTCAGCTCCCATCGCCACCAGCTGATGTTCACGTGATGCGTGCGGACATCGCCGATTCAGCGGCGCCGGCGACGGGTTGCCGATGGGTGCTCTGGATCAGGTTCGGTCCTGCGCTGCGAAGCAGCCGGCCACAGGACTCACCAGCGCCTGAGGCGGCTGCCGAACACGGCGTACAGCAGGATCAGCGCGTAGAACGGCAGCATGACCCAGTAGCCGTGCTGCGGCGTCCACACGTCGGCGAAGTGGCCGTACAGCATCGGGATCAATGCGCCGCCGGCGATGCCCATGATGAGCAGCGCCGAACCGGCCGCCGTGTACTTGCCCAGGCCTTCCAGCGCCAGCGGCCAGAGTGACGGCCACACCAGCGCGTTGGACAGGCCGAGCAGCGCCACGCACAGCACCGTGTCCGGCACGGCCGGCACGCCTGCCCAGCCGAACAGCGCCTGCGACCAGCCCGTGTGCGTCGTCGATGCCGTCGCCACGCCGACCGAGAACAGCAGGCCACTCGCGCCCGACAGCAGCAGCGCCGTGCGCTGCGACATGAAGCGCGGGATCAGCGCCACGCCGAGCAAATAGCCGACCACCATGAAGCCCATGGTGTACGAGGTCAGCACGCCGTAGTGAGCCACGCCCAGCTCGCGGCCATAGAGGCCGATGGTGTCGCCGGCGATGACCTCGACGCCCACATAGCCGAACAGCGCGATGGCGCCTAGCACGACCTGCGGGTGCTGGAACACGCCCCAGCGCTTCACCTCGCCGCCGGCTGCATCGGCAGCCTCCAGTTCCGGCTCGCGCAGCGACGAGAAATGGATCAGCAGCGTGAACAGCAGCAGCCCCGCCGCCATCACCGCGTAGGGGAACACCAGCCGCCGGGCCAACTCGTTGCGCAGCGCCTCGCGGCCGGCGGCGTCCAGCACGGCCATGGCCGGCTCGGAGAAGCGCTCCATGCCCGACAGGATCAGCGCCGAGAACACCAGCGGCACGACGATGCCGGCGCCCTTGTTGAACAAGCCCATGATGCTGATGCGCATGGCCGCGCTGTCGCGCGGGCCGATGCAGACGATGTAGGGGTTGATGGCCGTCTGCATCAGCGTCATGCCGCTGGCCAGCGTGAACAGGGCCAGCAGGAAGACGGGGTACAGGCCCGATTGCGCCGCCGGGATGAAGCACAGCGCGCCCACGGCCATGACGCCCAGGCCGGCCGTCATGCCGTTCTTGTAGCCGATGCGCGCCAGGATGGCCGCCGACGGCAACGCCATGACCGTGTAGGCGATGTAGAACGCGAACGCGACCCACAGCGCCTGGAAGTTGTTCAGCTCGCAGACGATCTTCAGGAAGGGGATCAGCGAGCCGTTCAGCCAGGTGGCGAAGCCCAGGATGAAGAACATCAGCCCGATGAAGAGCATGGGCAGCAGCACGCCCTGGCCTGCCGTGGGTGTGAGGGTTTTGGTGTGCATGGGAGAAGGCGTCAGGCAGGGGCTGGCGGCGGTGGTGGTGTACACGCCGCCGCCAGGAAGCACAGCAGAGGTCGAACTTAGAACTTGGCTCGTACGCCCAGGCTGTAGCGGGCGCCGTTCTCGTAGACACCCACGGGGATGCCGTCCACGGTGTTGGACTTGATGACCTCGTTGTTGAGGTTCACCGCGCTGGCGTACACAGCGATCTTGGGCGTCACGTCCCAGCTGGCCGACGCATCCCACTGACCGTAGGCGGCGTTGACGACCTGGCCGCCCATCTCGACGTTGCCGTAGCTCTTGGAGCGGTAGTTGTACGAGACGCGCAGGCTGATCGGGCCCTGCTCGTAGTAGCCGCTGAAGTTGAACTGGTCACGCGAGTTGCCCAGCACCTTCAGGCGCGGCTGGCCGGCCACGGCGCCGGCCTTGGCGTCGGTGAAGGTGTAGTTCACGACGGTGCCGAAGCCGGTGTTGCCGAAGGGCTGCTGCCACTGCAGCTCGAAGCCCTTGATGTCCGCGCCGTTGTCGGCGTTGTAGGGGCGCTCCACCGTCAGCGTCTCGCTGCCCACCTGCTCGGACTTGGAGGCCTTGTAGGTGAAGGTGTCGAGCTTCTTGATGAAGAAGGTGCCCGACAGCAGCGCCGCGTCCGCGTAGTACCACTCGGCGCCGAACTCGGCCTGGTTGGCATGCACGGGCTTGAGCATCGGGTTGCCGGCATAACCCTTGGACAGCACGGTGCCGTCGCGGCGCAGGCCGGGGCTGAGCAGGTCGAAGGTCTGGCGGGCCATCGACCTCGACACCGAGCCGCGCAGGATGACCTGCTTGTTCAGGTCGTAGGCGACGTTGAGGCTGGGCAGCGCGTCGGTGTAGTTGTTGCCGACGCTGGTGGGCGAGAAGCCGCCGCTGGCATTGCCCAGGTAGCCGTCCGAGGTCTGCTGCGTGCGCACGAAGCGCAGGCCGAAGTCGCCGCGCAGCCGGGCCACCGAGAACTCGGCCTTGGCGTAGAGCGCCGTGATGCGCTCGTGGATCTTGTAGTTCTCGTTCAGCACGTCCTTGTACGTCATGGCCTTGTCGTACATCGGGATGGCCTTGCTGGCCACGAGGGCGTCGTCGAACCAGGCGTACTGCGTCAGCGCATCGGGCGTGGCGGCCTGCTGGCTCAGCAGCGGCGACGCGCTGGTGGACAGGTCGGCCAGCGTGAACGACTGCCAGCCGGTAGAGCCGGGGCCGGCCGTGCCCTGGGTGCGGAAGTTCTTCAGCGTGTTGTCGCGCAGCTTGACGCCCAGCTTCACCGACTTGATGGCGCCGCCATCGAGGTCGAAGGTCACATCGCCCTGGGCGTAGTTTTCCTTGGCCTCCATGCGGCGGATGCGGTCGTCGCCGGCCTTCAACGTCAGCGCCTGGGGGTCCAGCGGACTGATGTCGAGGTACTTCACGCCGTAGTGGTCCGGGCCGAGGGAGATCGTCGTGCGGGTGTCGCCTTCCATCCAGAAATGGCGGTCATGCGAGCTGCCGCCCTGGCTGTTGGTCGTGCCGACCTGGCCATGCAGCGTCCAGCTGCCGCCCTGGTAGCTGCCGTCCAGGTCCGCCACGCGGCTCTTGATGTAGCTCTGGCGGTAGATGGGCTCGAAGGACACGCCGGTGGCGGGGCCGACCGTGCCGCCGACGAGTGCCTTGCTGCCGTCGCTGACAGTGATGAACTTCGGGTCGGTCACGCTGATGACGCCGCCCACCGCCAGGCCGCCGGCCTGCCAGAGGTAGTTCTGGTTGTTGTTGTTCATCTTCATGTCCGAATCCATCAGGTTCAGGACGATGTCGGTGGCCGGGTTGGGCTGGAACTGCAGGGCCAGGTTGGTGGTCGTGCGCTCGCGCTCCTGGCGGAAGATGGCCGAGCCGCCGCCCCAGGAGGCGTAGGCGTTGGTCACGGCGCCGTTCTGGTCGCGCACGTCGTACTTGCCGTCGGAGAACTGCTCCAGGCCATCGCGGCGCATGTGGCGCTTCTGGCTGCTGATGGCCAGCAGCACGCCGAAGGTCTTGGCGTCGTTCTTCCAGTTCAGCAGGCCCGACAGCTGCGGGTCGGTCTTGCCGGGCAGCTTGCTGTACATGGCCTCGGCAGAGGCCTGCAGCGTCAACGGGTCCTTGAAGGCCAGCGGCTTGCGGGTCTTGACAATGACGAGGCCGCCGATGCTTCCCTCGTCGAGGTCGGCCGACGGGCTCTTGTAGACGTCCAGGCTGCCGACGATCTCGGAGGGCAGCACGTCGTAGTTGAAGCTGCGCGTCTGCGGCTCGTTCAGCCACCACTCCGACGACGCGACGGCCTGGCCGTTGAGCTGCGTCATGTTGAGGTTCTTGTCGGTGCCGCGCACGAAGATGGCCTTGCCCTCGCCCCAGATACGGTCCACCGAGATGCCGGGCACGCGCTGCAGCGAGTCGGCCACGTTCTTGTCGGGGAACTTGCCGACGTCCTCGGCGCTGATGCTGTCGACGACGTTGCCGGATTCGCGCTTCTCGGCGAGGTTCTTCTTCAGCGTGGCCCGCACGCCGCGGATCTCGACGGCGTCGAGCTGCTGGGTCGCGTCCTGGGCCGCGGCGCCCAGCGTGGTGGCGCCAAGGGCGAGGCCGATGAGGTGGGGCAAAAGGTTCTGCTTGAAGTGAGGCTTGGCCACGTAGGTGCTCCTGGCAACGAGTTCTGTGGGTCAACAAGGCGCCCGCCCCGGCAGCGAACCGCGGGGTGGGCAGGACTCAGGAAGACCGGGAGCGGGCTTGTCTCTTGTACTCAGCGCCCGGTCAGTGCCGGCAATCTAGCGGCGGCGCCCATCCCGGGCGCGGCGCGTTGCGCTTTGAAGGACTTCATTGCGCCGACGTTACGTTGGCGCAAGACAGCCTCAGGTGGCAGGCGTGATGACGCCGTCGCAGGGGCCGAATCCGATGCGCCGGAATCCGGGTTTCTGCGCAAAGGCGCGCAGCCCGAGTTGGTCACCGTCGAGCACGAAGCTGCGCTGCTCGCCGTTCGGCAAGGTGATCGGCTGCTTGCCACCCAAGGTCAGCTCCAGCAGCGAGCCGGCCTCGTCGGGCGCCGGGCCGCTGATGGTGCCGGTGCCCAGCAGGTCGCCCGGCTGGAGGTTGCAGCCATTGCTGGCGTGGTGGGTCAGCATCTGCGCCAGCGACCAGTAGGCGTGGCGCAGGTTGGAGCGCGACAGGCGCGTGGGCTCGGCCATCGTCGGCGTCTTGAACCACACCTCCAGCTCGATGTCGAAGGCCGCGCCCGCGCGGTGCGAAGGTGAGTCGAGGTAGGGCAGCGGCTGCGGGTCGCCTTCGGGTCGCGAGAACGGGATGCGGAACGGCGCCAGCGCCTCCATCGTGACGATCCAGGGCGAGATCGTCGTGCCGAAGTTCTTGGCCAGGAAGGGCCCCAGCGGCTGGTACTCCCAGGGCTGGATGTCACGCGCCGACCAGTCATTGAGCAGCGTCAGGCCGAAGGCGTGCTCGTCGGCCTCGTCGATGGAGAAGGGCTCGCCCAAGGCGTTGCCCGGGCCGACGAACAGGCCCAGCTCCAGCTCGCAGTCGACGCGCGCGCTCCGCTTGAACACCGGCACGTCGGCGTCCGGCGGCTTGACCTGGCCCTTGGGGCGGCGCAGCTTGGTTCCGCTGACGACGATGGATGAGCTGCGGCCGTGGTAACCGATGGGCACCCACTGGTAGTTGGGCAATAACGGGTTGTCCGGGCGGAACAGCCTGCCCACCGCGCGGGCGTGGTGGATGCCGGTGTAGAAGTCCGTGTAGTCGCCGATGCGGCAGGGCAGCGTGTACTCCGCGGCGGCCTGCGGCACGAGCTCGACCTCGGGCGCGCCGCGTTGAAGCGTGTCGAAGAGCCGATGGCGCAGCGCCAGGCGCTCGCTGGACGGGCGGGCCATCAACGCGTTCAGGTCGGTGATGCCCCAGCCGGTCAGGTCCAGGATCTGGTCGCCGATGCCGACGCCGACGCGGAAGGGTTCGAGCGAGCCGGCGCGGCGGAAGGAACAGAACGGCAGGTTCTGCAGCGGGAAGTCGGTGGCCGGGTCGTTGGCGGATTCGACCCAGGACAGGGCGGCAGCGTCGTGGGTGTGATCAAGCATGGAAGTCGTCTTTCAGGTCGCGCCAGCAATCGGCATAGGTGGTCTCCAGCGGCGCATCGTTCAGCGCCCAACGCGTGGGCTTCAACGGCCAGCGCGTCTCGAACATGAAGGCCAGCGTGTTGTCGAGCTTGTGCGGCTTGAGCTCCGCGCCGCTGGCCTTGTCGAAGGCCTCCGCGTCGGGGCCATGCGGCACATAGCTGTTGTGCAGGCTGGCGCCACCGGGCTTGAAGCCCTCGGGCTTGGCGTCGTACTGGCCCAGAACCAGGCCCATGAACTCGCTCATCACGTTGCGGTGATACCAGGGGGGCCTGAACGTGTCCTCGGCCACCATCCAGCGCGGCGGGAAGATGACGAAGTCGACGTTGGCCCAGCCGGGCGTGTCGCTGGGGCTGGTCAGCACCGTGAAGATGCTGGGATCCGGGTGGTCGAAGCTGACGGTGTTGATCGTCATGAAGCGCGCCGTGTCCCAGCGGTAGGGCACGAGGTTGCCGTGCCAGGCGACGACGTTGAAGGGCGTGTGGCCTTGACGGGCACGCCAAAGACGACCGCCATAGCGCTTCACGATCTCGTACTCGCCTTCTTCGCTCTCATGCCAAGCGACCGGTGCCTCGAAATCGCGCGCATTGGCCAGGCCATTGCTGCCGATGGGCCCGAGCTCCGGCAGGCGGAAGGCCGCGCCGAAGTTCTCGCAGACATAGCCGCGCGCCGGCACGTCCAGCGGGTCGACCTTGAATGCCATGCCGCGCGGCAGCAGCGCGATGGAGCCGGGCGCGACTTCGAGGCGCCCCAGCTCGGTCGTCACCAACAACCGGCCCTGCTGCGGAACGATCAGCATCTCGGCATCGGCATTGACCAGCGCGCGCCGCCCCATCGGGCGCGTCGCGACGTAGGCGTGCGCGCCCATGCCGCCGATGCCGGCCTCGCCGTTGACCGCGTAGGTACGCAGGCCGTCAATGAAGTCGCCGTCGCCTTGCAGCGGCGTGGGGGCCCAGCGCAGCGGGTCGGGCGGCGCGCTTTCTCCGTCGGCCGCACCGCTCTTCCACAGCGCGTGCGCGAGCGACTCGTAGCCGCCGACGACGACCGAGGGCCGGCGGCGGTAGAGCCAGCTGCGCTGGTTGTCGGCCCGCGGCGCCGTGAAGGCACTGCCGGACAGCAGCTCGGCGTAGAGCCCCAGCGGCGCGCGCTGCGGGCTGTTGCGGCCGATGGGCAGCGCACCGGGCACGGCTTCGCTGCTGTGCTGGTTGCCGAAGCCGGTCATGTACTTCATGAAGGTCAGTTCAGTCATGGTGTTCGTGGGCCAAGGCGAAGGCCTGTCTCAGCACCTCGCGGTCGCCGATGTGGTTGCACAGGATCAGCGTCAGCCGCGCCAGCCAGTCATGCGCCTCGTCGTCGTTCAGGCCGGCCTGGGCGGCGATGAGCTCGGCGTAGAAGGCATCTGCCTCCCGCCCGAAATTTGGGGTCAGAGTCAATTTCCTCATTCGGGTCTCCCAAGGGCGCGAGCCCATGCCGCGAGCACCGCCTCGGCGTCGAAGCGATGCCAGCGCGCGGCGACGACGGCATCGGGGCGGACCAGCACGACGCTGCCCGGGCGGGCGCCGTAGCGTTCGGCGGCAAGGCCTTCGCCCGGCAGCGCGACGACCTGCAGGCCCGGCATGTCCACGGGCCAGCCGAAGGCCAGCAGCACAAAGCCCCGGCCCCACTGTTCGCTGAGCCAGCCGCCCGCGTCCAGCGGCGCGTCCGGGGCCGGGCAGCCCGGCGCGGGGCCGCCGCTCCAGGCGTCGGCATCGGCCGTGCTCAGTGGTGAATCGACATGCTCGGTCGGCATCGAAAGCCGCCCGCTGTTGACCAGCGGCTTGGCGAAGTCCGTGCGCGCGGCCAGGTCCAGCGCGGCCTTGCGCAGGCGCAGGCTCAGCGCGCTCTTGGGGCTGATGAAGTCGGTCGCCCGCGTCGAATGGCCGATGTTGTCGTCCGCCGCCTCCAGGCGCTCGAACTCGTAGGCGTCGAGCAGCGCGTCGCTGCCCTCGCCCTTGACCACGGCGGCCAGCTTCCAGCCGAGGTTGTCGGCGTCCTGCACACCGCTGTTGGCACCCCGCGCGCCGAAGGGCGAGACCTGGTGGGCCGCATCGCCGGCCAGCAGCACGCGGCCGACACGAAACGCTGAAGCACGACGGCAGCAGAACTGGTAGATGGACGACCAAACCAGCTCGAAGCCGTCCGTGCCCAGCATGGCCGCCACACGCGATCGGACACGCCCGGGGTCACGCTCGGCCTCGACGTTGGCATCACGGCCGAGCTGGAAGTCGATGCGCCACAGCCCGTCGGCCTGCGCATGCAGCAGTACCGACTGGCCGCGGTGAAAGGGCGGGTCGAACCAGAACCAGCGCTCCGGCCTGGCGGGGTCCAGGCCGCGCGGCCGCACGCCGGGCGCGAGGCGCACGTCGGCGATCAGGAAACGGTCCTCGAAGACCTGGCCCGCAAAGCTGAGGCCCAGCAGCGCACGCGTGGGGCTGCGCGCACCGTCGCAGCCGACGATCCAGTCGGCGCGCATGTCGAACAGGCCGTCCGGCGTGCGCACGGTCAGCGTGACGCCGTCGGCGTCCTGCTCGAGCCCGATCAGCTCATGCCGGCCGCGCAGCTCGATGCGCTGCTCCAGCTGCACCGCGCGCACGAGACGCGCCTCGACCTCGTCCTGCTGCAGGTTCACCATGGCCGGCATCTTGTGGTGCGCCTCGGGCAGCAGGTCGAAGGCATAGGCCTCGCGCTCGCCGTGGAACACGCGGCCGCGCTGCCAGCGCACGCCCTCGCGCGTAATGGCTTCGCCGACGCCGAGGCGGTCGAACACTTCCAGCGTCTTCTTGGCCCAGCAGACGGCGCGCGAGCCCTCGCCGATGCGGTCGGTGTCGTCGATGACGACGACGGGCACGTCGCGCCTGGCGAGGTCCAGCGCCAGCGTCAGGCCCACCGGCCCGGCGCCGACGATGACGACAGGACGGCGCTGTGGCTGGCCGGAGCGCTGCTCCAGCGTCTGGCGATAGGGGTAGCGCGGCAGGTCCATGACTGCCTCAGGCGCCTTCGAGGGCCTTCCACATCGCCACGTCGCGCTCGGCCGTCCAGATGCGCGGATGGGCCGTGCCGCCGGCCTCGTCATAGGCCCGCGTCACGTCGAAGGGCATGCAGTGGTCGAAGATGACCCAGTGGCCGTATTTGGGCCGCAGCGCCGCCATCGTGCGCTGGTAGACGGCCTTCAACTCCTCGCCTGCCCTCACGCCCGACTGGACCGCGGCGTACAACTCGCTGACGAAGGCGCGCGTGCCTTCGAGGCCGGCAGCGACCTGCGCGGCGCCCTTCAACGCAGGACCGCGCCCCGGCACCAGGGCCACAGCATCCAGCTTGGCGATGGCATCCAGCGTCGCCGGCCAGTCGGCGAAATGCGCGTCGCCGCAATAGGGCGTTGCGTCGAACTCGACGAGGTCGCCGCTGAACAGCACGCGTTCCCCGGGCAGCCAGGCCACCGTGTCGCCCGCCGTGTGGCCGCGGCCGGGCGAGAACATCTCGACCTTGACGCCGCCCAGGTCCAGCGTCAGCCGGCCGCTGAACGTCAGCGTCGGCCAGGTCAGCCCCGCCGGCACGGATTCGACATTACGGAACAGCCGCGGGAAGCGGCCGATCTCGCTGGCCTTGTCCTGCTCGCCGCGCTCCTCGATGAGCGCCAACGTCGCATCGCTGGCGATGACCTGCTCCAGGCCCTCGGCTTTGAAGGCCGACGCACCCAGCACGCGCACCGCGTGATAGTGGCTCAGCAATACGTACTTGATGGGCACCGCGCTCACCTCGCGGATGCGGCGGATCACGTCGGCCGCCATGACCGGCGTGGCCTGGGTGTCGATCACCATCGCCGCGTCGCGGCCGATGACGATGCCGGTGTTGGGGTCACCCTCGGCCGTGTAGGCCCAGGCATGCTCGGACAGGCGCTCGAAGCTGACCTGCTTCTCGTCCAGGTCGGCCTGCGAGGCAAAGGCTTTGGTTGTGCTCATGTCATCTCCAGCGTGGAGGCAGAAATTTATCCTATTCCAAATTAATTCAGCAATATAGAATTTTCTCCATGAAAGAAGCACGCGGCATCCAGAGCATCGAAGTGGGCGGCCAGTTGCTGCTGGCGCTGGCGCACCACGGCCGGCCGTTGGCACTGAAGGATCTGGCGCGCGAAGCCGGCATGACGCCGGCCAAGGCCCACCCCTATCTGGTGAGTTTCATCAAGCTGGGGCTGGTGGCGCAGGACGGCGGCAGCGGCCCCTACGGCCTCGGCCCGCTGGCCATGCAGCTGGGGCTCATCAGCCTGCAGCAGTACGACCCGGTGCGGCTGGCCACGCCCGTCACCGAGGATCTGGCCCTGCAACTGGGCCACACCGTCGCCATCGCGGTCTGGGGCACGCGCGGCCCCACCATCGTCCGGGTCGCCGAGGGGCCCACGCCGGTGCACATCAGCATGCGCCACGGCACGGTGATGAGCTTGTCGGGCACGGCATCGGGGCGGCTGTTTGCCGCTCACCGCGGCACGGAGGCCGCCGCGCTCGGCGAGCCGCTGCCGGACGCCGGATTGCTGGACACGGTGCGCCGCGACGGCCTGGCCAGCTCGCGCGACGGCGTCGTGCCGGGCGTCAGCGCGCTGGCGGCGCCGGTCTTCGATGCCGGGGGCAAATTGGTGCTGACGCTGACGGCCATCGGCCCGAGCGCCAGTTTCGATACCGCGGCCGACGGTACGCCGGCGCAAACCCTGCTGGGCGCGGCCCGGGCCCTGTCGGCCCGCCTGGGCGGCGGCGGCGCGCCGAAGTGACCTGTCAGCCCAGGTTGGCGAGCATCGCCGCTTCGGTGGCCTCGTCCCAGAACAGCGGGTAGAGGCAGCGAGCGGTCGCCATCTCCTCGGGCCGCCCGCCCCAGACACTGATCTGCTCGCGCGCGGTCGCGAAATCGAAACTCATGAGCACCGCCGGGGCGTCGACCCGCGGGTTGTGGCGCGGTGTCGTGAAAGGCAGCAGGCCCAGCCATCGACGGTAGAACGCCACATGGCGGGGGTTCACTTCGATGACCAGGCGTTGGACGCGCGCGCGCCGATGGGCGTGCAGATAACCCAGGTGAAAGACCTGCGCGAGCAGACGCTTGGGGTCGTGCGAATGCTTGTCGACCGCCAGGCTGCCAAATTCGCACAGCGTGACGCCGGCCGACCGCCATTCACGCATTTCTTCGGCAAACAGCAAGTCGGCCTTCAGCCCGCCAGGTCCATCGAAACGCACCGTCAAGGTTCCGACGATCCGGTCTCCCTCGCGCGCCGTGCAGACGATGTCGCCGTCCTCGCTGCGGCTGCTGAAGCGCTCCCGGCTGACCGCCAGGCCGCGGTCGCCGTAGCGACGCTCCACAAGGCCCAGAGCCTCTCCGTCCAGGGCGCCGAAGTCGCTGTTCAATTCCAACGGCGGGCCGCCGAAGGGGTTGAGTGGCTTGCGCCGGCTTTCTTTGAAGAGAGGGATCATCGACAGCATCCTTGGCGCCCAAAGCGCGAAGCGCGCAGTCTAGGCATGTAAAGGTGACTTTTCCCCAACGTAAACAGATCGATACAAGAGGATTCCCTAGGCAGGCGTTTCCCGACATCCCCCATTAGGGGGGCAGCGCCCGGGCCTCGAGGCCCGGGCCCGGAGCGCTTTACGGCAGGGAGGTGCCTGTATCAGACGGCGTAGCGGGCCGCCAGGCGGTTCATGTTGGTCATGGAGAGGCGGTGCATCTCGATGAGCGCGATGAGGCCATTGCGGTGCAGCTGCAGCACCTTGTCGTCGGGCAGCTCGCTGTACTTCTTCTCGTCCACGGCCAGGAAGCCTTCGACGTCGATCTTCTCGCCGCCGGGCAGCGTGGCTTCGAAGCGCATGTCCTGCAGCAGGTCCAGCTCGACCAGCAGGTTGCAGATCAGGCGGGTGCGCTCGGCTTCCTGCTCGAAGTTCTCCAGGAAGGTGCGGGCATTCAGCAGGAACTCGGTGGGCTCGCCGTTGTTGAACAGCGCTTCACCGGTCTCTTCATTGAAACCGACCCACTTGCTGTCGTAGCAGACGGCCAGGTTGTTGGCGTTGCCGTCCAGGCGCGCCATCGCGAAGGGGTAGCGGCGCACATAGGCGGGCACGTAATTGGCGGTCCACTTGTCGCCTTCGACGAACAGGTTGGAGCCCTGCTTCAGGCCGAGCACGGCCAGCGGGGCGATCTGCGGCTTGCCTTCGGCGCCTTCACCCGCGCGCACGAAGACGATGGGGAACTCCTTGCACGCATCGCCGAACTCGATGGCTGCCAGGAAGACCGAGTTCTGGTCGGCAACGCAGCTGACCACGGCCTTGGCGGTGTCCAGCTTCAGGTTCTTGTGGGCTTCGCGGTCCAGCGGCGCGAGTTCGCCGTACATCGGGGGGTTGCTCATGTTTCTCTCTCTCCAGTTTCCAAGGCCAGACGACTGACCAGCACTTTGTCCACACGTTTGCCGTCGAGGTCCACGACCTCGAATCTCCACGCGTCCCACTCCACGACATCGGCCGTGCGCGGCAACCTTCCGAGCAGCAGCATGATCATGCCGGCCAGGGTGTTGTAGCGTCCACGGTCCTCCTCGGGCAGTTCCTTCAGCACCAGGCGATCCTTCAGCTCGGGCACGGGGATGAGGCCATCGATCAGCCAGCTCCCGTCCTCGCGCTGCACCGCCCAGGCGTCGCCATCGCTCGGGGCGTTGAACTCCCCGGCGATGGCTTCCAGCACGTCGCGCACGGCGATGACGCCCTGCACCTCGCCATACTCATCGACGACGAAGACCAGCGGCGCGTCCGACACGCGGAAATGTTCCAGCAGCTCCATGCCCGACAGCGTCTCGGGCACGTAGAGCGGCGCCTCCAGCCCGGTCGACAGGCTCAGCGGCTCGCCCTCCAGCACGCGCGCCAGCAGCGCAGGCGCATGGGCGATGCCCAGCACCTCGCCCAGGCCGCCGCGGCAGACCGGGTAGCGGCTGAAGCCATGCTCGCGCAGCACGGTCAGCACCTCGGCCGGCGTCGCATCGACGTCCAGCCAGGCGATCTCGGCGCGCGGGATCATCATCGAGCCGATCTGGCGCTCGTCCAGGCGGAACACATTGCGCACCATCTGGTGCTCGTGCTGCTCGATGACGCCGGCGTCCAGGCCTTCTTCCAGGCTGGCAGCGATCTCTTCTTCCGTCACGCCGCGCTGGCCCTTGTTGCGCAGGCCCAGCACGCCCAGCGTCGCCTCGGTCGAGAAGCTCAGCAGCTTGACGAGCGGGCGCGTCGCCGTCGAGATGATGTTCATCGGCTGCGCGACGAGGCGGGCCACCGTCTCTGGGTAGATCTGGCCGATGCGCTTGGGCACCAGCTCACCGAACACGATGGTCAGCAGCGTGATGATGACGACGACCAGCGCCGTCGCGGCGATGTCCGTCGCATGCGGGTTCAGGTGGAAGGTCTCGGTCAGCCAGCGCGACAGCGGGCCCGAGAAGGCCGCGTCGCCGACGATGCCGTTCAGCACGCCGATGCCGGTGATGCCGATCTGCACCGTCGACAGGAACTTGGTGGGGTTGTCGTGCAGGTCCATCGCGGCCTGCGCGCCGCCCTCACCGCTTTCCACCATCACCTGGAGTCTGGCCTTGCGGCTGGCGGTCAGCGCCATCTCCGACATTGCAAACAGGCCGTTGAGAAGGATGAGGAAGAGAACGAGAGCGGTGTCCATCTAGGGCGCAAGCTTCGGGATAACCCGAGGCGGCGCGGGGCAAAAACGAAGCCCGGGAGACTAGCAGAAGCCCGTGACAGCGCCCATCGCACATTCCCTGGCCCGTCCCCATGTCGCCTTAGCATGCCGGGCATGAACTACCTGATCGGCGACCTGCAGGGATGCTGCGACGCCTTCGAGCGGCTGCTGGCGCGCATCGACTTCTCGCCCTCGCGGGACCGCCTCTGGCTGCTGGGGGACCTCGTCAACCGTGGCCCGGCATCGCTGGCTACGCTGCGTCGGCTGCAGGGTCTGGGCGACGCGGCGACCTGCCTGCTCGGCAACCACGACCTTCATCTGCTCGCCGTGGCCCACGGCGTACGGCCCGCCCATCGCCAGGACACGCTGGCCGCCATCCTGGATGCGCCGGACCGGGGGCAATTGCTCGACTGGCTGCGCCACCAGCGCATGGCCGTCCACGCGGCCGGCTGGCTGATGGTCCATGCCGGCGTCGTGCCGCAATGGAGCCTGGACGACACGCTGGCCCTGGCCGCGGAGGTGGAGGCCGTGCTGCGCAGCGACGACCTGCCGGCCTTCCTCCGTGAGATGTACGGCAACGAGCCGGCCCGCTGGAGCCCGGCCCTTGCCGGCACGGCGCGGCTGCGCTTCACCGTCAACGCGCTGACCCGGCTGCGTTTCTGCACGGCCGATGGCGAGATGGACTTCAAGACCAAGGACGGTGCGGGTGCCGCGCCCGCGGGCTTCATGCCCTGGTTCGACGTGCCGGGCCGGCGCACGGCCGCCGTCCCCGTCGCCTTCGGCCACTGGTCGACGCTGGGGCTGCTGGACCGGCCCACGCTGCTGGGGCTGGACACCGGCTGCATCTGGGGCGGCCGGCTGACCGCGGCGCGCGTCGACGGCGCGGCCCGCGAGGTCATTCAGGTCGACTGCGAGCAGGCGCAGAAGCCGGGCCCGTAGAATGCGCGTCCTTCGGAAGCTTGGGGGAGTGGTTTAACCCAACGGTCTTGAAAACCGTCGGCCGGCAACGGCCCGTGAGTTCGAATCTCACAGCTTCCGCCAACGCTCAAATGCGCCAGGGGTGAACCCACGGGCTCCGGATCGATCCGGGCGAAGGCGTCAAGTCCAGCAAGGGTGTCGTCCATTGAGGGCGTTCGAAACGACCGGCGGCACTCCTGGCCGCTCCTCGCGAGATGCACCTTTATCAGCTCAGCTCACCCCGTCTTGGGAGATCGGCGCCGCGCCGCGTACATGTGATCGAGGCCGCGGTCACGGCGAAATCAAGGGCAGTTCGCAGCTGATCGACATCGAGCGAAGCGACCGCGTCGATCGATAGCAATTCCCGCTCCGCAAGCCACGTAAGCAAGGCGGCCTGAAACGTGTCACCAGCGCCCACGGTATCGACAACGTCTACCTGGCGTGCTTCCACACTGATTTCGTCGCGGCCGTTGAAAGCAATCGCCCCGCCTCCTCCCCTGGTGATGACGACCAGGCGGCAGCCCGACCGCAACCAGCCGGCCGCAACTTCATGGATTGGCACGCCGGGGAAGGCCAGCTGCAGGTCCTCCGAACTCACCTTGATGATGTGGGCCCTGCCCCCCATCCAGGCCATCATCTCCTTCCAGCGCTCGAGGTCAGGTTCGACGTTGAGGCGCAGGTTGGGGTCGTAGGCAATCAGGCGCCGTTCTCGCTCCCGTTCGACCAGCAGACGCTGCGCGGAGGCTACCGGCTCCACGACCGTGGCGTAGGAACCGAAATGCAGCGCCCGAATGTCGTCGCCCAGGTCAGGAAGGTCATCGGCGTTGACCATGCGGTCCGCACACCCGGTGCCGTAGAAGGCGTAGGAAGCGGACCCGTCTGCCGCCAGCCCGACCAGGCCCAGCGTCGTCGGCGCATCAACGAGCGGGGAAAAGCCGACGTCGACATGCTCGGCCGTGAGGGCCTTGCGCAGGCGGTCCCCGAGGAAGCCCTTGGAGAGGCCACCGAAGAAGGCCACGGGCTGTCCCAGCCGCGCCAGACCGATAGCGACATTGAACGGCGAGCCGCCTACGCGTGCGTCGAGCACCACGCCCGCGGACGTCTCCTGCTCAGCGAAGACGTCCATCAGCGCTTCACCACAAACCAAGAACATCGTTGAACCCTTTCTGGTGAGTCAGGCGCCTGCGCCGTACATCGTGCCGCGGACTGCACAGACTTCGAGGAGACCGATCCGCGGGTCTTCAGTACCGTGGAAGAAGCCCAGGCCAACATCGGCCGGGTCGCAGTAGACGAGGTCCGACAGGGCGACCAAGCCGTAGTCGGCGAACACCTCCAGGGTGCTGCCATCGACCCAGATCTCCAGGCTGAGTTCATCGGAGGCCAGCACGCGGGGCGCCGTGTGTCGTTCGGACTGGCCGGTAAACTCGGGAGAAGCCGTCGTGCGGTCGATGAAGAACGATTCGGACGCCGGGTCGAACCCGACCTTGATCGCGCCGGCCGCGCCCTTGAACAGCTCCACGCCCACAGCTGCGCCGACCGCTGCACGCGACAACCGCAGCTTCAGCCGCAACTGCCGGCCAACGGCCGCGCCCGCCGCCAGCATGGCGGCCACCTGGCTAGCCGGCGCATCGGCAGCGCGCTGCAGCGGCACCGGATTGACCAGCACCTTCGCCTCTTCCACGACGGTCTGGCACAGTCGCAGGCCCCGGGGCGTGGCCGCGAGGCTCAACTCGCGCGGCAACGATTGTTGGCCGCGCCATGGTTGCGTAGGAAGCACCCTCGCGTAGTCCCAGTTGCTCATCCAGCCAAGCCACACCACCCGGTCGGCCGGCATGTTGGCGAAAGTGATCGGCGCGTAGAAGTCCCGTCCGTGGTCTGCCCAGAGCGTGATCTCGGCATTGCTGGGCTGGCGTATGGGCCGGTCCGTCATGACCACGTGGTCGACACTGATGTGCCCCCAACCGCCCGTCGCCTCGTCAACGAGGCGCAGCTGCGCACCCAGCCCGATGAGGGTCGCCACATCCCACGACACCCATTTAAGGATTTCGGTGTCGTCGCCCGAGGCCTGCTGAAGCACCCGCCCGCCGATGACCAGCTCGATGCGCGTCGCATGCCCGCGCCCACCCGCGATCTGGAAGCACAGGAAGGGCTTCGTGATCGTGAACACCGGCGACGTCAACGTCCCCGTGCTCTCATCACCGCCATGGAACGATGAAGCGAAGCCGCGCCCCAGGAAGCCGCCGACGTGCTGCTGCCCCGCCAGCGAGCCACTGGCAGGCCCGCTGCCAAAGGCCGTGCCGCTGACCTGCCACCCTGCTGGGAAGTGATCGCCTTCGAAATCAGCCACGAGGTCGCCAGGCGGCGGCGTCACGGCGTCCAGGGCGTCGCTGGCATCCGCCCTGAATGCCGTGCCGTCGAAGTCGCCGACGAAGTACTGCACGCCGCTGCCGCCCCAGATGGACCCGAGGTTGACGGAGACGACCAGCACCCAGCGTTTCCGGCCCGGTGCGCCGACAACGGGCAATTCGAAAAGCTCCGGGACCTCCCAGATATTGTTCGCGGCCGAGCCGGCCGGCCCGAACGTCGATACCTTGCCCCAGTTTTTCAGATCGGCCGAGGTGTAGAACCAGACCTCCTGGCGCAAGGCCGCGACGACCAGCATCACCCAACGGCGCGTCGGCTCGTGCCAGAACACCTTGGGGTCGCGGAACTCGGTGGACCCGATGTCGATGACCGGGTTGCCGGCGTAGGGCACGAAGGTCCGTCCGCGATCAAGGCTGTACGCGAGATGCTGCGACTGGATCTTCGTCGTCGGATCGAAGCCGGTGAAGAAGGCGATCAGCGCTGGGCCGGAAGAACCCGCGGGCGCAAAGCCGGCTGTGTTGTCGTGGTCCACCACGGCGCAGCCGGAAAACGCCATGACGTGCTCGGTCGCAGCAATCGCCACGGGCTGCTCACGCCAGGAGACCAGGTCGGTGCTGACGGCATGGCCCCAGCTGATGTTGCCCCACTGCGCGTCGAACGGGTTGTACTGGTAGTACAGGTGGTACTCACCGTCGAACAGGACGAGACCGTTGGGGTCGTTCATCCAATTGCGTTGCGGGCTGTAGTGGAAGCGGGGGCGCCAAGCCTCCGACTTCGAAAGCGGCGGCTGGGGTGACGGTGCGGGAGGATTCACGATGGGTGGAGTCTGAGAGGAGTTTGTGGACGCGCCGCCGCCACAACCGGCAAGCGCCAAGGTGCCAAGGTAGAAAACGCGCCGGGTCAACACGGCACGATGCGGGCGCCGGTGGTATCGAAGTAGTGAAGCCGTTCGGGCGCTATCCGCAGTGATCGACCCTGGCCGAAGGCCGTGCTCCTGTCGGTGGTCAGCACGGTGACGTCATCGGGCATGTCGCTCATGCCCAGGTGAACCAGAGACTCGGCACCCAGCCGTTCCACCAGCCGCACGGTCGTCGCGTCGCCAGGCACCAGCTCAATGTGTTCGGGGCGCGCCCCAACCGTGCCGATGCCAGCGGTGGCCAGCTCGGCGTGCCCGCGGCCGGTCAACATCTCCAGCAGCGCGCCGTTGGTGGGGATGACCTTGACCAGGTTCATCCGGTGCGTTCCCATGAAGCCGGCCACGAACAGGTTGGCGGGCGTGTCGAACAGCTCGTCCGGCGTGCCGAACTGCTCCAGCCCCTGGCGGCTGAGTGCCACGATCCGGTCGGCGAGCGTCATCGCCTCGACCTGATCGTGGGTCACGTAGACCGTCGTGATGCCATGGCGGCGATGCAGCTGCGCGATCTCCGTGCGCATCTGCCCACGCAGATTGGCATCGAGGTTGGACAGCGGCTCGTCGAACAGGAAGGCCCGGGGTTCTCGCACGATCGCCCGGCCAATGGCCACCCGCTGGCGCTGGCCGCCGGACAGCTGGGTCGGCTTGCGCTGCAGCAGGTCTTCCAACTGCAGCTGGCGCGCGGCGCTCATGATCATCTCGTGGCGCCTGGCCTTGGGCGTCTTGAGGATCTTCAAACCGAAGCCGATGTTGTCGTAGACGGACATGTGGGCGTACAGCGCGTAGTTCTGGAAGACCATGGAGACGCCACGCTCGACCGGCGGCAGCTCGTTGACCCTCGCGCCGTCGAAGCTCAGCTGACCACCGCTGACGGCTTCGAGCCCCGCAATCATGCGCAGCAGGGTCGACTTGCCGCACCCTGAGGGCCCTACGAGCACGGTGAACTCGCCCTTGCGAATGTGCAGGTTCAGTCCCTTGAAGACGTAGCGGTCCGAGTGCTCCTCGTAGCGCTTGTCGACCTGGTCGAAAACGATGTTTGGCATGATGAAACTGAGGTCCTGTCAGCGTTGACCACCGATAGACATAAGACGTCAAAAAAATGGGCTGCCCGGCGTCGAAGGACGTCTCAGCCCTTGATGCCGGCGCCCACGACCGAGCGGATGAAGTGCTTCTGGAAGGCCAGGAAGAAGAGCAGCACCGGCAAGGTGATCAGCGAGGCGTAGGCCATGATTTCGCCCCACTGCGTCGTGCGGCCATAGAACTGCTGGAGCCCGACCATCACGGTGCGCGCCTGGGAGGTGTGAACGGTCATCACCGGCCAGAGGTACTGGTTCCACATGCCCAGGAACAGGATGATTGCGGCCGTCACGATCACGGGCTTGCATACGGGCAGGACCACGCGCAGGTAGATCGTCAGCGCGCCGGCACCGTCCATGCGCGCCGCCTCCAGCAGCTCGTCGGGCACGTCCTTGAAGAACTGGTAGAACAGGAAGACGCAGAAGGCGTTTGCCAGGAAGGGCATGAACTGCACATGCAGGGTGTCCAGCCACCCCACGACGATGGCGCCTGTGCCGATGTCGATCCAGGGCAGCTTGGACACGATGAGCAGCAGCGGGATCGCCAGGACTTCGAACGGCACGATGAGCAGGCCGATCACGATGGCCAGCGCCAGCCCCTGGCCGCGCCACTTCAGCTTGGCCAGCGCGAATGCGGCCGCGCTGTTGATGAAGATGCCCGCGACGACCGTCACCAGCGACACCACGCCCGAGTTGAAGAGGTAGGCGCCGATGGAGCCCTTCTCGAACATCGCGCGGTAGTTGTCCAGGGTCCAGCTGGCGTCGGGGATCAGCGCGGTCGGGCTTCCCAGGTCCGCGAAGATCGTCTCGCTCGGCTTGAAGCCGGCGGCGAACATGAACAGCATCGGGTAGGCGAACACGACGCCGGCCAGCACCATCAACGCGACATGCAGGAGCCTGCCGGCCACCCGCGCCCCTTCGGTGGATCGGCTCATGATCCCAACCTTTCCATGACCTTCTTCTGACCGAAGGAGAACAGCAGCACGAACAGGAAGAAGAACAGCGTCATCGCGGAGCCGTAGGCAATGTCCTGCTCCCTGAAGCCAACGCGGACCGCGTGGAAGATGATGGTGCTGGTCGAGTCACGCGGCCCGCCGCCCGTCAGCACGTCCACCTGCGTGAACAGGCCGAAGGCCATGATGGTGGTCGACAGCATGACGAACACCAACGTGCGCCTCAGGCCGGGCAGCGTGATGTAGATGAACTTCTGCCAGGCATTCGCGCCCATGACGCTGGCGGCTTCGTACTGGTCGTTCGAGATGCCCTGCAGGCCGGACAGGAAGATCAGCATCTGGAAGCCCGCGCCCTGCCAGGCCGACATGATGGCGATGGACAGCATGGCCAACCGCGGGTCGCCGAGCCAGTCGGGCTGCGCGGCGTCCTCGCCGAAGAGGGCACGCAGCACCTGGTTCAACAGCCCGGCGTCCGTGTGCAGGATCAGGCCCCAGATCGCCGAGACGACGACCATGGACGTCACGACCGGCGAGAAGAACACCGTGCGCAAACCGACGCGACCGCGGAACTTCTGGTTCACCCACAGCGCCATTGCGAAGGCCAGGCCGCATTGCAGCGGCACGACCAGCAGCGCGAACAGGAAGGTGTTCGCGATGGACCGCAGGAACTGCGGATCACGGGCGCCGATCAGGTAGTGCGAGCCGGCCAACCGGATGTCCGTCAGGAACTGGAAGCCTTCGAACGCCGCGGGTTCGGCGCGCTTGAGCTGGCGCCACTGGCGCGAGGGGCTCTGCGGCTGCGCCTCGGCCTCCGACGGCGCCTCGACGAGCTTGAACGAGAACATCCGGGAGTAGTTGTCCAGGCCGACCCACTCCACGTTGTCTGTCTGCAGCAGCTTGACGTTGGTGAAGCTGAAGCCCACCGCCATGATGAACGGCAGCACGACGAAGCACGCGAAGAGCAACATCGCGGGGCCGAGGAGGGTCGCCACCTCGCCCCAGCGGGCATGTCCGAAATCTTGGGTATCAGAAGCCATAGTCGCGATTTCGCTTCAGGTCCTGCTGGATGGCCTCGACGGCGCGATCCAGCGCTTCGGCCGCGTCGCCCCCTTCCCGGACTTCCTTCATGGCGCGCTCGAAGCTGCTGCTGATGAGGGGATAGGCGGGCGTTTCCGGGCGCAACACGCCGAACTGGCGCGCGAACTCGAAGTAGTCCCGGCCATAGCCGCCGACGCGGTACATGGCCGTGGCGTCGGCCGCGGCTTCGCTGGTGGGCATCAGGCCCGTCTCGACGGAGAACCGGGCGATCTCGTCCGTGCTGATCAGGTGCTCGATGAACTGCCGCGCGCCGTCGGGATGAGGGCAGCTGCTGGAGACCGCCCATTGCCACGAGCCGGCGCCAATGCGGGGCTTGTCGCCAAACGCCGGCGGCGGCAGCACAGCCAGGTCGCCGTTGAACTTCTTGCGGTACTCGTTGTCCGCCCAGGAGCCGTTGTAGTTGAAGACGGCGCGGCCGCCGAGGAAGGCCTGCTCATCCACCGGCCTGCGAGACGCCAGCCGCTCGTCGAACAGACTGCGGTAGTAGTCCAGCACAGCCAGCGCCTTGTCGCTGTTCAGGATGCCCTCCACCACCTTGAAGTTCTGGCGGTCGATCAGGTCGGCGCCGGCACTCTGCAGCCAAGGGGAGAAGGCGTACGTCACCCACTCGCCATTGCGCTGACCGTTCAGGTCCAGGGGGTACCTCACGCCCTGCTTCTTGAGCCGCCGCAGGATTTCGCGGAACTCGTCGGCCGAGTACGGTTGGTCCAGCGTGGCCACGCGGATCCCGTATTTCGCCAGCACGCTCTTGCGGGCGAACAAGGCCAGCGCGACGTCGAACTGGCCAACCGCGTACAGCTTGCCCTTGAGCGTCGAGCGGCCGCCGGCGATCAGCTTGTCGGCCCCGGCCGGCCGCAGCGGTCCCTCCAGCGCCTGGATGTGCCCGGCCCACGCGAAGTTGGGGACCGCGGGCTGATCAAGGTCGAGCACGCAGGGCAGCTTCTTCGTCATCGCGGCGGCAATCACGGCCTGCTGATACGACCCCTGAGGCAGGGTCTCGACGACCACGTGCCAGCGGTTCTGCTTGCGGTTGAAACGCTCCACGGCATGGGCGCTGGCGACCATCTCGCTGTCGCCGGTTTCATGGCGCCAGACGTGCAGTTCCTGAGGAACTGCAAGGGCGGCGCCAGCGGCCAGCAACAGGGCCGCCGGGATGGACCACTTCACCTTCGCCCCCCACTCGCGACGCCCGCCACCGATGCCCGCGTTTGGACATCACAGCGCTCCTTGACCTTGCCCGTCTGCGACGGATCGCAGGCCAGCTGCGCGGCACGCATGCCCATCTGCAGATAGGGCAGCTTCACGCTCGTGAGCGGCGGGTCGGTGGCATGCACCAGCATCGGGTGATCGTCGAAGCCGAGCACCGACACTTCATCGGGCACGGCGATCTGGCGCTTGTGCAGGCACTGGATGATGCGCGCTGCCATCTTGTCGTTGCCGGCCACCATGGCGGTGGGCTTGTGCACGCGCAGCACCTCGCCGACCAGCGCATCGATGGCGGCAAACTCATCGTCAGGGCTGCCGCCCTGGGACCCCTGAACGAAGATCGGCTCGGGGGCGCCGTGGTCCTTGGCGGCCTTGAGATAGCCCTTGTGGCGCAGCTGCGTGGCGCGCATGTCGGGATACAGCTCGAAGACCACGACCCGCTTGTGCTTGAGCCCATACAGGTGCGCCAGGCCCTCGCGCGCGCCCTGTTCATCATCGGGAACGACGGCCGGGAACTCGCCGCGCTGCGCGTAGCAGTTCAGCAGAACCATCCGCAGGTCGTCGGCACGCTCGAGCAGCGCCGCGTCGATCGGGCGGTGGAAGTGGGTGGCAAAGATCAGCGCATCGACGCGGTGCTCGATCAACTCGTCGATGAGGGAGGGGATGTCTTCGTCCAACCCGCCGCTTTCGGCGATCAGCAGGCGCTTGCCCTGCTGCTTGGCAGCGAGCTGCAGGCCCTTGATCAGCTCGAAGGAGTCCGGGCTGGTGGTGATGCGGTCCGAGACGACGCCGATCAGGTTGGTCTTGACGCCCTTCAACGAGCGCGCAGCGATCGACGGCCGGTACTTGAGCGCCTGCATGGCGCTCACGATCAGGGCCGACGTCTTCGTGGAGACGCAGTTGGGATCGTTGAGGTAGCGGGACACCGTCCTCACCGACACATTGGCGGCGGCGGCAACCTCGTATATCGTGGCCGAAGAAGTCATGTCTCCATCATTCTCTTGAGCAAATGACCATCGGTAGCCATTTGTCTATCGATAGTAATTCCTCTGCGCTGAACCGCCGTGCGGGTTTACCCGGAACCTCAACGAAAAGGCGCCTTGCGGCGCCTGAGCGACGACTCGCGAGGCAGGCGAAGCGCCCGCCTCGCCTCACCTGCTACTTCTTGCGGATCACACCCATGTAGACATGGTCGAAGCTGACGAAGCCGCAGCCGCCAGCCTCGTTGTCGAAGATCTGCACCTTGGCCTGCTTGCCGGCCTGGGCCGTGAGATCGATCGTGACCCAGTTGCCGTCGTCCTTGATGGACGACTGGCCGCACGAGTTGGGCGTGTAGGTGGCCAGGACCGCACCCGTCGCATCCAGCACCTTCAGGCCCACCGTGCCGTTGGCATTTCCACCGGACATGAGGAAGTTCAGGAAGGGCCGGCTGGCATCCACCGTGAACAGCGGCGAGGTCAGGGTGCCGGTCGACGCATCACAGCCCTTGCTGTTGCCATTCATCTCGCAAGTGCTGACGGCTCGGGCCCCGACTCGCGCCCCACCAGACACGCCCTTCCAGGCGTCGGTACTGGCGGGGCTCGCGAAGTCGCCGGTCGCGGTCCACACTTGGGCCGTCGCGACGGCGTCGTCGAAGTCGCCGATGACCTGGGCGAAGGCGTCCGCCGCCACGGTGACGTTGAAGCCGAGCGTGCTGGCCGCGGCGGGCGTCAGCATGACCTTGCCGCCGTCCTTGCCGTTGCCCGAGGGGTTCCAGGTGTTGGCGGACTGGTACCACTGGTCGGTGCTGACGAAGCCGCAGCCGCCCGCCTCCTCGTCGAACAACTGGGCCTTGATATAGGCCGAGTTGAGCTCTGAGATGTCGATGCGCGTCCAGTCGTCGTCGTTCTGGATGAAGGAAGGACCGCAGCTGTTGGGGCTGTAGCTCAGCAGCACATTGCCCAGGGTGTCCAGGATGCGCATGCCGACCTTCTTGCCCGCGCCGCCACCGTGCATGAGGAAGTTGAAGTAGGCGTCCGTCACCTTAAACGGCGGCGAGGTGAGCGTGCCGGTCGGGGAATCGCAAGGGGTACCGGGTCCGGCGATCTCGCAGGTGCTGATGGCCTTGTCACCAACCCGGGCAGCGGTCGCATCGGTGCCGGTGGTGCCCTGCCAGCTCGTCGCGGTCGGCGAGGCGAAGGCGCCCGTGCCCACCCAGCCGCGTTTGGCGACCATGTCGACGGGGTTCTCGAAGCTTGCGAACGGGATCATCTTCTGGAAGGTCACGTCGCCTTCCACGGTGACCTTGACGGGCGCCAGCGGCTTGGTCAGCACGCCGGCGTTCGTGCCTCGCGGCTTGTCGGTCTGGTAGAAGTGGTCGAAGGCGACGAAGCCGCAGCCCGATGAGGCGTTGTCGAAGATCTTGATCTGGACCTTCTCGCCGATCAGACCGCTGGTGTCGAAGTTGACGTAGTGCTGGTCGCCCTTGAGCACCGGGTCGCCACAGCTGTTCGGGTTGTAGGTGCCGAGCACCTGGCTGACGGACGACCCCGGCGGGGTGTAGAGCACCTGCGCCCCCACATCCGGTCCACCATTGCCACCCGACATCAGGAAGGTGATCGAGTCCTTGGTGATGGTGACGTTGTTGATGGTGATGCTGCCCGTGGGCGCATCGCAACCGCCGCCGCCGATCTCGCAGGTCGACACGGCGGCGTCGCCGATCCGCGCGGCCAGCGGCGCCAGGGTGGCGTTGTTGTACTCGAGGTTGTTCCAGTTGGTTGTCGTGGCAAACGCACCGGTCAGCGTGAACTTCACCTTGTCCTGCTGCATCTGCGCCGGGAACTCGAAGCTGGCGATGACGTTCTCGTCGACGAAGGTGGTGTCGTCGGTGGTGACGTGGGCGGACGTGTTCGCGACGTGGCACGTCGGGCACGAGGTGACCTTGATCGACAGCGCGAGCTTCGACGGCGTCGAGTAGCTGTCGTCGGCCACCGCGGTGATCTGGTACGTGTTGTCCTTGTCGGCATCGGCCGGCGCCAGAAAGTTCGGCGGGATCGCAAAGCGGATCGAGCCGTCGCCGCTGATCGAGAACAGCGCCGCGTCAGGCCCGCTCAAAGACAGCTTGAAGGTGTTGCCATCCGGGCTGGTGACGGACAGCTTCGTCACATCGCGCGTCAGCTCGGGCACGCTGATCGCGCCCGGGTCGGCGATGACGGGCGAGTGCGGTTGCGGCAGCGCGCTGGGGTCGCCGCCATTGCCGCCGCCGCAGGAGGCCAGCACGACGGCCAGGGAGAGAAGGCTCAGGAGTTTTTTCATCGTTGTTCTCCCGGATCAGAAGAAGTAGGTGTACATGGCACGCACCGTGCGGCCGAACAGAGGCCGGCTCACGCCTCGGTTGGTGGCGCCGTTGGGGCCCTTCAGGTCGATGAACACGGGATCGCCCTCCGTGAACGAGAGACGATTGGTGATGTTCGAGACGTGGAACTGGAAGGCGCTGTTTTTGTTGAAGTCCCAGATGAAGCCGCCGTCCAGGTGGTAGTACGCCGGGTACAGCGTGACGTTGACGTCCTGCGACTCGGAGTAGCGGCTGCCGAAGTAGGTGTACTTGGCGTACGGCTTGAGCGGCAGGCCGGTGTAAGGCTTCAGGTCCCAGCTGGCCTGCACGTTGGCCATGAGCTGGGCCAAGCGGCGTGGGCGGCGGCCGTCTTCACCGATCTGCTCGAAGGTGTAGCCCGTGACAACGTCGTTGACGCGGATCTCCTTGACCGTGCGGTAGTTCGCGTCGACGACCTTGGGATCCTGGACCACGCCGTTGAAGCGGAGCTCGAGCCCCTTCACGGCGCGCGGTCGCCAGGCGGCTTCGAGTTCCAGGCCGATGTTCTGGATGCCGCGGCGGTAGAACTCACGAACCAGCGGACAGCTGTTGATGTCCACCACGGTTCCGACCTGCGCGCATTGCGACGAGGTGAAGTTGCGGTAGTCGACGTATTGGTCGCGCGGGCTGAACTTGTTGTAGAACAGCGCGACCTGCGTGTCCCAGGTGTCCGCATAGAAGCGCAGGCCGGTTTCGTACTGCATGATCTTCTCGACCTTGCTGCCCGGTGCATTGGGGTCGAACTGCAGCTGGTTGAGCTGCTCGAGACTCGGCAGCCGGAAGGACCGGGACGCGAGGCCGTACACCGCCAGGTTGGAGCGCAGCGAATAGTTGCCGCCCACGGACCAGCCAGTGCCACTGACCTTGGAGTTCAGGTATTGATTTGCGCCAGGCAGCAGCACCTCGTCATCCGCGATGGTGTCGGCCGTGCTGCCGGGCACCACGCCCGCGGGCGTCAGGTTGGTGGTCTGGTCGCGCACGTTGTAGATGACGTTGGCGCGCTGGGTCTGGTGCCGCACGCCGAAGTCGAGCTTCAGGCGGCGGTCTAGCGTCTCCCAGTGGTCGTGCAGGTAGACCGCCTCGCCCTTGACCTTCGTGTCCGCGAGGTAGCCGTTGAAGCCCAGCCGCATCACGCCGTTGGACGTCACGGAGGGGCCGACCGGGGTGCCGGAGGCATCGATGGCTCGAAGGTCCACGAGCTCGGGATGCTCGCCGATGGTGGACACGAGCAGCGATTGCTGGAAATTCTGCTTGTTGGCGTAGTCGGTGAAGTAGCCACCCAGCGTGACGCGATGCTCACCCAGCCATTGCAGCGTCTTGCCCAGCTTCAGGTCGACCGAAGTGCTCTTGGCGTCGGTGGTGGTGACGAAGGGGATCAGGAAGTCGAGGTAGGCGCTGTCGGCCACGCGCGCGCCGCCGTTGAGGCCGTAGGCCGCCACACCGGTGGCCGTCGGGTAGAAGGCGCCGAAGCGCAGCACGTCGTTGTTGTAGCGGGCGTTGTTGAAGCGCGCCGCCGTGGTCGTGTCGTTGCCGGTGAACAGGCCGTTGAAGCCGCTGCTGCCGGACGAATGGCGCACGCCACCGTCGAAGGTCCAGCCCGAGTCGAACTCGTGGCTGAGCTTGACGGTGTAGATGTCGAAATCCGGGTGGATGCCGTCGGCCATGTCCGCCTCGCGCTCACCGTACTCGCCGATCATCCGGAAGCGGCGGTTGGACGGCGAAGCCACCGTCCCGTGGGCGAAGTCGATGCCGATCGGCCACACCTGGTCCATGCGGATCTTGACCGGATTGGCCGGCGTACCGGGCTGCGAGATGGCCGGAATCTGGAATGGCACGTTCTGATAGAACGCCGTGCGGTCGTTGATCTTCAGCGCGTGTAGCTGGACCTCGGTGCGGCCGTCGTCCGTCTGGTAGACCAGGTTGCCGCGCAGCTGGCCGCCCTTGTCGGCCGTGTAGCCGGTGTCGCGCAAGCCGTCCGAGGTGCGATAGAAGCCGCCGACGGCGAAGGTCAGGTTCTTGTTGATCGGCCCCGACAGGAAAAAGTCGTTGCGCAGGAAGTTGTAGTCGGCGACCTCGAGCTTGTAGCCCCCCTCCAGGGTCTGGCCACCCGTGCGAGTGATGTGGTTGACCGTGGCGCCCAGGCCGTTCGAATAGAGGATGCCGCCCGTCCCGCCCTTGACCACTTCGACGCGTTTGGTCATCAGGTCGTCGCGCACCGCAACGTCGTTGTTCATGAACGGCACTTCCGGCTCTTCGAACCAAGGCAGACCGTCGATGAGCTGGGGCGCGTAGCGGTAGCCACCGGTGACCGGCAGGCCGCGGACCGTGATGTTGTTGCTGGCCTCACCGGCAGTGCTGCCTTCGGCAAAGATGCCTGGCACGTTCTGCAGCAGGTCGGCCGTGCTAATGGGCGCCAGTCGCCGGATCTCTTCCGCCGACAGCGTGTTGATGGTGTTGGTCGAGTCCTTCTTCAGCGTCTTCTTCACGCTGCCGGTGACGACCACGTCGTCCAGGCGTTCGGTAGGCTTCGCGGTCGTGTCGGGTGCCTCCTGCGCGAAGGCGACCTGAAGGGACAACGCCAGGGGCAACAGGCGCAGCGCGCCTCGCTTCAATCTCATGTCTCGCTCCTAGTTGTAGTGTTGGGCGCTTCGAAGGTGGCCGGTCTTTGCTCGCCCGGCCCGAATCGCCTTATCCAATGAATCAACAGTCCATGCCCGCCGCTTGGCGTGCGGGCGGTCGCCGCATCTATTGCGGCAGTCGCAATGGCCAGACCTTCACCGCCGCCTTCATTGGCTGCGCGGTGTCTGCGCCGATCCGAATCCCCGTGCTGCTTGCCAACGACGGATAGCTGCGCACCGAGTAGGCCGCTGCGTCGTTGATGAACACCTCGACCGTCGATCCGTCGACGATCACCCGCAGGCGGCGCATGGCGCCGAACGATTCCGCGGCGTAGCTTCCCTTCAGGATCTGAGGGCCTTCACCATCGGCGGACAACGTCGAATGCGACTTGTCCACCATCACCTCGCCGCGCGACCGATCAAAGGTCAGCCGGGTGAATTCGCGGCCGTCGGGCGAGGCGAGCACGTCGAGCTGTACAGGCGCTGCAGCGGAAGGTGCATCGTTCAGATCGATCAGCAGCTCGTAGGCGCCATGGCCGGCGTCGAGCGAGACCGGGTCCCGCCCGATCAGCACGTCAGGCCGGTCGACGGCGGCGGTCGCGCGCAGCTGTTCCAGCTCGGGAGCAGGCCGTTGCCCCAAGGTGCGCTTGTCGCCAAGGAGATACCAGGTTCGCGGCAGGCCGAAGGTGTGCGCCCAGCCCGCCTGTTTCTGTGCGAGCGGCGTGCGGCGTTCATCGATGATGCCGATGGCCCGCAAGCTGCCGTCGTCGGCCCGCCCCACGGTCGGTGCGAGATGGCCCGGGACGAGGTCCAGGAACTTGGGCGTCGGCGAGAACGGCTTGAAGGTCCCGCCGGACCAGGTGCCAGTCCAGTAGACCGCACGCGTGCTCGGCTCGCCGTACTTGCTCACCTTGCCGCCGATCGGGTTGACCAGCAGGATCGACACCTCGTCCGAAAGCCGCTCGAAGACCGGCATCTCCCAGATCTCCGAGCCGATGTCCAGCACCCGGTAGCTGGGGTCCGTGAACCGGGACCTGGGCTGCCAACGCCCGCCCTTCTCGCCGGGTTCGAGCACGTAGTACAGGAGGCCACCGCCGGTCTCAAGCGCGGCGCCGATAATCATGTGCCACGTGCCGCCTTCCTTCCACAGGAATGGGTCGCGCATGTCCCTGGCGCCCCGCGAGTTCAAGATGGGTCCGGCCTTCTTCCATTCACGCAGCTGCGGGTCCTCGCTGACGGCCATTGCAACGCCGGGATTGCTGGCCGCCAGGCGATCGCCATGGTTGACGCTCGTGTAGAAGGCGAAGGCCTTCCCGCCATCGGCGATGACATGCCCCGACCAGATGCCCTTCATGTCGAAGCCGAAGTCGTCACTCTGCAGCTCGGGCATCAGCGCGTCAGGCTGGTTCTCCCAGACCACAAGGTCGCGGCTGCTCATGTGACCCCAGTGCATCAACGTCTTGAAGGGGCCGTTGGGTGTGCGTTGGTAGAAGACGTGCCAGGTGTCGCCAATGCGGATCAGGCCGTGAGGTTCGTTGGTCCAGTTTGCGGGCGGCAGCGGATGCACGCGAGGCCGCAACGCGTCGTTGGCGAAGCGCGTGGCCGGAACCACCAGCGACGGCTCCGCGCTGGGCACCGATGACGGGCCGGACAGCAACTGGCGCTGCTCGGCGCTGAGCGCAGCGGGATATATGGCGACCTGGTCGAAGGCACCGTTGAGCCGGTTGATCGTGAAGTCCAGGATCTTGGTTTCGGTGGGCGCCGCGGCCAGTCGCAGCGGTGTTTGCGCCAATTCCAGGGTCATGCCGGGCGCGCCCTGTGCCGTTCCGACGAGGTCATCCCCCTGGTAGAGCGAGGCGATGCCGGTTGCGACGTCGACCGTCGCCACCAAGTGCACCCACCGCCGAAGCGGGAACTTCGACTTGGCCCGGATGCGCAGCACGCCGGCGGAGGTGGCCACCTTGAATCCCCAGCGTCCGTAGGCATCGATGAACAAATCGAAGCCTCTGCCACCGGCCGCTTGCTGGATGAATGACGACGGCACCAGCTCCTTGACGGGCATCTCGAGGTCCGACGGATAGCTCTCCAGGGCGACCCACAAAGACAGCGTGAGCCCCATGCTTGGGTTGAGCGACAGCTTGGCCTCTGCGTAACTGGAGAAGCCGTCCGTCCGCCAAGCGCCGCCGATGACGCCGGGGACCGCATCAGGCGCGGCGAACTGAGTCCGGATTTCCAATCCACCCTGCAAGGCTCGCGCTGAGAGCGCATCGAAATCAGCCCACACGACAGGTTCTGGCAGCACCTCTTTCGCGGAAGCGGCGGTCGCTGCAGCCAGGCAGAGAAACACCACGCAGCGACGCAGAATGTCTCGCGCCAAGCGCCCCCACGAGGCCGAGCCAGCGCGTGCCAAACCGGCTTGGATGCATGTCGTCGCAGCGTTGTCAGGCGAAGTCATGTGAAACACCCTGTGGTTGGCGAAGAGCAGCAGCATTCGAACATTCGCTTCAATGACCATCGATAGACATTCAGGGCAAAAAGACGGCGAGCTGGGTGAATTGCAGCGGATGGCATGGCCGGGCGGTGGCGTCCACCCGTCAAACGCCCCTGAACCAAGCTGCCAATGCCGAAATTTCTATCGATAGCCATTTTGCCGTCAAACAAGGCCCCTGCGGGCCAAAATGTCTATCGATGGTATTTCCTTGGCAGATGCATCACCCTCAGTGTTTTCCCCAGAGCCGTCGACGCAACAGCTCGCTTGCAGGTCCCTTGTATAGCCAGGGCCTCTTGTACGACCTGGGCCGCGTCTGGTGATTGCGCTTGGTGTCAACGTGAACTTGCGCGTGTCGCATCGCCATGCTTGAATGGCCATTGTGGAACCGGTTCCACATTTTTGCAACCAGGGCTCCTGCATGGATCCCATTGACGCCTCTATCGCCGAGATGAACGCTTTGCCACCCTCCGCTTCGCCAGCCTCCGCCTCGTCCACCACCTCCATGTCTTCGCTCTACCGAAAGCCATGCCAGGAGAGCACCGGCCTGCCGGTGCGCCGGCGCTCGGTATTGCCAGTCCTGGCGGCCTGCGGCGCATCCGGTGCATTTCCTGCATGGCCCGCGAGTGGATGGCGCATCGACGATGCAGCACTGCGCCAACGCATGGCAGACGCAGCGCTGCGCATCGCGCGCGGCCATATACGCGGCGGCGCGGATGACCCCACTTACAAGCGACCGTTCGTCGACGCCGCGTTCTCGTCGGGCATCTTCTATTGGGACACCTGCTTTATCGCGACCTATGCGAAATACCACCAGGACGAGCTACCCATCGCCAACGCGCTCGACAACTTCTACGAGCGCATGGACGACGACGGCCACATCGGCCGCGAATACCTCGCCGACGGCAGCCCGATGTGGCCCAAGGAACACCCGGTCAGCGTCAACCCACCGCTGCTTGCGTTCGCTGAACTCGAGCTCTACGGAGAGCGCCCCGATCCTGTCCGCCTGCAACGCGTATATCCGGTGCTGCGCAAGCACTACAGCTATCTGCGACGGCGCTTCCGGATGGCTGACGGCCTCTATTTCAGCGACGCCTTCGGCTCCGGCATGGACAACATTCCCCGCTATCCAGACGGCTGGGAGGACGACGGGCGCGGCATCACGCTGAAACTGCTGCGCCCCGACCTCTTCGTCTACGACGGTCTGTCCCCCGCCTGGAACGTGCAGGGGCGCAGCGTTGACTTTTCAGCTCAGATGGCCCTGTTCGCCGAGCAGCTGGCAGCCATCGCGGTGATCATTGGCCGCCCGCAGGATCAGACGCAGCTGCTTCGCCTGCGCGCGCAGGACGTCGAAGCCATCAACCGTCACTGCTGGGATCCGGCGGACGGCTGCTACTACGACCTGGCGTATGGCAAGCGGATCCGGCGTCAGCACATCGGCCAGTTTTGGACCCTCATGGCAGGCGTTGCCACACCCTCGCAAGCGCGTCGGCTTATGGCACATCTGGTCAATCCGACGAAGTTCTGGCGACGCATGCCTGTCGCGAGCTGGCCGGCCGATCAGGCGGGTTACTCGCAGCGAGGAGACTACTGGCTCGGCAGCGTCTGGGCTCCAACCAACACGATGGTGCTGCGCAGCCTGCGCCGCTACGGCCAACACGCGCTGGCTCGGCGGCTCATACGCGACTGCTTTGAAGGCGTTGCCGAAGTGTTCGAGCGTACCGGTACCTTCCCCGAGAACTACGCGCCGGACTGGGCCGAGGCCGGCATCCCATCCAAGACCGACTTCTGCGGTTGGACTGGGATTTTTCCGCTGGCGTGGGCGCGGGAGTGGCCACTGGAGGGCCTCGCCGCCGCCTGATGTTGCCCTGACCTTGTCAGGTGACTGCCTGGACAGCGCCCCTTGCTCCGGTGCCGCGTAGCAAGACTTGCCGCCTCTGGGGCGATCACTTCTTCGGCGCGACGCTCAGCGCCTGGGCCATCTCCAGATGGTGACGCAGTCCAGGCAGCGTCTTCTCGGCCCAGGCCCGCACCTCCGGGTCCTTGGCGTTCTTCGCAGCATCCTGGAAGAGCTTGATCGTCTCCCTGTGGGCGTCGACGCCAAAGTGCTTGGCATAGCGCTCGTCGAACTTGTCGTTGTCGCCCGCGTCGATCAGCTTGATCTCGGCCTTCTGCTTGACCGACGGGCCGTCCGGCAGCTTGACGTTCTTGGCAGCCGCGAGAGCCTTCAGTTCGTCGGCGACCTTGGTGTGATCGGCCACCATCGCCTCGGCAAAGGACTTCACGTCGGCGCTCCTGGCCTTGCTCTGGGCCAGCCGGCTTGCCTCGATCTCCGCGGCACCGGCGTGTGCTGCGTCCTTCATGAAGGCTTCATCGGATTTGGCATGGGCGGGAAGACCCGTGAGGGCGGCGACGGCGACGAGCGCGATGCCGAGCAGTTGCTGAATGCGGCGCATGGATGACTCCTGGTAACGAAGAGGACGCGCGAATCGCGCGGCATCCAGCGGCAATCACCGTTCCTGGCAAAACGCGGCCCATGCGCTGAGCGCGCGTTCGCTACAAGAGCAGCCTCGAGCCTGGCGCCAGCATCATTGTTAGCGCTACATTCCAGCTCCCAAAAGCCAACAAGGCTCGCTCGGAGACAGCCCATGAATCTCGGTCCACGCTGGCGCCGGCAGTTCGCCAGCATCCTGCTCGTTTGCGCCGGCACGGCCTCCAGCCAGCAGCCCACGCCGGGCGCCAACCCGGCGCTGCGCGACACCTTCACCGCCGACCCGGCGCCGCTGGTCGTGGGCGACACCGTCTACCTCTATGTCGGCCATGACGAAGCGCGCGGCAGCGACATGTTCCGCATGAACGAGTGGCTGGTGTATTCGTCCAAGGACATGCGGACCTGGACGGCCCATGGCCCGGTCATGAAGGCCACCGACTTCAAGTGGGCCGTGCGCGACGCCTGGGCCGCCCAGGTCGTGCAGCGCGACGGCCGCTTCTGGCTCTACACCACGGTCCAGCACGACGACAGCGCGCCGGGCAAAGCCATCGGCGTGGCCGTGGCCGACAACCCGCTGGGCCCGTTCAAGGACGCCCGCGGCTCGGCGCTGGTGACCGATGCGACGACGCCCAGCCCCTATGGCTGGAACGACATCGACCCCACCGTCTTCATCGATGACGATGGCACGGCCTGGCTGGCGTGGGGCAACCCGGTGCTCTACCTGGCCCGGCTGAAGCGCAACATGACGGAGCTGGACGGGCCCATCGAGAAGATCGCCCTGCCCAACTACACCGAGGGCCCGTGGATCTCCAAGCGCAAGGGCCTCTACTACATGACCTATGCCTCCATGGCCCACCAGGGCGTGTGGGAGCAGCTGGCCTACGCCACCGCGCCCAGCATGCAGGGGCCATGGACCTACCGCGGCCCGCTGACGGGGCAGACGCGCAAGAGCTACACCATCCATCCCGGCATCGTCGACGACTTCAAGGGCCAGTCCTACCTTATCTATCACGACGCGCTGCTGACGCTGGGCGACCTGTCCGGCGCCGTCGGCCGGCGCGCCGTGGCCATCGACTACCTGCACTACAACGCCGACGGCACGATGCAGCCGGTCGTGCAGACCGAGGCCGGTGTCAGCGTGCCACCGCGGCCGGCCCGGCCCGCGCCGGCGGTGGACCACGGCCGGACTGACCCGCGCGTGCGCGTCGAGCAGTTCGCGCAGGGCTATCCGTCGGCCTGGCCGGGCCGGCCGGTGCTGGCCTCGGTGACCGACCCGTTCAACCAGGCGCCCGAGCCGGTGGGCTTCAACCGGCAAGGTGGCGGCGCCAGCCGCATGGCCCAGAGCTTCACGGCGACGGCGGACTTCTCGCTGGCCCGCATCAGCCTCTATGCCGGCGACGGCCACGGCACGGACGCGGCCCAGCCGCTGCGGCTCTCGCTGCGCGAACTGGACGGCGGCGCCGAACTGCTGGGCGACGGGCAAGGCCTGGCCCTGGCCTACCAGCCCCAGGGCGCCGGCCTGCTGAGCCTGGACCTGTCCGCCCATCCCCCCGTGCTGCTGAAGGCCGGCAAGCGCTACGTGCTGGAACTGGTCGGCAACCGGAACTCGCTGACGCTCTATCTGCGCGCCAGCCGCGGCGACCTCTATGCTGGCGGCGAGGCGCTGCTCGACGGCCAGCCGCTGCGCGACAAGCAGGGCAAGCCGGCCGACTTCGCCCTTGCGCTGTACGCCCGTTGACCCTCTCATCCCAACCGAAACGATGACGATGAAGAAGACCCTTTCCCTGCTGGCGCTGGCCCTGCTGGCCGCCGCCAATGCACATGCCGACGTCCGCCTCGCCCAGGTGTTCGGCGAGCACATGGTGCTGCAACGTGAGCAGCCGATCCGCGTCTGGGGCTGGGCCGCGCCCGGCGCAACGCTGGCCGTCGAGCTGGCCGGCAACAAGGCCACCGTGCGCGTGCCCGCCAACGGCCGTTGGGAGGCCAAGCTGCCGGCGCTGAAGGCCGGCGGCCCGCACCAGCTCAGCGTGTCCGGCGATGGCAACGTCGCGCTCAGCGACGTGCTGATCGGCGACGTCTGGCTGCTGAGCGGCCAGTCCAACATGGAGTGGCCGCTGTCGTCCAGCGACACAGCCGCCGAGGAAATTGCCAGCCCGCAGAACGCCAGCCTGCGCCATCTGCGCGTGCCGCTGCGCGCCAGCCTCAGGCCCGAGGCCGACATCGCGCCGGCCAGCTGGGCCGTGGCCGAGGCCGGCAAGGTGGGCGACTTCAGCGCCGTGGGCTACCACTTCGCGCGCCAGATGCAGCTCGTGCAGGGCGTGCCCATCGGCCTCGTCAACACGGCCTGGGGCGGCTCCCACCTGGAGACCTGGGTGCGCCGCGACGTGGCGCTGAAGGACCCCGAGCTGGCCGGCGCCGTGCGCGCGCTGCCGGCCGACGGGGCTGCCTACGCGGCCGCGCGCCGCACCGAGGTCGAAGGCCTCGTGAAGCGCTTCCAGCCCGCCCTGGCCTGGCAGGGCGTGGACACCGCCGGCTGGTCCGCCGCCAGCGACATCGATGCCGACTGGCCCACGCTGAAGGCGCCTGGCGAGTGGGAAGGCCAGGGGCTGCCCGGGCTCGATGGCGTCGTCTGGCTGCGCAAGCGCATCGAGCTGAGCGCCGCGCAGGCCGGCGGCGCCGCCAGCCTGCACCTGGCCAAGGTGGACGACTGCGACGAGGTCTGGGTCAACGGCCAGCGCGTCGGCGGCCAGTGCGGCTACGACCGGCCGCGCCGCTACGAGCTGCCGGCCGGCACGCTGCGCGCCGGTGCCAACTGGATTGCCGTCAAGGTGACCGACAACGGTGGCGGCGGTGGCTTCCACGGCGATGCGGCGGCGTTGCGGCTGGACACCGCCGCCGGCGCGATCTCGCTGGCCGGCGCCTGGCGTGCCCGCGTCGCCGAGATCGGCTCGGCCGCCGGCCCCACCGCCAACGACGCGCCGACGCTGGCCCACAACGGCCTCATCGCGCCGCTGCAGGGCCTGTCCTTCCGCGGCGTGCTCTGGTACCAGGGCGAGAGCAACACCGGCCGTGCCGTGGCCTATGCCGGCGGCTTCCAGCGGCTGATCCAGGACTGGCGCGTTCAATTCAACGCCCCCAAGCTGCCCTTCTTCTACGTGCAGCTCGCGGCCTTTCTGCCGCTGCAGAACAACCGCCTCGGCGAAGGCGGCTGGGCCGAACTGCGCGAGGCCCAGCGCCAGGCACTCGCCCTGCCCCACACCGGCATGGCCGTGGCCGTCGACGTGGGCAATGCCGACGACATCCACCCGCGCGACAAGCGCACCGTGGGCCAGCGGCTGGCGGCCCTTGCGCTGCACGACCTGGGCCTGCGCGCCGCTCCCGCCAGCGGCCCGCGCCTGGCAGGCAGCGAGGTGAACGGCAACGAGCTGCGCCTGCGATTCACGGCAACCAACGGCGGCCTGCGCACGGCCAAGGCCGGCGAGGCGCTGCGCGGCTTCGCCGTGGCCGGCGCGGACCGCCGCTTCGTGCCCGCCACGGCGCGCATCGAGGGCGACGTCGTCGTGC
>Ga0307408_100000164_pt1 | contig 73855 bp, 63 predicted proteins | sample 322Cmetagenome_FD_202116 | JGI IMG/M metagenome (GOLD analysis project Ga0307408, IMG submission 202116) | Maize rhizosphere microbial communities from greenhouse at UC Davis, California, United States - 322HYB-C-3 | ecosystem: Host-associated > Plants > Roots > Rhizosphere > Soil | place... | reverse complement strand
CACCCAAGTGTATAAAAACAGAAAATACAAACTTTAAAAGTTCCTGCGAGCTATCAAAATGCACCATAATGCGCAAATGTAGCATTAGTTAAGCCACCTGAACAAACGGATTATAAGATTAATTAAAATACTTAGTATCAACATAGTAGTTATAGGAAAATAAAATCTAAAGTTTTCCTTTTCTATCTTTATATCGCCTGGTAAGTTTCCCAACCAGTGCAATTTGTTGTGAAAAAAATAGACAATAATACCCGTTACTACTATAATTAGGCCTAATCCTATAATCCATTTACCAGTATCTGTACTCATTGCTTCAAATTTATTTAAAGCAAAAATATATGTCTAAACTCTTATAAATTGTGCTGTTTATTCATTAGCAATAATGAAATTATTAAGGTCGATAAAATTCCGATTACACCTGCCGCACCAACTCTACCCATATAATCCATTTGTAAATCTCCTGCTACATATCCTACATAAACGGCAGAAAAAAAGCAAGCTGTTAAACCGCCAATAACCATAATTTTAAATCCTTCAAAAATTCCTTCGAAAAATTCCATCTTACCTCCATTGTAATGGTTTCTGAAGTTTTTAATACCCATATACAGTCCAACAAGAGGAATCAAAATTGAAAGGTATTCTAACCAGGAAGCTTTGTCGGCTTTAGGATATGCACTTTCATAAACACCTGCTATGTGCAGCACAAAAATCCAGATACCACTTACTACGCCTATTAAAATTCCATATTTAAATGCATTTTTCATGTTAGATAGATTTAATTGTTATATACTTCAAATCGCTTTCTCATACATCGCTATGAATTAACAAAATGAACGCCGCATTTGTTCCTTTTGCTTACTTCAAAATATAAGTAATTACATCTCTGTCAATTAAATTAAGATGGAATGCCAAAAACAAAAGCCTTTAGATAGTATTTTGATAATAGCTTAACACTACCTTGTATATTTGTTAGCGAAATTTGTATTGTGAACGTAAGGGACATTTTAGATCTGTATAAGAACGACCCTAAGGTCGAAGAATTGGCGACAGCACTTAATGCGTCGAAAAATCCGAGAGTACATGTAAAGGGCTTAATAGGATCCAGCGATGCTATGATTGCCTGTGCCGTATACTTTTCTCAGCATAAACATTCGTTGTTTGTTATGCCTGATAGGGATGAGGCCGCTTATTTTGTAAGTGACCTTGAAAACCTTTTGGATAAGGAAATTTTGATGTTTCCTTCATCTTACAGAAAACCTTTTGATTTTACTCAACCTGATGCCGGAAGCGTTCTTCAACGGGCGGAAGTTCTTAACGAACTGATACACGCTACCGAATTCGGAAAGCTAATTGTTACTTACCCTGAAGCATTAGCCGAACGGGTTATCAATCGCGATTCGCTGGAGAAAAATACGCTTGAAATTGCTACCGGAACCAAACTGAGTATCGATTTTATTAATGAATTTCTGATTGAATACGATTTTGAGCGTGTTGATTTTGTTTACGAACCCGGACAGTTTTCTATTCGCGGAGGCATTGTAGATATATTTTCTTTTTCTAATGATGTTCCACTCCGGGTTGAGTTTTTCGGCGATTTCATAGAAAGTATCCGTACGTTCCACGTGGAAGAGCAGCTTTCTATTGACACGGTAAAAAGTATTACAATAGTTCCTAACGTACAATCAAAATTCCTTACCGAGCATAATATTTCATTGCTGGAGTATGTAGATGCTGATACAACGGTTTGGTTTAAAGATGTTCAGTTTACACTGGATGTATTGAGAGACGGCTATAAAAAAGCAGGGGAACTGTGGCGAGCTTTACCGGCGGCTGATAAAAACCGGAGCCCGGAGTGGATTGATCCTAAATTTAACTTTACGGATGAAAAGCTTGTGGCTGATCAATTAAGCGATTTTTGCATAATTGAGTTTGGAAAGCAATTTTTTTATCAGCCCAGCCAAACTATTCAATTCGATATAAAACCTCAGCCTTCTTTCAATAAGGATTTCAATCTTCTTATTCATAACATTAAGCAAAACGAATCTGAAAAAGTCACCAACTTTATTTTTACAGACTCAGCTAAGCAGGCAGAACGTTTATATACCATTTTTGATGATATTGATAAAACGGTAAAGTTTACCCCTATCAATTTATCCTTACGGGAAGGCTTTCTTGATTATGATCAAAAGATAGCGTGTTATACCGATCACCAGATATTCGATCGTTACTATAAATACAAGCTGAAAAGGGGCTATTCGCGTTCGCAATCCATCACCCTGAAAGAATTACGTGAACTAAAACCTGGAGATTATATCACCCATATAGATCATGGGATAGGGAAGTATGCTGGCTTAGAAAAAGTGGAAGTGAATGGCAAAACCCAGGAAATGATTCGCCTGATTTATGCAGATAACGACCTTCTTTACGTAAACATTAACTCGCTTAATCGTATATCTAAATATTCTGGTAAAGAAGGTACCGTGCCAAAAATGAACAAGCTGGGTACCGATACATGGGAAAAGTTAAAAAAAACTACTAAAAAAAAAGTTAAAGACATTGCCCGGGATCTGATTAAGCTTTATGCGATACGTAAAGCACAAACGGGTAATGCTTTCCTTCCGGATACTTATTTACAAACCGAACTGGAAGCCTCATTCCTTTATGAGGATACCCCCGACCAGGAAAAAGCAACTGCAGATGTAAAACGGGATATGGAATCGCCCCATCCAATGGATCGCCTCGTTTGTGGTGATGTTGGATTTGGAAAAACAGAGATTGCTGTTCGTGCCGCCTTTAAAGCGGTTGCAGATAGTAAACAGGTTGCTATTTTGGTTCCGACAACAATACTTGCGCTTCAACATTATAAAACATTCAAATCGCGGTTAAAGGACTTCCCCTGTAATATCGATTACATAAACCGTTTTAAAACCAGCAAGCAAATTAAAGATACGCTTCAAAATTTGACGGATGGTAAACTGGATATTATTATAGGCACACACCGTATTGTAAGCAAGGATGTGAAATTTAAAGATCTTGGATTACTGATTATTGACGAAGAGCAGAAATTTGGTGTGGGAGTAAAAGAGAAGCTTAAGCAATTTAGAGCTAATGTGGATACCCTCACCTTAACAGCAACACCTATACCAAGAACATTACATTTCTCATTAATGGGTGCAAGGGACTTATCTATAATTTCCACACCTCCACCCAATCGTCAACCGGTACTTACCGAATTACATGTATTTAATGAGAAACTGATTAAGGAAGCTGTAGAATACGAAATATCACGAAGCGGACAGATATTCTTTATACACAACCGGGTTCAGGATTTGGCACAATTGGGCGGCTTAATTAAAAAACTGGTGCCTAAGGCCAGAATAGGTATAGCTCACGGACAGCTGGAAGGCGACGACCTGGAAGATGTGATGCTGAAATTCATCAACGCCGAATACGATGTGTTAGTAGCGACAACCATTATTGAAGCTGGCTTGGATATCCCCAATGCCAATACAATCCTAATAAACCATGCACACATGTTTGGTTTAAGTGACTTGCACCAAATGCGTGGTAGGGTAGGGCGATCTAATAAAAAAGCATTTTGTTATTTATTAAGTCCGCCGCTTTCTACACTTACGCCCGAAGCAAGAAAACGGTTAAGTGCCATTGAAGAGTTCTCTGATCTTGGAAGTGGTTTTAATGTTGCTATGCGTGATTTGGATATCCGCGGAAGCGGTAACCTTTTAGGTGCCGAACAAAGTGGATTTATCGCCGAGATTGGTTTTGAAATGTATCATAAAATCCTCGACGAAGCCATCCAGGAACTAAAAGACGAAGAATTTAAGGATCTGTTTAAGGATGAAAAACCTCGTCCGGTAGTATCATTCACGCAGGTTGATACAGATTTAGAGGTTTTGATTCCTGATAGTTACGTTACCAATATCACCGAAAGATATAATCTCTATACCGAAATTTCGAAGCTTGAAGATAAAGAGCAACTGGAAAAATTTGCAAAGCAATTAACGGATAGATTTGGTGCATTGCCTCGCCAGGTGCGTGAGTTGTTAAATACACTTAAGCTTCAATGGCTGGCAAAAGCGATTGGTTTTGAAAAGCTTACGTATAAGAAGAACTCGTTAAAAGGCTATTTTGTATCCGATCAGCAATCGTCTTATTATGAAAGTGAAGCTTTTGGGCGGGTGCTTCATTTCGTAAAAGAAAACCCAAGAAGGTGCAATTTAAAAGAAGTAAAATCCTCGCTAAGGATAGCTTTTGAGGATATCAGAACACTTGATGAAGCTATTTCTATTTTAGAGGAATTATCCGGTGGAATCCTTGTTTAATCAACAAAAACATTAATTCAGTCAGTCAATTGACTATTTACGTTAATTCAGTCAGTCAATTGACTATATTTACGTTAATTCAGTCAGTCAATTGACTGAATTAACGTTTTTATTTATATTTGTATATGTTCGTTTCCAGAATTATACAAGATCAATTGAAATCCAAAATAGGCTTGAATAAAGTTCTGCTCTTGTTTGGAACACGCAGAGTAGGGAAAACTTTTCTGCTTAAACAAATAGAAAAAAGCCTTGACATTCCATTCATCCATTTTAACGCAGAGGATAACGAATCCAGGGTACTTCTGGAAAACCGAAGTTCAGCTAACTATAAGAGATTAGTGGGCAACAACAAGCTTGTAGTAATTGATGAAGCACAAGTAATTCCGGAAGTTGGCAAAGCGTTGAAACTAATGATTGATGAAATTGAAGACCTGACCATCATTGCAACAGGTTCATCTGCGTTTGATTTAAGCAACCAAACTGGCGAACCTTTAACAGGTCGCAGCTACACTTATCTTTTGTATCCAATTGCCCAAATCGAACTATCAGCACAAGAGAATTTCCTTCAAACCAAACAAAATCTGGATGAACGGCTAATTTTCGGTTCGTACCCGGAAGTTTTAAATCTTCCAACTTTAGAGCAAAAAGCTGATTATCTGAAAGACCTCGTAAATTCATATTTGTTAAAAGACATACTTGTATTCGAAAAAGTCCTTAATAGCAATAAGATATTAGATCTTTTAAAACTGATTGCCTATCAGATCGGATCTGAAGTTTCTTACGATGAACTGGCTAAACAATTAGGAATGAGCAAAAATACAGTAGAACGCTATCTTGATTTACTTGCTAAGGTCCAGATATTATTTCGCTTAGGCGGATACAGCTCTAACTTAAGGAAAGAAGTAACGAAATCATCTAAGTGGTACTTTTACGATAACGGGATTAGAAACGCGATTCTCACCGATTTTAAACTTCCGGCAACACGAAACGATATCGGCGCTCTCTGGGAAAATTACTGCCTGTGCGAACGAATTAAAAGGAATACGTATCTAAGGAAAGATGTTCAATATTACTTCTGGAGGACTTACGATCAACAGGAAATAGACTTAATAGAGGTAGAGGCGGGGAGCATTTCTGCGGTTGACTTTAAGTGGGGTGGGAAGGAAAAAAAGGCACCAGCTTTCTTCGTTAAAAACTATCCGGATGCAAGTTTCAAAATAGTAAACCGAGAAAATTACCTGGATTTCATAGCCGAAAACTAAGTTGAAAAACACGAATTCAGTCAGTAGATTGACTATATTTACGTTAATTGAGTCAGTTAACTGACTCAATTAACGTTTTTTTTTAAATTATATTCCTACCTGAAAAGTAATAGGTAACAAATAATTAGTTCTTACAATAGCACCTTTAGCAACACCCGGCCGCCATTTAGGGGAATTACGAATAAGTCTAACAGCTTCCTCATCACATCCACCCCCAATTCCTTTTATCACCTTTACATCGCTTACTGAACCGTCTTTCTCCACAACAAAAGCTACCTGAACTTTTCCTTGAATATTAGCCTGGCGGGCAGCAGCCGGATATTTAATATTTGAGGAAACGTATTTAATTAGCTCTTTTTGTCCGCCATTAAACTCAGGTTGAACATCTACTTCGTTTAAATTATAAACATGACTATCTGAAGTACTTGCTTGCGAACCATTATCTGTGGAACTGCCTTGCAAAGGCACAGAACCTACCGGAGCAATATCAGTGCTGTCAATGGCTAATGGAACAATTTGTTCATCCCTAACATCAACATCCCTTAAAGAAACAATCTTTCCATTCGCATCAATAACAAACTCATACTGAATTTGGGCAGAATATTGAGAGTGAATAGACGGCTTATAATAACTTTCTTTAACCCAATGGGTAGATACAATCCTATCGCCTTCGCGTTCAAATTTTAGAGTAGAAACGATCCAGATACGGCGAAGATTCTCCATATTCTGCCGGCGTTGCCAGTAAAGATCCTTTAAACGACTATAAGTAAGGTTATGATAATTATAGAACGTTTCCGTGATATTAGCGAAGTAACTAGGTGGATCGAAATAACCTCGTTTCTCATCGTAATAATAAGCTTCAATAAACTTCACCAAAGAAGAACGCACTTCCTCGTCGTTCATTGAGGAAGTTTCATCAAGTAAAGCGGAATTCTTTTCTTTTTTTACTTCCTCAACCTTATCAGTTTCTTTTGATTTCTTAAAAAACTTCCACGGCTCATCCACAAAAAAAGTCATATAACCCATAACGAGAATAACTCCACCAAGAGTAACTCCCATGTACAATAAAGAACGGTCTTTTTGTACAAACGGTTGATCCTCTGATTCCTCTTCCGTTTTTAAAGAATTTTTAGCCATTGTGTACTATCAAAAAGAAAGGGTGAAATATAAATATACAAAAACAAGGGGCGCGGCAAATAACAAGCCATCAAAGCGATCGAGTAAACCACCGTGTCCGGGAAGCAAGGAGCCAGAATCCTTCTTACCCACACTTCTTTTCAGCATTGATTCTACCAGATCACCATAAGAACCACCTACCACAATCAACAAAGACATTACAGCCCAATGAACCACCGCAATTTCTATAAACTGCGTGCTCAAAATAAAAGCAACCAATAAGCTGGTGAATAAGCCACCAAAAAAGCCTTCCCAAGTTTTCTTTGGAGAATGACGTTCGAATAGTTTATTCTTACCCAATTTCATTCCAAACAGGTAAGCACCGGTATCACTTGCCCAAAGCAATAACATAAAGCCAAGGGGCAAATGAAAGTTATAGTCCCCTGTTATAAATGCCAGCGCTGTAAAAAATGCGAAAGGCATAATGAGGTAAGTAACGCCAAAGTAAGTATAGGCCAGGTTATGAAAAGGCTTTGCATTTTTCTTGTACAATTCAACTATGCAAATTATAACTGCCACTGGCGCAGCAAGAAAAATATATTCCAGATCTTTTCCCTCAAGCAAATAAATCAATACCGGAATAAACGTAACAGCGGCAAGCAACAATCCTAAAAAACGATGTGGCTTAACGTCATCACTTTCCACTAAACCAAAAAATTCGTTTACAGAAAACAAACCAAGCAACAAAAAAAATAAGGTAAATGTTACTTCACCAGTTAAAACGGATGCTAACATCACCAGTACAAAGAAAAATCCTGTTATTGCCCTTGTCTTCATAATTCGTTTTTAATAATAATTTCTAAAGCTTCCTGAAAATCTTTATGATGTATATAAACTTCAACTTCTCCAATTTGATAGGGAAATCCCTGCTTGTTCAATAGAACAGCCTCAATTTCATGATCTATCAAAATTTGTCTTACAATTTCTGATTTATAAAAATCCCGGGATGTATATATCCTAACCCAATCTATGCTCATCCAAAGCCTCACTTCTCACCGATAACTTTCTATACACTATCAATAGAAAAACTCCCATAATTAAACTTAAATAAGCAGCATACGCCGGAAAAGTCATCTGATTATCGAGTTTATCGAGCGATTGCCCACTAAGCTGGAGCTGATAAGCGCCAATAACAGCCATACCGTTGTTTATTGTATGCGCTAACATCGGTATTAATAAATTCTTACTGAAGTAAAACAGATATCCGAATAAAGCGCCTAATAGCATCCTTGGAATAAATCCGTAAAACTGAACGTGTATCACACTAAAAATAATGGCCGCTATCCATATCCCCAGATGATAATTCTTAGTCCACCCGATAAGAAGCTGTTGTAAACATCCCCTGAAAAATAACTCCTCACTTACTCCAGCTAAAATTGCGATCACTACCAGATTTACAATCAAATCTATTGGCGACTTCATCACTAATAACTGTTTCGTCATTACTGCGAGCTCATCTTCTTTATTACGCATCCAAACCTCAAGGTCATTTAGAAAAGGCGGAAGCTTCATCCCCTCATTCCATACAATAGTCCATTCAAAAAAAGGAGTGAAAACAAAAAATATTACAACAGCCGCAATCAGTAAATTGAGCTTAAAAGGCGAATTAAGTTTAAGATAACTAAGAGGATCACTTTCCTGCCTGGCAAACATCACCGCGGGAAAAATGAAAGTTCCTGTTGCTGAGAAAAACTGTATGATCTTTAAGCTATTAATATTGCTCGTACCTTGACCTGATAACTCGGTAAAAATAGATAGCCCATAAATAAGTACGCATACACCTAAACCCAGTACTGTAAATACTGCCATTCCCACAACTAACCACACCAGAAGCGTTAATAATGACAGGAAAGGATGACGGCTGCTTGACGTGCTACCCATAATCAAAGGCTATTTATTTGTACTTTTGTGAATTAAAAGCATTTAGAGAATCAAGACAAGCAAATAATTACAAAAAATTATCCCGCTGAAGCGATTTCTTTAAATTCAAAATCAGGCAAAGATAGTATTTAAGCAAAGCTGATGTCCGTAAAAATTGGAAATATAGATTTAGGTGAGTTCCCATTGTTGCTGGCCCCGATGGAAGATGTGAGTGATCCGCCTTTCCGGTATGTATGCAAGCAGAATGGAGTGGATATGATGTATACAGAGTTCATTTCATCTGAAGGATTAATCAGAGATGCAGCAAAAAGTAGACAGAAGCTGGATATCTTCGAGTATGAGCGTCCTATCGGGATACAAATTTTCGGAAGCAACATCGAAACTATGCGGGGAGCCACCGAAATTGCTACCCAGGCAAATCCTGATTTAATAGATATCAATTATGGATGTCCGGTAAAAAATGTGGCTTGTAAAGGTGCAGGAGCCAGTTTATTGCAAGATATCGATAAAATGGTGAAGATGACCAAAGCAGTAGTTGAGTCAACCCATCTCCCTGTAACCGTCAAAACCCGTTTAGGTTGGGATGACAATACTAAGAACGTTTACGAAGTTGCCGAGCGTTTGCAAGACATTGGAATTAAAGCACTTACCATTCATGGAAGAACCCGGTCTCAAATGTATAAAGGTCAGGCTGACTGGACTTTAATTCGTGAAATCAAACGAAATCCGCGTATTAAAATTCCCATTTTCGGCAATGGAGATGTAGACTCTGTAGAAAAAGCTGCCAACTGGCGAATGGAGTATGAAATTGATGGGATTATGATTGGCAGGGCATCGATCGGTTACCCCTGGATATTCAGAGAAATAAAACATTTCTTTAAAACCGGAGAAACTTTAGCTGGCCCAACTTTAGCCGAAAGAGTAGAAGTTTGCCGCACTCATCTGCAAAAATCAATAGCCTGGAAAGGCCCCAAAACAGGTATTTTTGAAATGAGAAGGCATTATGCTAACTATTTTAAAGGTATACCAAACTTCAAAGAATACCGCATGCAGCTGGTTTCTACCGATAATTTGGATAATATTGAATCAATACTCGAAGAAATTAAGGACAAATTCGAAACAGAGATGGCTTGATTTTTGAACATGTAGAGTATATAATTAAAAACAATATGGTAACACACATTACTGAAGGCGTAAAAGTTTCAGTAGAAACGATCTATCAGCCAGAATATTCTAACCCGGCAAACGATCATTATATGTTTGCCTACAAAATATGCATCGAAAACCTTACTGATTACAGTGTACAGTTAATGCGCAGACATTGGTACATTTTCGATTCTAACGGATCGCATCGGGAGGTAGAAGGAGAGGGAGTTGTTGGACAGCAGCCCGTAATTGAACCAGGTACTTATCATGAGTACGTATCTGGCTGCAATTTGAAAACCGACATAGGAAGTATGAAAGGTTCTTACGAAATGAAACGTTTAGTAGACGAGGAACCTTTCGAAGTTAAAATTCCTGAGTTCTTTATGGTTGCACCATATAAATTGAATTAGGCATATTTATATTTTTCTACAAAATAAAAAAGCTCGACGAATCAATCGCCGAGCTTTTATTTTTATAGACTTATGTGAAACTCAAAGTTTCCTTCGAAAAGGGCTAAGAATTTAATCGTTACGCCTTCCTCCAAATAACATTAAAGCTAAATAAAGCAACTGAGCTATCGAACCTAAAGCAGCAACCACATAAGTCATGGCAGCCCACCATAGAGCGTCTTTGGATTGGGTATGTTCTACACTGGTTTGCATAATGCTTTTATTATTTTGTAACCAGGCTAAAGCCCTGTTACTCGCATCAAACTCAACCGGTAATGTTACAACGCTAAACAGAGTAGTTACAACCATGGCACCAAAAGCCACCAACAATAAAGTATAACTACCACCAGAAGCCAACATAATAAAGCCGAGCATGAATACCCATTGCAACAAATTAGAGGCAATATTCACAACAGGAACCATTGCAGATCTCAATTGTAACCAGGAATAAGCTTTAGCGTGTTGAACGGCGTGACCACACTCGTGGGCTGCTACAGCAGCAGCTGCGATGCTTTTTCCATAATAAACTTCCTGGCTTAAATTTACAGTTCGGTCTCCAGGGTTATAGTGATCACTTAAAGATCCCTCTGCTGGCCGGATCTGAACGTCGTAGATTCCGTTATCATGAAGCATACGTTCGGCAACTTCTTTACCAGTCATCCCCGACATCAAGGGAGTTTCCGAATACTGCGTAAACTTACTCTTAAAGCGATACTGAACAGCAAAGCTCACTACCGCAATTATTATAAACAAGATTAATCCCATTTTTTCAAGTCTTTTTTACTGTATAACTCAAAAAGCATTCCTCTATAAAAAACGCAATCAGAATTACTTATAAAACGCAATTATTACATCATTTGATATAACCGACCTGACATTTCTTCAGTAAGAACACCATTTCGCAATCCCTTATTTTGTTTATACATTTGATAAAAAAATTAGTAAATGGAATTATACGCAACTTGTGTACTTATAATTTTAGTAATAAGCTTAATCATTATAGTAATAAAAAATAAATCAGAGGGAAGAAGTGGCAATTCCCTTATATCTGAGCTTGAGAGTTCAAAAATGATACTAGCAAGAGCGGAAGAACGAGCTGCACTGTTAAGGGAAGAGAAGGACAGACTACATCTGGAACTTCAGCAGGAGCGGCAAAAAGTAATCGATATCAATCAATCGTACGAAAGCACCCGCACCTTCTATTTGGCTCAGCAACAAAAAATTGCTGAACAAAAAGCTGAAATAGAAAAGCTTCAGGAAAAATTTACAAAGGATTTTGAACTGATAGCCGGGAAAATACTGGAAGAAAAGTCGAAACGTTTTACTGAAACCAATAAGACTAACCTCGATATGCTAATTAATCCGCTAAAAGAAAATATAAAGGCATTTGAAGATAAGGTTGAAAAAGTTTACAAAGCAGAATCTGACGAACGCAACGTGCTTAAAGGGGAGATTACAAAGCTGATGGAACTTAATAAACAGATTAGCCAGGAAGCTCATAATTTAACCCGGGCTTTAAAAGCCGATACAAAGAAACAAGGAAATTGGGGGGAGCTAATTCTGGATCGCGTTCTTGAAGCTTCTGGCTTATTAAAAGGTGATAATTATATCAAACAAAGCACTTACACAGACGACCAGGGTAACCGTTTCTTACCGGATGTCATAGTAAACCTTCCTGATAAGAAGCACTTGATAATTGATTCAAAAGTATCCTTGATTGCTTATGAGCGTTTGGTTAATTGTGATGAAGATTTATTAAGAGAACAATATCTTAACGAACATATCCTTTCAATCAAAAATCACATTAGAAACCTAAGCAGCAAAAATTATAGCGATCTGTTTTCGATTAATTCACCGGATTTTGTTTTGCTTTTCATCCCAATAGAATCCTCATTTGCTATTGCTATTCAGCACGATATTGAATTATTTGAATTCGCCTGGAATAAACGCGTGGTAATGGTTACCCCCTCAACTTTATTGGCCACTCTAAAAACCATAGCATCCATCTGGAAGCAGGAGCAACAAACCATAAATGCACTTACCATTGCAACAGAAGCCGGAAAGTTGTACGACAAATTTGTTGGATTTATAACAGATTTAAAAAGAGTAGGAGAGAGCTTAGACAAAGCAAAGGAGCAATATACTGATGCATTTGGTAAACTAAGTACTGGAAGTGGAAACTTGATTGGTAAAGTTGAAAATCTAAAGAAACTGGGTGCTAAAACCAATAAACAGATTGAGGAGAAATTTTTGCTGGATGATTGGATTAATAATCAAACGCCGATAGAACCAAAGCAATAAATTTGTCTTTTTAGATTCGAGAATGTAAAATAATATACCACGCCTTACAATTGCAGTCTTATAACAATTTTAGTAATGCCCTATCAAAGAATATATACTGATTTGATCCTCGACAACGTCATAAACCAACCTATGCTCCTTATCTATTCTTCTTGACCATTTTCCAGACAGCTCGTATCTAAGCGCTTCGGGCTTTCCTATGCCTTGATAAGGTTGAGCCACTATATCTTTTAATAAAAGGTCTATCTTTTTCTGAATAGCTTTATTTCCAGATTTTTTCCAATAGCGCAAATGTTCTAAAGCTTCTGGGGTAAAAACTATTTCCACAGGTTGTTAATATCAAGCTTAACTCCTTTACCTTCTTTTAAATCACGCTCTCCTTTCTTAATTTTCACAACAAATTTGGGATCATAAAGACTTTTGCCGCTCGACACAATTTTAGCATCTAGCTTTTTAAGAAGTTGTTTCAGTAATTTTGAGTCTTCGTCAGATATCTCAATCGTAAGAGTAGTCATATTGTGCTTAATTTAAGAAATAACGAATTAAGTAAAAAATAATTATTAACCTCCATTTATTTCAATAAAAGTCACCAATCTCTAGCCTAACGAATTCCACCCTTGTGCTTTCAATGGATGAACATTTCCTGATTTTGAAACAAGATTCATCCCTGCAGATTGCTCCGTAATATGACCGATCACACTCACATCCGGATTATTCTTAATCTTATCATAATCCGACTGTTTTATGGTGAAAAGCAATTCATAATCTTCACCACCGCTTAGGGCACAAATTGTTGGGTCAAGATTAAATTGACGAGCGGTTTCATAAGTCATAGGATCAATAGGGATTTTCTCTTCATACAAAGTACATCCCTTTCCAGATTTATTGCAGATATGCATCACTTCCGACGAGAGCCCGTCTGAAACATCGATCATTGCAGTTGGTTTTATCCCCGAAGCCTTCAAAAGTTCAACAATATCTTTACGGGCCTCTGGCTTTAACTGACGTTCTACGATGTAATCTTTACCTTCCAGATCAGGCTGAATATTAGGATTTTCTAGAAAAACCTTTTTTTCACGTTCCAATAATTGTAAACCCATATAAGCCGCCCCCAAATCACCAGAAACACAAATTAAGTTGCCTTCTTCTGCCGTATTTCTGTATGTAATCTCGTCTTCATCAGCATAACCAATACTCGTTACGCTAATAACCAATCCTTGCTTAGAAGACGTAGTATCGCCACCAACGATATCAACATTGTACTTCTTGCAAGCTATCAACATCCCTTCGTACAAATCTTCAACCGCTTCCAAAGGGAATTTACTCGACAAACCAAACGACACCGTTACCTGTGTTGCAGTACCGTTCATGGCATAAATGTCGCTAAGATTTACTTGTATAGCTTTGTATCCCAAATGTTTAAGCGGAGTATAACTTAAATCGAAATGAATACCATCTAATAAAAGATCGGTAGATATAAGCGTCTTCTTGCCAGCAAAATCAAGTACTGCAGCATCATCACCCACACCTAATCTAGTCGACGAATTATGTATCTCAATATTCTTAGTTAAATGATCTATTAAGCCAAATTCACCTAAATTGCTTATATCAGTTCTTTCTTTATTCTCAAACACAGCGATTCTAATTCAAAAGTTAAAAGTAAAAATTCAAAAAGCACCTCTCCATATTTAACCACAGAGCATGCACAGAGGACAGAGTTTATCTGAGCCTTACATTCAAAACGAAAGACAGCGTTTAAAAACAACTGTCTTCCAAATATTCATTAGAAGCATAAAGCTTCATGGTATTATTATCAAAAAGTCGTCCCAGAGCCAAGGTACTTCGCTTAAAGACCCAATCTTTCTGAAATCTCCAACATCCTTTCGATCGGAAGTTTCGCTTTCTCCACCACATGCATCGGTACATCAACCTCCGGTAATCCGTTCTTCAAGCATAAATACAGTTTCTCTAATGTATTTCGCTTCATATGCGGGCAGTCATTACACGCACAAGAGTTAGTTGGAGGAGCTGGTATAAATACCTTTCCCGGATTAGCTTTCTCCATCTGGTGAATAATTCCACTCTCAGTAGCAACTATAAATTCCTTCGCCTCACTATTGATTGTGTATTTCAACAATCCAGTTGTCGATCCAATGTAATCAGCCATACCCAACAATACATCCTCGCATTCGGGGTGAGCTATAAACTTAGCTTCAGGATGTTTTTCCTTCAACTTGTTAATTCGCTGAACAGAAAAAATCTCATGTACCATACAGGCCCCATTCCACAAAACCAGATCCCTACCTGTCTTCTTGGAAACATAAGTTCCAAGATTCTTATCAGGACCAAAAATGATTTTTTGATCCTTCGGTAAACTATTCACAATCTGCACCGCGTTAGACGAAGTACAAACAATATCGCTCAAAGCCTTCAGTTCAGCTGAGCAGTTCACATAAGTTATCACCAGGTGGTCAGGATATTTCTCTTTAAACTTAGCAAACAGATGTGGTGGACAACTGTCTGATAATGAGCAACCTGCTTTCAAATCTGGTAGTAAAACCTTTTTTGTTGGCGATAAAATTTTTGCTGTTTCTGCCATGAAATGCACTCCGGCAAAAACAATAATATCAGCATCAGTCTTGGCAGCTTCCTGCGATAGCCCTAAGCTATCGCCAATATAATCCGCTATATCCTGTATATCCGGATCCTGGTAATAGTGCGCAAGAATGACCGCATTCTTTTCTTTTTTTAATTTCTCGATTTCCTCAAAAAGATCGAGAGTAGGATCGATGGCTTCATCAATAAAGCCCTTCACATTTATTTCTTCAAAAATATCCATTTTCAACGCTACAATAAAATACAAAGAATTTATTAAAATAATCTCTTATTGTTTATTAGGGTGTTGGTAATGTTAAGAACCCGCTAAACTTTTATTTGAATCTTTTGTTTTACTAGACTTATCAACACTTTATTAACAGTAAACGATATATACTTAGCTGAATTATAGTAGATTTCGTTTTGCAAGTTTTTTCTGTGTTAGTTTTCCTGTGAATCTTTTGAATTGGGGAAAACGTTAATAACTCAGCCCTTTCATGCTGATAACTTTCTTAAAAATGCCCGGTTTTAGTGGTTTTCCACAATCCAAAATTTGTTATTGCAAAATATTGAACGTGGTTTTATACAAAATTAACATCTTTACAGTGGTTTATCCACATTGTTGTTACAAGATTACATTTCAATAAATATTTTTCAATGAAGAATGTTGATTTCTTAGTTGTAGGTTCTGGCATTGCAGGATTAAGTTTTGCACTAAAGGCTGCGAAACATGGTAAAGTTCTGATAGTTACGAAGGCAAACGAAGATGAATCTAACACTAAGTATGCCCAGGGTGGTGTTGCTGTAGTTGTGGATAAGTCAGATTCTTTCGACAAACACATAGAAGATACCCTTATTGCAGGCGATGGATTATGTGATAAACGGGTTGTTGAAATTGTTGTGAAGGAGGGTCCGGAGCGCATTCAGGAGATAATAGATTATGGAACCAACTTCGATCGTACACATAAAGGTATTTACGATTTAGCAAAAGAAGGTGGTCATTCTGAGCATAGAATACTTCATTATAAGGATATTACAGGTTTCGAGATTGAAAGGGCGCTTTTAGAACAGATTCATAACAATTCTAACATTGAGATTTTAACGCATTATTTTGCAATCGAAATAATAACGCAACATCATTTAGGACAATTTGTGGATAAAAAGTCGAATGATATTGAATGTTATGGTATGTATGCATTTAATACATCGACAAATTCTGTTGAAAAGATACTTTCTAAGGTAACCGTTATGGCAACGGGAGGTGCCGGTCATATATATTCTAATACTACAAATCCGACAATTGCTACCGGAGACGGCATTGCGATGGTGTATAGAGCTAAGGGAAAAGTTAGAAATATGGAGTTTATACAGTTCCATCCAACAGCTTTATATAATCCTGGTGAATATCCCTCTTTTTTAATTTCTGAGGCTGTGCGTGGTTTTGGAGGCGTTTTAAAGGACAGGAATGGTATTGAGTTCATGCAAAATTACGATAGACGGAAATCGCTTGCACCTCGCGATATTGTGGCCAGAGCTATAGATAGTGAGATGAAGAAGTCTGGTGACGATTTTGTTTACCTGGATATTCGTCATCGCTCCAAGGATGAGATATTGTCTCATTTCCCTAATATCTATGCAAAATGTTTAAGTATTGGTATTGATATGACGAAGGATCTGATACCAGTAACGCCAGCTTGCCATTATATGTGTGGTGGTATTTCTGTTGATGAGAATGGAAGGTCAAGTATCAATAGATTATACGCATGTGGAGAAGCAAGTTCTACAGGTTTACATGGAGCTAATCGCTTGGCAAGCAATTCATTGTTAGAAGCGACGGTATTTGCACACCGCATTTATGTTGATGCTGTCAAACAGTATAGAAAAGTAACTGTTCCTGATAATATTCCGGATTGGGATGATTCGAATACTAAGCTTTCCAATGAAGATATATTGGTTACACATAATTTGCGCGAAACACAAAAAATTATGAGTGATTATGTGGGTATTGTTCGTTCAGATTTTCGTTTAGAAAGAGCAATGCGTAGGCTGGGATTATTGCACGAGGAGACTGAAGAGTTTTATAAGAGAACTAAAGTATCTGTTAAGCTTTGTGAATTACGAAACGTAATTCAATGTGCTTTTATCGTGATTAAATCTGCTATGTTAAGGAAGGAGAGCCGTGGATTGCATTACACAACTGATTATCCAGAGAGATCAGAAGAGTTAGTTGACACGATTTTTTAGTCTTGTTTACTTTAAAATAGTGTTTAAAGTTTGTTCGACGATGAGTTTGAGCAGATGGGTCTGACATGACTTATACGTTTTTAGTTTTGCTTTTTGACTTTTTAATTTAATGACATGCCATTAATACTTCCTGTAAAGGGTGTTTCTCCCCGCTGGGGAAATGACTGTTTTATTGCTGAGAATGCTACGATTGTAGGCGATGTAACAATGGGCGATAATTGTTCGGTTTGGTTTAATGCGGTGGTTAGGGGAGACGTAAATTACATCAAAATTGGTGATAATGTAAATATTCAGGATGGTGTCGTAATACATTGCACCTATCAAAAGGCAGGCACTACAATAGCAGATAACGTATCAATCGGTCACAATGCACTTGTGCACGGATGCATTTTAAAAAGCAATACCTTGGTTGGAATGGGAGCAATTGTGATGGATAATGCCGTGGTAGAGGAATTTACAATTATTGCTGCAGGAGCAATAGTTCTCGAAAATGCGGTTTGCGAATCAGGTTATATATATGCAGGAGCTCCTGCAAAGAAGATCAAGCCGATTAATGATCAGCAGCGAGCTTTATTGCAACAACTTCCCAAAAATTATATTATGTACTCCAGTTGGTTTACTTCGGAGGAGGAATAGTAATTGCATCTTCGAGATCCCAGTTTGCTCGTAATGTAAATTCTTTATCACTGTTCCAGATTTTTTCAGGTTGAAGGGATTTTTTCACATCTCCCGTATCCCATTTTTTGTTGTTATTGGAATCGTAAACTACGCGAATGTAGTACTTTCCGATAGGGAACATGGTATAAGCTAACGCAGTAGTTTTCTTTAAAAAGCGCGTATCAATAATCTCTTCCTGTTCATTAAGTAGTTGTATTATCTGATTTACAGTAGTATCCTGAAGAGTAAACTTTATAGTGATATTTCCGTAATTTTCTTCTACATCACGTTGGAAGCTCTTCTCGTATTTCTTGTTTTTCCCTCCATATAAGCCCTTTATGGCTCCTTCTGGTATGGTCAGAATATAATTCTTCTCCGCTTTGTATGAATACTTAAGGTTATATTTCCTTGTCGATGTGGTGTCCTTTTCCAGGCGGAAGTTTTTAATAGGGACAGAGTCTTGAAGGAGTGCTATTTTCTTTGTGTCAATGGTTCCGATAGGTGCAGAAAACGTTAGTGTGAAGTCTGTCCCGGGCTTTATTCTGCCACCTGGTATATTATCGGAAACAGATATATCTTGTTTATATTCATCTCTCTTACTTCTTCTTATAACGGTTGTGTCCAAAGCTACATTGTTATTTAGTATAGCTACCTGAACGGAATCGAAAGTTAAATCCTTTGTCCAGATGAGAGCTGAATCACCAGTTTTAGAGAATTCAAGTATCCGGTTTTTTTCTAATTCAGCTGGACTTAATATCCTAAGCGAAGGTTTTTCAAGTTTCTGATTAAAGGTATAAAGTATCCTACCCGAATTTTCGATTTTTCTGTCAGTGATCCTAAATATTTTTGGTTCTTCTTTAAACAGCTGAAGTTCAATTGAGCTTACATCTTTTTTTAGTTCTATCGGTTTTTCTTGAAAAGCTACTTCTTCATTGGTTGAATTGTAAATTTTGTCTCCACCGTCTTTTTCATAAACAGCATAAACCTTATAAGTTCCTTCTTTTAGATATTTCAATTTGAAGTTACCGCTCGAGTCGGTAGATGTGAATATGTGAGCTTTTTTCTTGCCGAATAAAGTATCCCTGTTAACTGGAAATAGAAATACCGTAGCATCTAACTGTGGTTTTTTAGTAACAGAATTGATTACCGTTCCGGAGATGGAAAGCGAATCAATTTTATTACCAGTCGAAAAGACGTAGACATAATTCTTTAATATATTTCCTTCATTGTAGTCTGCAATTGCATTTCCGAAGTTGATGGTATAAGTTGTATTGGCTTCTAAAGTGTCTTGTAAACGAATATTTAAAGTTTTCTTTTTGATCCTATAGTCAGGTTGTTTATCAACGTCGGGAGAGAGACTTATCTCTTTGCCAACATTGCCTAATTTGAAATACTCGTCAAGCTCAATATTTATTTGAGATGATTTAAAATTCAAACTGAAATTTTTCGGATCCTCTTTTAGTATTTTCGGAGCAATGGTATCTTTCGGCCCACCAGTCGGCTGTTGGATACTGGCACAACCATTAAGCATAAGGTAGCTCGAAATAGCGAGAAAAAAAATTAACTTTAAGTATGTTTTTAATTTTAAAGGCATTTAGATGCGTTTTAAGCGATTTTATATATTTAATGTCTTTTTATATACCGGTGTCGGAGATATTGTCTTGGGGGCTTTTAAAATACGAAAGTAAATAATTTATAATTAATTGATTATCAATAAGTTATAAAATTAACGCATGTGTATCATTAGGACTGATATATCAGCTGGCGAAACACCCGAAATTCTGGATGCCTGACCCAATGTTCTCGGCTTTATTTTCATCAATTTCTCCCGAGCTTCTTTAGAAAGTGAAACAAGTGAATGGTAATTAAAATCAGAGTTAATTTCCTGATCTTCCATTTTTTTCATCTTGTCTACTATTTCCATTTCCTTTTCGAAGTAGCTCTCATACTTTACTTTTATTTCAGCCTGCTCAATAGTTTCTGCATTAAAGCGATTTAGAATCTCATCCAAATTTCTATTTACTTTTCTTATATCGTTTATGGATACTTGCGGACGGGATATTAATGAAAATATTTTAACATTTTGATTAAGTGCGCTGGTACCTAAGTCTTCTAACAGCGTGTTAACTTCAGACGCCTCAATTGAAGTCGTTTTTAAGAACTTAACTATTTCGTCTGAGTTCGAAACTTTTTGATTCACTTTGTCGAGGCGTTCGCTATTTATTAAGCCTAGTTCATGGCCTAGCGGACTCAACCTTATATCAGCATTGTCTTGTCTTAATAGTAGCCTGTGTTCTGCACGAGACGTAAACATTCTATATGGCTCCTCAGTTCCCTTAGTTACCAAATCATCAATTAATACGCCTATGTACGATTCTGACCTTTTCATTATCAGTTCATGCTTATCATTTATTTTCTGATGAGCATTTATTCCAGCAATGAAACCTTGACTGGCTGCTTCTTCATAACCGGTCGTGCCATTTATCTGACCAGCGAAAAATAGGTTTTTAATGACTTTGGTTTCTAGGGTGAGATCGAGCTGGGTAGGAGGGAAGTAATCGTATTCAATTGCATAACCCGGTCTAAACATCTTAGCATTTTCAAATCCAGGAATTAGTTGAAGTGCTTTATACTGCACATCCTCAGGTAGAGAGGTTGAAAATCCATTCACGTAAATTTCTACAGTATTCCAGCCTTCAGGTTCAACAAATATCTGATGCCTTTCCCGTTCCGCAAATCGATTAATTTTGTCTTCAATGGAAGGGCAGTAGCGAGGTCCCAGGCCTTTGATTCTGCCTGTGAACATGGGCGATTTTTCGAAACCTTCTTTTAACGTTTCGTGAACTTTATCATTAGTGTAAGTTATCCAGCAGCACCGTTGTTCTTTAGGAAGTTCAATATCTGTATAGGAGAACTGGCCTCTTTTTTCATCGCCCCATTGCTCTTCCATTTTTGAATAGTCCAGGCTTCGTCCATCCACTCGTGGGGGAGTACCTGTTTTCATTCTTCCAGATTCAAAACCTAATTCTACCAATTGCTCAGTTAAACCAGTTGCTGATTTTTCTGCAGTTCTTCCGCCACCAAATCGTTTTTCGCCAATATGAATTATTCCATTAAGAAAGGTGCCATTGGTTAAAACAACGGCTTCGGCCTCTATCTCTATACCCAGGGATGTAATTACTCCACATGCCTTATCTCCCTTCGTTAATATTGACTTGACTGTATCTTGCCAAAAATCTAGATTAGGAGTTCGCTCTAAAGCCAAGCGCCATTCTTCAGAAAATCGTTTTCTGTCATTCTGGGCTCTCGGACTCCACATTGCTGGGCCCTTAGATAAATTGAGCATGCGAAACTGAATAGATGTTTTATCGGTAATAATTCCGCTATATCCACCCATTGCATCAATTTCCCTCACAATTTGCCCTTTAGCTACACCTCCCATAGCAGGATTACAACTCATTTGAGCTATAGTTTCCATATTCATGGTTATTAAAAGAACAGATGAGCCGAGATTGGCTGCTGCTGCTGCTGCCTCACAACCGGCATGTCCTGCGCCTACAACTATTATATCGTACTTCTTAAACATTAGTTCCACGTGGAACCATATATATCTGTTCCACGTGGAACAGATATATATGGTGTGTTAATTATTTTGTAATTCTGAAAGTTCCATCCAGCGAAGTTCGAGATCTTCGAGTTGTTTCTTTGTTTTTTCAATTTCTTTTGAAAGGTCGTTTAGTTTGTTATGATCGCTTGTTCCTGAATTTAATTCACTTGTGAGTGAATTGATTTTATTCTCTAATGTCGGAATCTGTACTTCGATCTGTTCTAATTCTTTCTGTTCTTTGAAACTTAGTTTGTTTTTTATTTGAACAGAAGGGTTTATTTTTGTTTCTTCTGTTTTTTTCTGCGTATTTCTTTCTTTTGCTTGTTCTTCTTTTTCTAAACGGTAATCCGTGTAATTTCCGTTGTATATTTTAACTTTTGTATCGCCTTCAAGTATGAATAGCTGTTCAGTTAGGCGATCCATTAAATAACGGTCATGAGATACTAATAATAGCACGCCTGAATATCGCTCGAGAAAATCTTCTAATACATTTAATGTATCGATATCCAGATCGTTCGTTGGTTCGTCTAAAATTAAGAAGTTTGGATTTTTCATCAAAACCCGCATTAGCTGCAGGCGCTTTCTTTCTCCTCCGCTTAATTTATTTACAAAGTTGTGTTGTTTGGCAGGAGGGAAGAGAAAGTGGGTAAGGAGTTGTGAAGCTGTCAGGGTTTTTCCATCTGCCATGGTAATATATTCGGCCACGTTTTTTACAACATCAATAACGCGTTCGTCTTCCTTTATTTCTAATCCAGCTTGACGATAATAACCATAAACGGTAGTTTCGCCAACTAATACATTTCCTTCTTTTGGTTGAGAATCGCCAGATATAATATTAAGAAGCGTGGATTTTCCGCTCCCATTTCTGCCAGCTAACCCAATTCTGTCACCTTTCTTAAAAGTATACGAGAAGTTATCAATGATTATGTGATCAGCAAATCGTTGCGATATGTGTTCTAGCTCCAGTATTTTATTTCCTTGGCGGGAAACCTTTGTACTTAGTTCTACTTTTTGCTGAACGCCTTTGCCTTTCGTTTTTTCTTCAAGATCGTAGAAAGAATCTATTCTCGATTTGGATTTTGTAGTCCGTGCTTTTGGCATTCTACGCATCCATTCTAATTCTTTCTTTAGTAGGTTTCTGTTTTTTTGAAGGGTCGAGGCTTCTTGTTCTTCTCTTTCTGCTTTCTTTTCTAAGAAGTACGAGTAGCTTCCCTGGTAGGTATATAATTTTCTGTTTTCTAACTCGAGAATGTGGTTGCAGATATTGTCGAGAAAATACCTATCATGGGTAACCATAATAAGTGTCTTCTGTCCGGTAGTAAGATAACTCTCCAGCCATTCAATCATTTCAATATCCAGATGATTGGTAGGCTCATCTAGCACATACACATCTGGTTCATCTATTAGGAGCTTCGCTAAAGCAAGCCTTTTCTTTTGTCCACCAGAAAGAGCTTTAATTTCCTTTTCAAGATCGTGGATAGAAAGACGTTGAAGAATGGTTTTAATTTCGTGTTCATATTCCCAGGCATCCAGCTCACTTATCTCGTTCATTAAATCACTTAGCAGGTCTTCATCAGGATGTTCGTTTAATAATAGCTCCTCGTACTGCCGGATTACCTGCTGTTGCCTATTGTCTAAGCTATAGATATAATCTGAAATGGTTCTTGAGTCTCCGAAATGAGGATCTTGTTCAAGGTATCCTATATTTAACCCTTTTTCCTTAACCACTCTACCTTCTGAAGGGGCTATCTTCTCGCAGAGTATTTTCATTAGAGTTGATTTGCCCGAACCGTTAATCCCGACCAAGGCAACTCTTTGGCCTTTGGCAATTCCAAATGTAATGTCTTTAAATAACCAGTTGTCATTAAACGCGTGACCCAACTGTTCTCCTGATAAAATACTCATGCTAATTGTTTAATTTTATCAAAAGGGTAGATGTGTATTCCTTCAATTTCCTTTTGTGTTTGATTGAACATTGATTTTGTGGCGGTAATCGCCGGTATGCTTTTTTGATATTTGTTAAAATTTCCTAGCAAAACTTGAATATACTAAGTATCCTAATGCTTTGTCAACTCTGCGTCCTTCTTTACCATTAAATAGGAAGCTGGTACTATCTTCCTCGATTTATTCTTTATTCTATTATCGAATATAGCTAATGACCTGTTTTGTAAAAGGAAGCTACATGGTGTAAAATGTGGAACATTAGTTTTCTATTCAATGGATTTTCGAGCTAATCATATTATATACTTTGTATGTATCTGATTATTAAGTTGTTTTGTTTTGTCTCGCATAAAAGGAAAGTAAGCTGTTAATCTTATCTCAATCTTCTCTGATTATCAAATCAACTAATAATTTTCAGGGCGCTGTTCAGTAAGTTTAAGGAGGCAATGCTAAGGTTGGATTTTTCACCGTCTATTATCAGACACGGGAAATTTATTAAACCAGCCGCTTCGGCAATTGTCACTTCTTTCAAAGCACACTTATCATAAATTACGCAAAAGTACGGAAATAATGGATTGATTTGACTTTTGATATTTAAATCGCGATATAATGATAAAAGAATGAAAATTTGAGCTAGAAGCTTAAGTCAGGCTGGTAATTAGGAATTCAGAGACAGAATGGAAGTTCAAGTTGGCTGTAAGCTAGAATTCCCGCTTTTGAAGATACTCGTCTTCCTTCCGGGTCATAAGTGTCTTGTCGGCTTTAGTTTTGTCTTTATAGCCAAGTAAATGAAGTGTGCCGTGAATTATAATGCGATGAAGCTCATCAGGAAGGGATGATGAAAACTTTTCAGCGTTCTCAGATACTCTTTCGTAACTAATAAATATATCTCCGGTAATTACGTCTTCGGTATCTGAGTTATCAAATGTGATAATGTCAGTAAAAGTATCGTGATTTAGATATTGTTGATTAATATCCAAAAGATAAGAATCTGAACAAAAAATAAAATTAAGCTCACCTAACTTTTTACCCTCAAAATTGATGGTGTTTTTTACCCAGTTTTTAAGCTTAATCTTATTTTTAAGAGAGAAAGAAATGTCTTCCTGAAAGAAGTTAATAGCAGCCATTAAACCTTAAAATGGAGTTCTATTTCGTTTCCTTTAAGGTTAAATATGCATTGATCTGCCAAGTGTTTAATAATAAACACTCCTCTTCCAGTCAGATTCTCCAGATTTTCTGGTGCAGTAGGATCAGGAAGACGATTGTAATCAAAGCCTTCGCCTTCATCTGCAATAGTAAACTGCATTCTCTTACTGTTGTGCACTTCAAGGTTTATATATACCTTTTTGTTTTCGTTTTGCTTGTTGCCGTGTATAATAGCATTTATAGTAGCTTCACTTAAGCAGGTAAGCATATTTGCATAAGTATCATCCCCAAGGCTATATTCATCTTTAAGCTTATCTATAAAGTTTTCAACCGTGGTAATGCTATCAACTCTTGAAGGCAGTTGTATGGTATATAAAACAGTATCGTCTGAAATGTCTACCCGGTTTGTTGTCATATTATTGGTTACTATTTAAAAGCCTAAAATAATCGCCTGTTTTCAATTTATAAAATGAATTTAAGTCAGGCGGAACAGTTTTTAATAATTCAATTTCTTTATCCTTTTCTTTCTTAAACTGGTCTAAAACAATCTTATAGTTTGGCGATTGTTCTTTTCCCTGTTTACTTTCTCTTTTTTTATCCAGCTCGCGTTCGCGTTCTGCTTTTTCAGCATCCAGCAGCTTCGTCAAAATTTCCTGCTGCCGTAACAAAGTTTCCTGTTGAATCCGCTTGTTTACGAGATCCGTCTCACTTTGTTCCATCTCCTTGGATAACTTGTCTAAATTACCTAACCCACCTTTGCCATCTTTGTTTAGATCTCTGTTAATTTCTTGCAAACTTTCGCGGATCATTTGTTGTTCGCGAGCCATCCTTGCCATCTGCTCACTGATCTGTCCCTTGCTTTGCCCACTTTTCCCCGGCTGTATTCCCTGTTGTTGCATCTGCTGCCTCGCTTTTTCCATGTTCTGGTTAAGCTGTTGCTGCATCTGCCTCAACTGGGATATGCTTTTCTGCTTTCCTTTGCCCCCCTGCTGCATATTCTGCATCATTCTTTGCATCGCAACCTCAATATCAGACAACATTAATGCCAAATTATTGATTGAGGTCATGGCATACTGTTGATTTCGATTTGCCTCGGCAGTTCTTCGTTCTGAAAGATGATTTAAAGCGTTTTCAATATTCTTATTTATATCCTGAATTTCTTTGTTTACAACCGATTCTATTTGTGGAACTTTTTTGCTTAAGGCGTATAAACTATCTTGAACGCCTTTTAAATTATCCTTAATGTCTTTCTGTTTCTGAACCTGTTTTACATAATTCGGGTCGTTCTGAGAAGTAGACTTTAGCGCTTGCATAACTTTTTCCTGATCAAATGAAGCGGAAACCAAGTTGTCGAGAATTTGTCGGAGGCTTTGTAAGTTTACCTGGTTCTCTTCTTGTTCATTTTCCTGCTGGCTGTCAGAGAGCTTCTGCGAAAGCTGTTTCATCTTCTGGGCAGCCTGCTGTTGCTTATCTGCGGCCTTTTTATTATTCTTCTGTTGAAGGTTTTCACTGCTCTGCTCCAGATTCTCTTCTATTTGCTCCTGTTCCTTTTCCGGGTTCTCAAAATCGTTCTTCTTTTCCAGATCTTCATTCTTTTTTTCAAGATCTTTTAAACCTTCCTGAACGTCTTTAAATTCCTTATTTATCTGATCCTGTTGCTTTTTAAGCTCCTGCGAATTTTGATTATTCTTTTCAGTTTGCTCTTTCAGTTGTTGCTGTTTTTCAGATAATTTGTCTAACTTTTCGGTAACATCGTTTAGTTTTTGATCAAATTCTAATTGCTTATAAAGCTCTAAAATCCTGTCGAGTTCTTTCTGCAATACCTTGTTATCGGTTTGCATTTTTGATAGCTCCTGCTGTGTTTGATTTTTGTTATTCTGCTCTAACAGCTTCTCTATATTTTTGAGGAGTTCTTTGGTCTTCTCATCAAGGACGTTGTTAAACAGATCTTCAATTTGCTTTTGCTTTTCCTGGATTTGCTTGTCCTCGTCTTTTAAATCTTGCCTGTCGTTAAAGTTTTGTTTATTGTCTTCCTTTATTTCCTCGACTAATTTTTCCAGCTCCTTCTGCTTCTGAAGCAGCTGTTCTATTTGCTTTTTCTCTTCAAATGAGAGGTTACGTTTATTTATTAGATCCTGGGTTAGCTTTTTGGCATCTTTTTCAACCTGCGAAGCTTGCCTTATAGCTTGTTCCATTTTTTTTTCAACTGCTTTTGATGCCTGATCAATCTTTTTCTCCGATTCGCTAACACTCGGGACTTCCAGGGTTTTTACCGTTGAACGGGAAATTTTTGCACCATGAATTCCATCATTATCAGCTACTTCAAAATAATATTCAAGCTGTTCTCCAGGTTTAATTTCTAAGTCCTTAACGTTAAAAGCGTGAAAGAAATTACTCTGTAGCGTATTTTTACTTATCTCCAGACCTTTAGACGCTGTTCTAACGCCGTTTCCCTTGATTTTGTATACAAATCTTAGTGCCGAGAAGCCGTAGTCGTCGCTTATCCTTCCCACACAATAAATCAACCGGCTGTTTAATGAATCCGTTTTAGTATCAACCTGAATTAAAGGGTGAGCATCTGGTATGACATTTAGATTGTAAGTGCTTTCTTCCTTCGAGATGCTACCATGGTTGGCTGTTTTTAGGCTAAACGTTGATTTCTGAACCGCTTTTGTGCTGTACACAAATAGATTGTTTGATGACGGGCTTAGCTTTAGCTGTTTGTTGTAAAGTGAAAAAAGAATATTGTCTGCATTTTCGGTTTTAAATCTCCAGGTAATTGTAGTTCCTTCCGGCACGGTTAAATCTCCCGAATTATTTAAGCTTTCATTTTTTTTGCCTGTATAGGAAGGATATTCCAGTGATACATCGAAGTTTAATAGCGATGGATTCTTCTTTACGTTGATTGTATAGGGTTCTGAACTGAACTCGCCCGCGGAAAGATAGATTCTCTTTGTATCTTGAATGTTACGAAATGTATAACTGAAATTTAGAATATCTTCCTTTTCTAGCTTGAAAGTATTGGAACCATCTTCCAAATAAATATCTTGAGGGATTTCGGTTCCGGTTAATTTCACTTGCAGTTGGAGATCCTCACCCTGGACCACTGTAAGGCTTTTGTTAAGTATTACGAACTGAAACGGAGCCTTCTTAACAAACTTCTGATCATATTTTAACAAGCGGACAGTGCTTTCGCTTAGGATAGAGGGAGCTGTTGCGCCAATTAAGATTACTATTGCTAATGGGGGAAGCGCATAACGTAAATACCGTCTGTTGTCCTTAATTCGAATAGCTGTAGCAAAAGGAACTGGTTTAAGTTCTGTAATTTTTTGATTGATACTGGCCTCTATCAGGTCTTTTTGCTGACTTCCTTCGGCTAGCTTTTTTAATTGCAGTGTATTTAAAAGCTTGTCCTTGATGTGCGAAAAGTGTTCTCCGATAATTTGTGAGGCCTTTTCATGCGAAATGGTTTTACCGAGCCTGTAATAATGAAGCAGCGGGATAATAATCCATCTGATTAATATGAATCCATTAAGTAGTAAGAAACTGAAAAATAATACAGTACGGATAAGTGGGGGGAAGTTTCCAAAATATTCTGCCAATGCAACAAGCGTATAGCTGGCAAAGAATGAAGCTGTTAAATAAAGTGATCCCCGTACTACCTTATTGAGGTAATATTTTCGGATGAACTCATCTATTTTTGAGATCAGGTACGAATAATTACTGGCAGACGAAGACATTTATCCAAGTTATGTAATTGTGAAAGTAACGATATTTTTAGAAAGATTGTTGTCCGACGAAATTTTTTATAGAGGAGTTGCGGTGCGATATCTTAACATAAATTTTGGTAATAAAAAAGTCCGGCATTTGCCGAACTTCTTTATTATTCAATATTATTCAAATCCGACTTAATGGGTCGGACTTTATATTTATACTAACATACAGCCCGCTACCGTAGTATGAGCCGTTTCGTCAATTAAAATTGCTCCTCCGTTTGAACGGATCTTGTTATAGTTATCAAATGCAATAGGAGAGGCTGTCTTTAGTACAACTTTCACTACATCGTTTAGTCCAACCTGATCAATATTTTCGATTTTCTCAAGGGTGTTAACGTCTAATTTGTATTCGATCTCTTTAACGATACAACGAACCCTTTTGCTTTGGATTTGTAACAAGTATTTGTTTCCAGTTACCATAGGGCGTGTATCCATCCAGCAAAGTGTTGCTTCGATATCCTGAGATACATTAGGAAGATTTGATTTATTTACAATTACGTCGCCACGATTGATATCGATATCATCCTTTAAGCGGATCACAGCGCTTTGAGGAGCGTAAATTTCTTCAACTTCTTCACCGTTGATTTCTACAGCTTCGATAACAGAATCAATTCCGTCAGGCAAAACCGTAATTAAATCGCCTTTTTTATAGGTTCCGCTGATTACTTTACCTGCATAACCACGGTAATCGTGTAAATCATCTGTTTGCGGACGAATAACATACTGAACCGGGAAGCGGGGATCTTCATGATTAATGTCGTGCTCTATATCGATATTTTCCAGGAAGTGTAATAAGGTTTCGCCCTTAAACCAAGGAGTGTTTTCGGATGGAGTAACAATGTTGTCGCCTAATAGCGCACTAATTGGAATAAAAGTTACGTCTTTAATATTCAATTGCTTAGCAATTTTAGAATATTCGATAACGATGTTGTTATAAACCTCTTCAGAGAAGCCTACCATATCCATCTTATTGATGGTAACAACTACGTGAGGAATTTGTAAAAGTGAAGCAATGATGCTGTGGCGGCGGGTTTGTTCAATAACTCCCAAACGAGCATCAATCAATATGATAATTAAATCGGAGTTTGATGCACCGGTAACCATGTTACGAGTGTATTGAATATGTCCGGGAGCATCGGCAATGATGAACTTACGTTTCTCAGTATTGAAGTATTTGTAAGCTACATCGATAGTAATTCCCTGCTCACGTTCCGCACGTAAACCATCGGTAAATAAAGCAAGGTCAATTTCGCCGTCGCCTTTATTTTTACTTTGTTTTTGTATAGTTGCAAGCTGGTCAACTTTGATGGAATCGGTATCGTACAAAAGACGACCGATTAAGGTACTTTTACCATCATCAACGCTACCTGCAGTTATAAATCGAAGTAAATCCATGTTTGTTTAGATATGAGATGTGAGATGTGAGATATGAGAACAAAGTTTCATAGCATACATCCAATCTCTAAATTTTTAATAAGCGATATGAGTCTCAAATCTCATATCTAATTTCTCAAATCTCTCTAAAAGTATCCGTTCTTCTTCCTATCTTCCATTGCGGCTTCAGAAACCTGATCATCGATACGTGTTTCGCCACGTTCGCTGATGTTGGTTCTGTTGATCTCGCCAATAATGTCGTCGATATTGTTGGCTGTAGATTCAACAGCAGCGGTACAAGTCATATCTCCAACCGTGCGGTAACGAACCTTGCGGGTTTCAATTACATCACCTTCGTCAATACGGATATATTCAGAATTAGCTACTAAGAAGTCGCCATAAACTAAAACCTCACGATCGTGAGTAAAATAGATTGATGGCAATTCGATTCCTTCGCGTTTAATGTAATTCCAAACGTCTAATTCAACCCAGTTAGAAATAGGGAATACTCGAACGTTTTCGCCTTTAGCAATTTTACCGTTGTAAAGATTCCAAAGTTCCGGGCGTTGTTTTTTAGGATCCCATTGTCCAAACTCATCTCTCACAGAGAAAATACGCTCTTTTGCACGGGCTTTTTCCTCATCTCTACGGGCGCCGCCTATACATGCATCAAAACCGAACTCTTCAATGGTATCTAACAATGTATAAGACTGAAGTGCATTTCTTGACGCAAACTTACCCACAGGTTCTTTTAAGCCTCTTGCTTTGATGGTATCTTCTACTTTGCGAACAATTAATTTTACGCCTAATTCATCAGCAACACGGTCACGGTATTCCAACGCTTCAGGAAAGTTATGACCGGTATCGATGTGAACTAATGGAAACGGAATTTTTCCAGGTTTAAAAGCTTTTAACGCTAACTGAACAAGAGTAATAGAGTCTTTCCCTCCTGAAAATAAAAGTGCCGGACGCTCAAACTGACCTGCTACCTCACGCATAATGTGGATAGATTCAGACTCAAGCTGATCCAGATAATCTAATTTAGATGGCATATTATTTATCCAATTTTTATGAATGTGCGTGCAATCCGCACTCTTTACTTGTTTTATCTTCCCACCACCAGCGGCCTGCTCTGAAATCGTCGCCCGGCATAATGGCCCGGGTACAAGGCTGGCAGCCAATGCTTACAAATCCTTTATCGTGTAAAGTGTTATAAGGAATTCCATTTTTGTTGATGAAGGCTCTTACTTCATCGGTTGACCAATGAAGCAGCGGATGGAATTTGATGATATTATTGGTGTGATCGAACTCTACCTGAGGTAAATCGTGTCTTTCCGGAGAATGCTCGGCACGTAAACCTGTAATCCAAAGTTCGTTACCTTTTAAAGCCCTCTGAAGAGGCTCTACTTTGCGGATATAACAGCATCCTTTACGATTTTCTACAGAGTCGTAGAAAGAGTTAGGGCCTTTTTGGGTCACAAACTCTTCAAGTAAGGAAGCGTTCGGATAGTAAGCTTCGATGTTGGTATTATACATTTCGTTGGTGCGACTCCACACATAGTAAGTCTCACTGAACAGTCTGCCTGTATCTAAAGTGAAAATCTTAACGGGAAGATTCTGAGACAAGATCATGTGAGATATTACCTGGTCTTCCCAACTAAAACTTGAAGAACAAACAATCTTTCCCTCAAACTCTTTGGCAACGTATGCTAAAGCTTGCTCGGGAGATAGACCGCTCAGGGCTGCAGAAAGTTCTGCGGTTTTATTTTCTAAAACGTCTGACATTTTTATAAACCCAATTTATATTTAATTAACAATCACCTAGTTAGTATGACTGTGGCGAATGTTAATGGCTTAAGTAAAGCCTATAGAAAAAGTAGGCAAAAATACATACAATTAAGCACTTATAAAGCATCTAATTAGAAATTGAATCATCTCGGGGTAATTTCTCCCGATGTTGCTTGTTTTTGATAGTGGCAAATGACATTCAAAATACTTTACCATATGTTATGAAGATTTGATTGTGCGGGTTTTTCTGGTCAAACTTCCCTAAAAGGCTATCTTTGCAGTTCAATATTTAAAATTTATGGCAAATAAAGTTCGTGTACGTTTTGCTCCAAGTCCTACAGGAGGACTTCATTTAGGCGGAGTTAGAACCGTATTGTTTAACTACCTCTTTGCAAAAAAGCATGGCGGTGATTTTATTTTACGTATTGAGGATACCGATCAAACTCGTTTTGTTGAGGGTGCCGAAGAATATATCATTGATTGCCTTAAATGGTGTGGTTTAGATCCGGATGAGGGTACGCAGGCTGGTGGTGAATATGGGCCGTATCGCCAAAGTGAGCGTAAAGATATTTACAAGAAGTTTGCAGATCAGTTGCTTGCTGAAGGTAAGGCCTATTATGCTTTTGATACCCCGGAAGAATTGGAAGAAAAACGAGCCGAAATTCCTAATTTTCAGTACGGACATGCTTTTCGTGGCCAGTTGAAGAATTCGCTTGTGCTGTCGAAAGAAGAAGTTAGGCAGTTAATTGATGCAGGAATGCCATATGTTATCCGTATCAATATGCCTTCGGACGAAACAATCTCGTTCACCGATTTAATCCGTGGTTTTGTAAGTTTTGATACTACTTTAATTGATGATAAGGTTTTGCTTAAGGCGGATGGAATGCCAACCTATCACCTGGCAGTAGTAGTTGATGATTTTCTTATGAAAGTTACTCACGCTTTTCGTGGTGAAGAGTGGTTGCCGTCAGCTCCGGTGCATTTAATGCTTTGGAAGTATTTAGGCTGGGAAGATGCTATGCCGCAATGGGCGCATTTACCATTGATTTTAAAACCAGACGGAAATGGAAAATTGAGTAAGCGTGATGGCGCTCGTTTGGGTTTTCCAGTATATGCGATGAATTGGGCAGATCCTGTTTCTCATGAAGTTATACCTGGTTTCCGGGAGATCGGCTTTCTTCCTGAAGCGTTCCTTAATTTACTAGCTATGTTGGGTTGGAACGATGGAACAGACCAGGAGATATTTTCATTGGAGGAACTGATTGAAAAGTTTAGTTTGGAAAGGGTTGGTCACTCTGGGGCAAAGTTTGATTTTGAGAAGGCCAAGTGGTATAATGCAGAATGGATTAAGAAATTGAGTGGTGAGCGGTTGAAATCTGGTGTCGCTGAGATTTTTAATAAGAACGGAATAGAGGTGGCGGATGATGAGAAATTGGTTCAAATAATTGAATTGGTGAAGGATCGGTGCACGCTTCTAACAGATTTCGTTGCTCAGGCAGGATACTTCTTTAAAGCGCCGATTGTGTATGATTTAGACTCAGTTAAGCCAAAATGGAGTGAACAGAAGGATGATTTCTTTAAGGCATTTATAAATGAAATTGAAAGTCTGTCAAATTTTGAAGCTTCGGAGTTAGAAGCGACTTTTAAAAAGTTGGCTGCGGATAAAGGACTTAAAATCGGGGACGTAATGTTGCCTTTCCGTATAATGCTTGTAGGAGGTAAGTTCGGTCCTACTGTATTTGATATTGCAGTAATGCTTGGAAAGCAAGAAACGACGAGCAGGATTGATAGAGCGTTGGACACGTTTAAATAGCTTTCTGCGCTTAAAATATTAAGTATGAGGGATACAAGTCGCGAAGTCTTGTATCCCTTTTTGCTTTTATGGCATTTGGAAATCAAAATAAATTTCCAAACTCGGAAAAATGTCCATAAATTAGTGACACATATCCGAGTTATGAAAAAATATAAAAATGTTGCTCAGCAGTCATCGGTAATTGAAGAGCCAATGGCTATTTACTCAACAGCCGGAACTATTGGTGCTTCTTTAAATTTATTAGGTGGTGCGGATATTTTTAAAGGTAAGACTGAAATAACCGGCAAATTTGATTATCTAAATATTATTCGCAAGGGTTTGAGTATGAAATCTTTAGGATATTTGATGCAAAATACCGGGATTTCAGCATTAGAAATGTCGGATATCTTACATACTACAGATAGAACTTTACGTCGTTATACCGAGGATACCATTTTAAATCCGGAGCAATCTGAGCGTGCTTTAGAAATTGCTCGTTTATATACGCGAGGTACTGATGTTTTTGAAAGCCTGGAGGGATTTAAAGAGTGGATGAACAGTTCTGTTATGGCTTTAGGTAATAAAAAACCCAAAGAATTTTTAGATACCTCTTTAGGGATCGAAATTCTGATGGAAGAACTTGGTCGTCTGGAACATGGAGTTTTTGCATAATGCTGGTTTATCGTATTAGCAAATGTAAATACATCGAAGACCTTTCGGGATTAGGTGCGGCAACTTATCCCGGAAGATGGAACGGCAAAGGGACTTACATTCTTTATACCGCACAAAACCCTTCTTTGGCTTTACTGGAAAGTGTGGTGCATTTTTCTAAAATTCCAGGAATGAATTATTGTATGATCGCAATCGATATTCCGGATGATCGTATCGTTGAGATGAAGTTATCCGACCTTCCTGCTGGTTGGGAAAGTAACCCTCCTTCTGAACAGCTTAAGACCTTCGGAAATAAATTTGTAAAGGAAGGGAAATACTTTGCAATGAAAGTTCCATCCGCTATCCTTTTTGAGGAAAATAATATCTTACTTAATCCAAACCATAGGGATTTTGAGAAAGTGAAGATTGTGTCTAAAAGAAATTTGACTATAGATGAGAGGCTTTTATAGCATTTGTTGTGTTAAAAGCAGTGAAGTACTCGGTGGTTAAAGTTTAAAAGCATGTTATTCCCCAGCTTGCTTTCCATTTACCCCGGCCTTCCAATTTAATAATTCCTTCCTTTTCTTCCAGTTGCTGATTGTGGGTAACTGAGTCTGCAATTCCATTCCAGGGTTCTATGCAAACAAAAGGAGCATCTTTAGCTGCCCATAATCCCATAAAGGGGAAACCAGCAAAATCGCAATGTAAGCCGTGAGTGCTTTTGTCGCTACAAATGGAGATACGTGTTGATTTCAAGTCCTTGAACACAATTGCATCATCATAAAATAAGGAATGTTTTAATGGTAATTTGTCTTGATTTTTAAAGAAGTAAGCTGGCTCATCAATTAAATTGTTCTTTAGTGTCCAACGATTGGAACTCTCTGTTCGGTTGAATTTAAAATAATAGTCTTCATACTTTAAACCCTGAACTATTGGTGCCTTGAAAGCTGGATGTGTTCCTATCGAGAAAAGCAAAGGTTCGTTTGAAGGATTTTCAACCTCATAAGAAATGGTGATGTTATTACCGTTTAGTTGATAGCGTAACCGTAACAAAAACTCAAAAGGATAAGCTTTTCTGGTTTCTTCAGTACTTTTCAATACGAAGGAAGCGGCATCCCCAAAGAAGTTTTCCTTTTCAAATACCATATCACGGGCAAAGCCATGTCGGGGCAGTTTGTATTTCTGGCCTTTGTAAAAATAGCCGTCATCCTTTAAGCCTCCAACAATGGGAAAAAGTACTGGGGAGTGGCGGTTCCAGAATTTAGGATCGCCGTTCCAGAGGTATTCGAGGTTGTTTTCTTTATGGAGCAAACTAGTTAGTTCGGCTCCTTTGCGGTTAACGCTTGCTTTCAGAAAAGCATTTTCTAAGGTAATCATGAGAACAGTATTCTTACTGCAATAATAGGGTTTAAAGATGTTACTTTTGTGATATAATGATGAAAACACGAATAGTTGCTACCTTCTTGATTTCAGCCGTTATTTATGGTTGTTCCACATTAAATCCTTATAAGCAAACCAATAAGGAGTATAAGCGGCAGGCCCGGGTGTTCGCAAAATCGATAAGCAAGTTACCAGAAAGGTCAATAATCGGTAAGCCGGCAGAATTTGAAGTTGGGACAGTAAATTTTAATCTTCGAAAGCCAAACTTTGTGATCATTCATCATACGGCGCAAAATGCTTGCGAAAAGACTTTGACAACATTTACTGTAAAAAAGTCGCAGGTTAGTGCTCATTACGTTATTTGTAAAGACGGAACGGTTCATCACATGCTGAATGACTATTTACGAGCATGGCACGGAGGAGTGGCAAAGTGGGGAAGCGTTACAGATATTAATTCTGTTTCCATCGGGATTGAGTTGGATAATAATGGAAATGAAGCGTTCCCCGAGGAACAAATTAAAAGTTTAACATTATTGCTTTCGAAGCTAAAGAAAGATTATAACATACCTACAGCTAACTTTATAGGTCATTCGGATATAGCGCCATCACGTAAAGTAGATCCAAGTATTTTTTTTCCATGGAAAAAGCTTTCTGAGTATGGCTTCGGCAATTGGCCGGATGTTATTTTGGATACGGTTCCCGCCGGATTTAATACAGTTCAATCATTACGCCTTATAGGTTATGATACAAAAGATTCTGTTGCTGCGATTAAGGCCTTTAAGTTACATTTTATACAGAAGGATACTGGTTCTAGTGCGGATGACAGTACAAAAAGAGTATTAAATAATTTGCTGCGCAAGTGGTGATGGACATAGTTGTTGAGTATATGCTTGCTGTATCTGTTTGATTTTGAATTAAATGCGGATGTTTCTTTAAATAATTCCGAATTTTCATTTTTCCTTCATTTTGTTGGTGTTGTTTTGTATAAGTAATTAAACACACACATATTAATTATTAGAACTATGAAAACTTTAGGATTAATAGCAACAGCAATAATTATGTCAGGGTCGGTATTTGCACAGTCGACGGCTAAAAACGAGCACGGTGTAACTGTAAGTACAGCTGCAAAATCAGAAACTGTAGTTAAATCAGAAAAAGGCTCTTTAGTTAGCAGTACGGCTTCGGCAAACTCTCAATCTTCTGTAAAGGTCGCTAAACACACACACACAACATCTGGCGATAATAGTGAAAATAAGGAGGCTGCTGCAGCTAAACAGGCTGAAACAAACGCTTCTATGGCAGCAGTCATTGAAGCGGGAAGAGAGGAAGTAGCATCCCGAAAGGAGAAAACAGATGAAGCTGTGGTTCAAAAGAAGGAATCTGCCAAGGAGCGTGCTTCAGAAACTAAAGCCAATGTTGAAAGCAGAACAGATGCGGCTTTTGAAACTACAAAACAGGTTACTCTAGAATCATCTAAGGATATTCGGGCTAATTTGAATAAAGCCAAAGCTGTTCGGGCGGAAGGATCAGTAAACTCGGCAACTAAATTGCAACTACGCCGTTCTGGTGTAACCGGTACAGTGGGGACTTTATCCCGGTTACATTTATAGAGGCATCTACATATAATATACACACTTATGTAAGTTTGCCTCGGTAAATGGGGCAAACTTTACTATTTTTATCCGTCTTAATGAAAGCGCCTGTTCGAAATAGATTTGTGATTGTTTGCCTGGTGATGGCGTTGCCAATGATGGGCTGGGCTGCTGGAGGCGCCAGAACTCTGGGTATTAGTCATGCCTTTTCTGAATTGACCTTGTTAGACTCTACCAACAGAAGGCCTGTTCAAAAGCCGGAGGATAAGAAACCCGAGGTGGATAAGCCCGACGTGATCAAAGAAGTGCCCCGGTCCAGAAGATTGCCAAAGCCAACTGCGGTAATAGATAGGGTAAGAATTAAAAGGCCCCCGGTAATGCGCCCAGGTGTTATCCGTAAGCGATTGGGTTTTCGTTAATGTAGGTGTGTACTAATCAATATTATATGAAATTATTTTGGGCAAGTTTATTTGTGCTTTTTTCTACTCAGTTCGTTTTTGCTCAGTCTGCCACAAATAATGCTGCTGCGCAACCCGACACGGCCGGCGACGCTGGTAAATTTTCTGTTCTTCAAGCTGGATTAAGTTATGGCAACACAACTAATTATTATGGTCAAACTACAGCGGAAAAGCTGGGTTATGCTTCTGCAGATATTGCCTATAAAAACAAAACAGGTTTATGGGCGGCGGCCTCTGCTGTTAAATTAGTAGACATTAGTCAGGCTATTTCTGAGATAGATGTTTCGGCGGGGTATGATTTTGATCTTACTAAAAAATTAAGTGGCGCAGTTAGTTATACTCGCTTTTTCTTCGCCAAAGATTCTCCTTTGCCTCAGTCTGTAAATCCAAATACCGCAAGTTTAGGTTTAAATTATGATTTTAAATGGTGGAACAGTTCGCTTTATGGCGATTACGTTTTTGGAAATTTGAAAGACGATCAAGGCAATAGTGTGAAGGACTTTTATTTGACATTTTCGTCATTAAAAACTATAAATCTGGGAAGTATTGTTAAAGATAAAGATTACATCACGTTAGAGCCATCTGTTAGTTTTGTGGGAGGCACGCAGCGTGTTGGCACTTATGAGACAAAACAAGTTGGAACTGTCAAGCCGAAGAACAGACTGCGACTCCCTTTGCCTACGCCGGAAAGGCCAGTTTATGAAACGACCTATGTTGAGTCCTCTAAACTTTCGTTAGTAACAAGCGGCTTTAGATTACCCCTAGCATACAACAGAGCTCATTATACTGTGGAAGCAGCTTATCAATTATCTGTGCCAAATAAGAGTTTCGAAGGCATTGTTCATAAAAACCAGTCCTTCTTCACCCTAAGTTTTACATACCTTTTTTTTAAAGATAAATAGCTTTGAAAGTACTCATTGTTGAAGACGAAAAAACATTAGCTTACGAGGTTGAAGCATTTTTAAAGAAAGCTTTTTTCCTTGTTGATTTAGCTCATAATGCCCGCAAAGGTCTCGAAATGATTGAGCTGAATCAGTACGATTTTGTTTTACTTGATTTAGGTTTGCCCGATAAGGACGGTTTAGTAGTATTAGAGCATGCTAAGAAACTTAATTCGGAAGCGGCCTTTATAATCCTTACAGCAAGAGGAAACATTGAGGACCGTATAAAAGGTTTGGATCTAGGTGCCGATGATTACCTGCCAAAGCCATTTTCATTGCTCGAGCTACAATCGCGAATGCAAGCTATATCCCGGAGGAAGTTTGGAGTAAAAAATCAAGCTTTGAAGTTAGGGGAGTTTGAGATAGATCTCCAAAAGCGCGTTGTGTCACATAATTCGAGCGAAGTGGAGATTACCCGCAAAGAGTTCGATCTGTTAAGCTATATGTTGCTTCATAAAAACCGGGTACTTACACGTATTCAGTTAAGTGAGCATATTTGGGGCAGCTTTGTGGATGACGACTACGATTCCAACTACATCGATGTACACATTAAAAATATTCGTAAAAAATTAGGCGCTTATGGGCCAGTCGACTGGCTGGAAACTGTTCGCGGTGTTGGCTATAAAGTGAAAAAACAAGAGTGAAGTTACTAACCAAGCTTACGTTATTTATTACCCTTTCTAAGCTTGCAATCGTAGTGCTTTTCATTATCCTATTGCCCAATCTTATCGAGCGGATAGCGTCTAAATACACCGACGATTATCTAAAAGAGCAAAGAAAAAAGGTAATGCAGATCATCTCCAAAAACGGGGTAGATTATTACCTTCAGGGGGAAGAAAGCATAGGTAGTTATACCATGTTAAAGGAAGAATATATTTCCCTTGGCCCAACAGAACCCGGTTTATATCCGGATACAATCGAAACGTCCGAACGTATTGTGGAAGGTGATACACTAAATTACCGCTTATTAAGCCACAATTTTATAGCCGAAAGAAAGGTTTACCTACTCGAAATAGGCAAAACAACAGCCACCATAAGCCAATACAACAGACCATTGCAAAAGGTGGCGTCTTATGTACTAATTGGCTTAATATTTTTTACCCTCATTGCCGATTTGCTTTATACCCGCTTCCTTTTAGATCCCTTAGGAAGGATTATAAAAAGTAAACTGATAAACAGGCGCTTTCCGTTTAATGATAATCCTCATCCGGTTAATACGAGTACATCCGACTTCCAATATCTTGATAGTTCCTTAATTGCCTTAATGAACCAGATACATGAGGCTTTCGAGAAGGAGAGGGAGTTTACGGCCAATGCATCGCACGAGTTGATGACTCCTATCAGCATTCTTCAGAACAAAATTGAGAACCTGATGGCCGAAACAGAAGTAACAGAGTTGGTTCAGCGAAAGCTCATTGAAATGCATCGCACTTTAAATCGGTTGAAAAAAATTGTAAATTCTCTTTTACTTATTTCGCGGATTGATAATGAACAATTTTCACGTTCAGAGTCGGTATCGGTAAAGGAACTTTTGGAGGATGTATTAGAGGATATCAGTCATCGCCTGGAAGAGAAAAATATTCAGTTTCAGACTTCGCTTAATTATTCAATCGTTATTAAGAATTGCAATCGCGATTTGCTTTATCAGTTGTTTTATAACCTGATAAATAACGCTATAAAGTATAATAAGGAAGATGGCTCTATCACAGTTCGCGATTCCCATTTAACCTCAGGCAATTATCAGCTATTTATTGAAGACACCGGAATTGGTATCCCTGCAGATGATATTCCGACGATTTTTAACCGATTTAAAAAATCTAATCTGGCTGAAGCCGGCGGATATGGCCTGGGCCTCTCAATCGTAAAAAGTATAGCTCATTATCATAAAATTGATGTAGAGGTGCATTCGCAGGTGGGTATTGGAACCTCTTTTACACTGAATTTCCCCGCGGACTCAATCAGTTAGTTCATCCCAGGTTTTATTAGGCCCTATCGGTCGGATTTATTGTTTTAATTTTGCGATAGATGTTCTCTATGGGTTATTGAGAAAAACAATCGTTCGGAGATTGCGCAGGCGGCGCTTGTGACTTATCTTTGTCGCACATTAAAAACGAGAATTTATGATTACTATAGGACAGAAGTTCCCTTCATTTGAAAAGAAAGCGGTAGTGAGTATTGAAAAAGGTAAAGAGTTTGAAACACTTACTTCAGAGTATCTTACTAACGATGATAACGTTTGGACTGTAATGTTCTGGTGGCCAAAGGATTTTACTTTTGTTTGTCCTACAGAAATTGCTGAATTCAACAAAGCTTATGGCGAATTCCGCGACAGAGATGCACGTTTAATAGGAGCTTCTACGGATTCTGAGTTCGTTCACGCTGCATGGAGAAGAGATCACGAAGATTTACGCGACCTTAAATTCCCTATGTTAGCTGATACTTCAAAGTCATTAGCTGAAGACTTAGGTATTTTAGAGCCAAACGAGAAAATTGCTTACCGTGCAACTTTCATCGTTGATCCTCAAGGAATTGTTCGTTGGGTATCTGTAAACGATTTAAGCGTAGGCCGTAACGTGAAAGAAGTTTTACGTGTATTAGATGGTTTACAAACAGACGAGCTTTGTCCTTGTAACTGGGAAAAAGGTCAAGCTACATTATCGGCTTAATCTGAATAATATTCAAAAATAAAAATCCCCGTAAATCGGGGATTTTTTGTAGGAGGTGATTTTTTCAGGCTGCAATAGTCCTGCCGGTCGATTTTTCCTTTAGCAGGGTCTTGCAGTAAACATTTTAAATCTTAATCATGAGTGAAACAACCGAAATAATTAATGAGTTCCTGGTAAGCATTGGCCTTGATGCTTCGTACCGCACAAATACATTGGAGTTATTGGAAAAAGGCGAATCCAGGTATTTAAGAGACTTTAAAGTTAACTTCAACAGCACATTAACTTCAGAGCATTTAAGCGCTAAGGAAATTGGCCTGATAGGTATTTGCATCTGTTCAAATGCTCACAATAATCCTTTGCTGGCTTTCTACACTGAGTTTGCAGAGAAGAATGGCGCTACCGCGGAGGATATAGCCGAGGCAGTTGCCTGTGCTTCTTTGTTGGCATCTAACAATGTTTTCTACCGTTTCCGTCACTTTACACAGAAAGAGAAATACACTCAAATTCCGGCTCGCATCCGTATGCAGATAATGATGAAGCCGATAACTGGAAAGGAATTTTTTGAGCTGTTAAGCTTAGCTGTTTCGGCTGTTAATGGCTGTGAAATGTGTGTGAATGCGCACGAAGATTCTCTTATTAAACTAGGAACTACCGAGGAGCGGATTTTTGATGCTGTGAGAATCGCATCATTAATTACAGCAACGGGAAAGGTTATATTCTAAAATCGTAAAGTGTTGTACCCGAATCAGTTCGGTGTTTTTTTTCAATGTTAAGCCTCAAAGTTTTCCACAAACGTTGGATGTGGAAAACTTTGAGGCTTAACATTTTATTAAGATGGAAATCTTTTTTACTTTAGTGTAAAGGTTAACCGTGTTTAGTTCTGAAGATTTTCCCCACATTTCTTCGATCTTTCAGATAAAGAACTTTAACGGCAAGGTTTTTAATTGTAAATTTTGGGATTACCCTCGCTTGGAAAATCAGGCGAGGGTTTTTTTATATCTCCATTTCCCGACGTAAAAGCAGAGACGAGCTACTTAAAAAGAAGTGCCTGGAAGGTCTGTTTTTTAATGGAGATCCACCGGAATTTCAACTTTCTTCTTAAACTTTTGGAGATAAAGAAGCGGAATACTGCAAAGCATAATTATCCCCACAATCCAATAAGCATCTGTATAAGTTAACAGCAGGGATTGTTTCAATACTGCTCCGTCCATAGCTTTTAGAGCTACTTTTTGTGCTTCAAAAACAGAATATCCTTTGGCCATAAAAGTTCTTACCATACCATTAAAGCGATCGGTAAATGCAATATTGTAATTGCTTATATGCTCTATTAATGTGGTGCGGTGAAAGCTCTGTCTTGTATGAATAAAAGTTGTTAAGGCCGCAATTCCGAATGATCCACCCAGCTGACGGCTCATGTTATTCAAGCCGGTTCCTTGCCCCATTTCTGCACCTTTTAAGTCCTGAATGGCCAGGGTAGTAAGTGGCACAAATAATAAGGCCATGCCTGCCCCGCGTACAACAAGAGGCCAGAAGAACTGCCCAGTGCCCGATGCCAATGTCGATTGGCTAAGCATGTGCGAGAACAAATAGAACATTACCATTCCTCCGGTGGCCAAAAACTGTGCAGGAATACCTTTTTGAAGCATTTTGCCGATAAAAGGCATCATTGCAATAGTTACCAGTCCGCCTGGAAACATCAACTCGCCGGTTTGTTGTGCTGAGAAACCCAGGAGATTTTGGCAGAAAACCGGAAAAACGAACATCGATCCATATAATCCAAAGCCTAAAACAAAGGAAGTGAACATACCAATGGAGAAGCTTCTGTGCCTAAGGATTTTAAAGTTCACCACTGGGTGCTCAGTTGTAGTTTCTCTCCATATAAACAGGAGGAACGAAATAAATGCAGTAGCAGTTAAAACCACAATCAGGTTAGAAGAAAACCAATCCTCAGATTCGCCTTTTTCAAGCAAGGTTTGTAAACTTCCAACAGATAAGGCCAATAGAATAATACCCCACCAGTCAACGGCTCCTTTACTTTCTTTAGGCGTCGCTTTAACGAAGGTATAAGTAAAATAGGCCGCCAGCATTCCAACAGGAATGTTTACGTAGAAAATCCAGGGCCAGGCCAGATGGTCGGTGATGTATCCTCCGATGGTAGGCCCCACTGTAGGTCCCACTACTGCACCTAAACCGAATAATGCCGTCGCTGTGCCAATTTGGTCTTTAGGCCAGGTTTCGAGCAATATTGCCTGTGCTGTGGAAATTAAGCCACCACCAGCCAAACCCTGAAGTATGCGGAATGCGATTAGTTGTTCGAGTGTTGTGGAATTGCCACATAAAAATGAGGCAATGGTGAACACAATTATCGAAGTCATGAAGTAGTTTTTTCTTCCAAAACGACTTCCCAACCATCCCGACATTGGAAGTATAATTACGTTTGCAACTGCGTATCCGGTAGTTATCCAGGCTACGTCTTCAAGCGTTGCACCAAGATTTCCCATTATTTGCGGAAGGGAAACGTTAACGATAGTGGTATCTATCAGTTCGAGCAGCGAAGCGGTAATTACAGTAATGGTAATTACCCACTTTTTCAAACCATGTTCTGCCATAATATTAGTGGATGCGAACCGAAGCCCTTACGCTCATTCCTGGGCGAAGTTTGGCCAACAGTTCTTTTTCTGCATTGATTTTTATTTTTACAGGAACGCGTTGAACTACTTTTACAAAGTTCCCTGTTGCGTTATCTGGTGGCAGCAAAGAGAATTTGGCGCCTGTTGCCGGTGAGAAATTATAGATTTCTCCCTCAATTTTTTCATCAGGAAAGGCATCCACAAACACATCTACTTTTTCTCCAGTATGTAAATTTGCCAGCTGAGTTTCCTTAAAGTTGGCTGTAACGTACAGGCTGCTGTTATCTACCACCGAGAACAGGGTTTGGCCTGCTTGTACCAGTTGCCCTTTTTGTATGTTTTTGTGAGATACGATACCTTTTACAGGCGCTTTAATTGTAGTGTAAGAAAGTTGAAGCTTTGCATAATCTACATCCGCCTGTTTTTGGTCTACGCCAGTGCTGCTTACTTGCAATTGAGAGCGACTGGTGCCTATTTGAGCTGAGGCGGCTTTGTATTGGTCTTCAGCGGCATCTAAGGTTGCTTTTGCTGCGTCTCTTTCGGCTTTCGCCTGATCGAATTGCTGCTGGGTGATGGCTCCCTCTTTTACTAAGTTGGCATAGCGGTTGAAATCTTTATCTGCTTTCCAGAAGCGTACTCTGGCAGCCTCAATATTCGCTTTTGCAGTTGATGAACTTGCTGTCGTGGTATTGATTTGCGATTGTGAAACACCAACAGTTGCAGATGCGCCGCGTTGTGCTGCCAATGCCTGTTCTACTTTTAATTCGTAATCGCGGCTGTCCAACTTTAGCAAAAGCTGGCCATCGTTTACCTGCTGATTTTCTTCGAACAAAATACTGTCTACATAACCACCTACCCGGGCAACAACCGGACTAATGTCGGCGTCGATCTGAGCATCATCTGTATCCTCGTGATTTTTAAGATAGAGGTATTCGCGAACCCCAAAGAATGCTCCAATAAGTAGTACAACGGCTAATATAAGAGGGATGATGTTTTTTTTCTTTTTCTCGTTTTGTTCCATGATTGAGTATTATTTTGAAGTAAGCGCTCCAGTTGATTTTAGTAAAGTGTAGTAGGCTAAACCAGCATCGGCCTTAGCCAATTCCAGATTTATCAACGATTGATATAATTGCGTTTCGGCATCAATCCTGTCAGTTGCTGAAGCGATGTTATTTTTGTATTTTGATTCCAGTATGCGGTCGTTTTCCTGTGCCTGATCTATCGAACTTTCGAGGATTTTGATGCGGTTAAGTGATCGCTGATAGTTTTGATAATCATTATTCACCTCCGTTTTAATGTTATCCTGGGCAAGTTTTTTACTTAGAGCCACCTCGTCTCTTTGAATTTTTGCTTCTGCCAAGCGGCTCTTATTGGTCCACAGCTTGTCGATATTCCAGCTTAAAGATGCGGCGATAGAGGCAGGTGCAAGAAATTGCTGACTTGCAGGAAACGGGTTTGCGGATGGATCGATGTAATACAAGCTTGCCCCAACTCCCAGGGTTGGAAGATAATCTGCTTGCAAGTTTTTGATTGCATTGTCAGCCAGTTTCGCTTGTATTTCTGTTTGTTGAAGCTCTACTCGTTTACTATCAGCAATGTTTTGAAACGATGCAAGGGCAGGAGCATTATCTCCGGGATTTTTAAATGGAGTTATTTCCAACTCGGTTGTTTCAGGCAATCCTAAAAGAATGTCGAGATTATAGTTTACAATCTTTTTATTTGTTACCAGATCTACCCGTGTAAGCTCTACGTTGTTTTTTTGAAGCTGGAAGCGCAATACGTCGTTTTTGGTTACAATCCCCTGATCAAAAAATTGCTGAGCTTGCTTTAATTGCTTGTCTACAGAGGCGATGTTTTGCTCTATGACTTTTTCGCTTTGCTGAATTTTGTACAGGTTGTAACCTGAATTAATGATGCCGTAAATAATCTCTTCCTTTTGCTTGTCTGCACCCAGACGAGATATTTGCGTTAAAAGTGATGTAGATTCTGTTGCGTATCTAAATTTATTGCCTGCAAAAATAAGCTGTTCAATGCTCAGGCTGCCAATAAAAGCATCGGCCCTTTTCGGGAGTTTTATCGGCTCGGCGCTACCAGGAAGTTTAAATTCATCAGTAAGTATTTCAGCATGATTGAACATTAGTCCGGCGGAAGCTTTTGGTAAACGACCATCTTTTGCCTGGTTATATCGCTCAACGGCTTCGTTGATTTTTGCCTGCGAAAGTTTTAGTGCTGTGCTGTTCTGTAAGCCAAGTTGTATGGCTTCATCAATAGTAAGCAGCTTTTTCTGTGCCGACGCAGGTGAAGTATTTAGAGTGATTGCAGTTAGACATACAGCGCTCAGTTTTAAGCCGGCTTTCGCCATTGCGGATATACTGTGGATGTGTGTATCGGCTTTCATATTTTTCTTAAATGTGCATTTAGTAAATCCAGGAGGAACTTTTTGAGCCTTGGTTTTATATCCTCATCTATTACAGTTTGATCTTTCAGATCTTTGTTAAATAGTTTAGAAGCTATAGAGGATGTGTTTACCAGATAATATTTGGTGCCAAAAATGCTGGCGATGGTCATCTCCACATCTACTTCGCGGAAACTTCCATTTTGAATCCCATCACATATAACCTTCTTAATTTCGGCTACATTTTTCATGATGGCATCTGTAATCAGGTCCGCTGTTGCTGAACGTTGATCCAGGGAAAGCTCCCTTTGGATCAGCTTGTGGAAACAGTTGTTATTTAAAACACGCTCCACATATAAATCAATATACCGTTCCAGTTTCTCCCATGATGAGATTGCCTCCTCGTTTATGCTGTTTAATATCTGATGAAAATCTCCAAGCCTTTTTTCAAGTACAGCTTTGTATACACCTTCTTTCGACCCGAAGTAATAATTGAGCATTGCAAGATTTACTCCTGCTTCACTCGCGATAGATCGGGTAGAAGTACCATCGTATCCATGTTGGGAAAAAAGTTTTTCAGCTACGACCAGTATATGGTCTTTCTTTTCTTCTTTCATGTCACAAAATTAATCAATCGATTGATTAATTTTTTAAAAATTATTTTTGGCTTTTCTTTATGACATTTTTCTGAATAATATACCTTTGTGCAAAATTTTATAAAATGGCACAAGAGAAAGAAAATAAAGACTATACAATATTCTTTGTATTGGGAGCAATCTTCGGCGCATTAACTGGTTATGCAGTTACCGATGTGGTGTTATGGGCAATTTTGGGTGGAGTTATAGGTTCAGCATTTGCTTCGTTTTTCGTTAACGCTCTTGTAAAGGATCGTACTTACTAACAGCAAAATGTTTATAGAAGAAGGGTTGTAGGGCATTAAGCTTTACGGCCCTTTTTGTTTTTCCAGGTTTAGAAAGATTTAAATTACCGTTATAAAAAAATAAACCCTGACACTTCACAGCGTCAGGGTTCAACCTAAACCTTATCACAATTAAACCAACTCTCGCTGGTTATGCATCTTTAACGACGTGTCTTTAGGTTTTATTTTATGGACGTGCATTTTTTTAATCATTGTAATCTTTGCCGCTCTCAACCTGTGCGAAACTGAAGCCGGATTGTTCATCCAGGTATTTTTTAACTCTTTCAAATGATCCTTTTATGGCATCGCTAAGAATAGTAATCAGTTCGCCGGGCATTACTTTGTTGGTAATAAAATTCCATGCGTCGTCTCCTTTGGGGATTACCGAGTAGGGTATATGAGGGTTAATTTCTTTGATGCCTTCAATTAGCAGGTTTTCTATCGCTTCGTGCGTGCGGTCGCGCAGGTAGTTTTCCTGGCAGATAACTATTTCATTAAACATAGATGCTGCCAGCCGGCCTATTTCGCGTATATCATCATCCCGGCGGTCACCTGTGCCAGCAATTACGCCAGTATGGAAAATAGCATCAGAATGTGCCAGATAACCTTTCAGCCCGCGGAGGCCATCCGGGTTGTGGGCATAATCTACTAAGATCTTAAAATCTTTAAATTCAAAAACGTTCATGCGACCGGGCGTATGAGTGGTAGATGGGACGAAGGTTTCAAGCGCTGTCCGAATATCTTCAATCTTAAATCCCCAAAGAAATGTTGCCAGGGAAGCCGCCAATGCATTTTGCGACATAAACGTAACCGTACCGTTAAAGGTAATGGGAACGTGGTTTATTTTTGAAATGCGGATTTTCCAGTCTCCTTTTCTCACAGTTAAGAATCCATCGTCAATAATTGCAGCAACCCCTCCATTCTTGCAATGTTTTTCGATTACCGGATTATTGCTTTCTAAGCTAAACCAGGCCACATTACAATGATCTGTAGCATATCCAATGTTTACACAGTATTCGTTGTCGGCATTTAGTACCGCCCATCCATCCGGTTTAACCGATTCAATTAATACCTTTTTTACATGTGCCAGATCGTCCAGTGTATGAATATCAGAAATACCCAAATGGTCTTCCTGAATGTTGGTGAGCACGGCAATATCGCATCGGTTAAAACCAAGGCCTGCCCGTAGAATGCCGCCCCGGGCAGTTTCAAGCACTGCAAATTCCACAGTGGGATCTTTTAAAACGAATTCTGCACTGGTTGGGCCGGTAGTATCGCCCTTCACCATCATGGTGTTTTGTATATAAATCCCGTCTGAAGTGGTGTATCCAACCCGGTATCCATTATTTTTAATAATATGAGCAATGAGTCGGGTTGTGGTAGTTTTTCCGTTGGTTCCGGTAATGGCAATAATCGGTATAAGGGCCGATTTTCCGGGAGGGAACAGCATGTCGAGCACTGGTGCGGCTACATTACGGGGCTTGCCTTCGCTGGGAGCAAGGTGCATTCTGAATCCCGGAGCTGCATTTACTTCCAGCACAACGCCTCCGGTTTCATTTAAAGGTTGATGGATGTTTTCGGCCATAATATCAATCCCGCAGATATCCAGGCCAACTACTTTTGCAATGCGTTCGCAGATAAAAACATTTTGCGGGTGAACCATATCTGTTACATCAAGCGAAGTGCCGCCAGTGCTTAAATTGGCGGTTGATTTGAGACAAACAATCTCATCCTTTGGAGGAATGCTTTCAAGAGTATAGCCCGCTTTTTTCAGCATATCCTCAGTATCCCGATCTACGGAAATAAGGGTAAGCACATTTTCATGTCCGTATCCCCGTCGAGGGTCCTGATTTTCAAGGTCTATTAATTGCTGAATAGTATGCTCTCCTGTGGCTTTTACATGCGCCGGTGTACGAAGAGCTGCGGCGATCATCTTATTATCAATAACCAAAATCCTAAAGTCATGTCCTTCAACAAAGCGCTCAACAATCACCTTTTCGGAATACTTTTGAGCATGCTTAAAGGCTTCCAGGGCATCGCTTTCTGTTTTGATATTAATTGTGGCGCCTTTCCCGTGATTGGCGTTCAGTGGTTTGGTTACCAGCGGGAAACCTATCTCCTTAATTGCATCCAGCAAATCGGCTTCGGTTTGAACGGTTGTACCATCGGCTACCGGAATAGCTTGTTCCTTTAATATACGTTTCGTTTCTTCCTTGTTGCCGGCAATATCTACTGCAATGCTGCTGGTACGGTCGGTTTGAGTTGCCATAAACCGGGTTTGATTTTTGCCGTAACCCAATTGCACCAGCGATGCCGTATTCATTCTTATGTAGGGAATGCCTCTGGATACCGCCTCATCAACAATTGAACCAGTGCTTGGTCCGAAGCGTTCTTTTTCGCGAAGCTGGCGCATTTTAAGCAAATCAGGCTCAAGGTCGTATTCTATGCCATCAATAAGTGCTTCCGTTATTTTTACAGCCGCCTTTGCTGCATAAGTACCAACGCTTTCCTCCAGGTATTCAAACACAACGTTATAAACACCGGGTGTATGTGTCATTCGTGTCCGGCCGAAGCCTCGCTCCATTCCTGCAAGCGTTTGTATTTCCAGGGCGATGTGTTCGATGATATGTCCCATCCAGGTGCCTTCCTCTACGCGTTCAAAAAAGCCGCCTTCGTGGCCCGGAGAACAGTAATGCGTGTAAAGGCTTGGAATTAGATCCTGCAGTCGTTGTTTAAAGCCTGGAATTTCGTTGCTTGGCCTGTATTCCATCTGTTCCAGATCGAGACGCATTTGTATAAGTCTGGTTTTTTTCACAGACCAGATGTTGGGGCCGCGAAGAACCTGTATGTTCAAGATTTTCATTTTTCTTCAAATTTGGGGCGACGGGAGCGTATTTAGTGATCGTTCTTTCCTTAGTGCAAATAGGTGTTTCGGCAGCTCGTTTTTTATCTGAATTTAGATAACCAAACAGTTTTTAGAAGGTTTTGGAAGCCGTAGAAAAACTTATTCAGTAAGGCTGATGTTTGAAATCTGTTCAATATTGTTTATGCTTGTTTTACAGTCTTAAATAAATATAAACAGTGTTAAGATGATGTAAATTGATGAATAAGAAACTCTCGTAAAATACTATGGTTCCAAAAGGGAAACTGGTTATTATCGGCGGCGCCGTAGACCTTGGAAGCTCGCTGAGCTATAATGAAAATATCAGCCATCCGCATTATGTGAAATTTTTTGAAAGAGGTATTCTTCGCAGGATGATTACAGAGTCGCCCCGGCAGGAAAATTCGGTGATTGAGGTAATTACCACAGCTTCGAAAATTCCGGAGATTGTTGGTGTTGAATACATTAAGTCGTTTAATCAGTTACAGGTTAATAATGTTCATGTACTCGATATTAGAACACGTGAAGATGCGGCCACTGCCGACGCATTAGAAAGAGTCGGGAATGCTGATATTGTGATGTTTTCTGGTGGCGATCAGCTCAGGCTTAGTGCCATTTTTGGGGGAACAGAGTTTCTTGACATTCTTAAAACCCGTTATCAGCAAGAAGATTTTATGATTGCCGGAACATCTGCCGGGGCTGCTGCGGCGTCTGTTAATATGATCTACCGCGGAAGCAGCAGTGAGGCTTTAATAAAGGGCGAGGTGCAGATTACAGGAGGGCTAGGGTTTATTGATGATGTAATTGTTGATACCCATTTTGTGCAGCGGGGTAGGATCGGCCGCTTATTTTATGCTGTGGCAAGTAATCCGGGAATGTTGGGTATTGGATTAGGCGAGGATGCCGGCTTGCTGATAACAGAAGGTAACTGTTTGGAAGCCATTGGTTCTGGTTTAACCATTTTGGTGGATGGCCGATACATAAGCGAAACCAATATTTATGACGTGGAGATTGGGGCGCCGGTATCCATCGATAATTTAAAGGTGCACGTGATGTCTATTTTTGATAAATACGATCTGCACAAACACGAACTGATAATTAATAAGTCGATAAAAGTACAAGAGGGCATTTATCTGAGAGTAAAAGATTACGATTAGGGTTTCTCTCTACTTTGTCTGATATAAGGTCTCAATTCATACCTACTCTATAAATGGCACCAAAAATTATAATTCATGGAGGCTTTTTTAGCGAAGCCGCCGATTCTGACGAGATAAAGCGAGCTAAGCAGGATGCATTAAAGAATATTGTAACAGAAGGCCATGCCTATTTGCAAAATCATTCGGCTTTAGAAACAGTGATTTATACGGTTGCTTTGTTGGAGGATTGTGAATTATTTAACGCAGGATTAGGCTCCCAGATACAAAGTGATGGGCGAATACGCATGAGCGCCTCAATCATGGACGGGGTTACAAAAAAATTTTCGGGCGTGATTAATATTGAGGAAGTAAAAAATCCAATATTTGTTGCCGAGAAATTGCTGCAATTTGAGGACAGTGTTTTAAGTGGAGCAGAAGCGCTGAGCTTTGCCCGAAGACATGGGTTTAATTATTATAATCCTGAAACTCAAAGCCGTAAAGAATTGTTCTTAAAGAAACTGACCGATAGTGTTCGCAAAGGAACGGTTGGTTGTGTGGCATTAGATGCCGACGGAAAGCTGGCTGTAGCAACTTCAACCGGAGGAAAAGGCTTCGAATTCCCGGGTCGCGTAAGCGACTCTGCAACCGTAGCCGGAAACTTTGGCAATGATTTTGCTGCTGTATCATGCACTGGCGTTGGCGAAGATATTGTAAGTGCGGCTTTAGCGGCTAAGATTGTTACCCGCGTAACCGATGGACTTACACTAAAAGAAGCCTGTGACAGGTCAATGGATGAGTTAAAACCATACGATGGGTTTGCCGGAGTGATAGCAATATCATCAAAAGGCGAAGTGTATTTTGCCGATTCGCACCCTTACATGGTGTGGGCTTTTTATACAAACCATGCGGAGGTTTTCTCCTAAAACAAAACGAATGAGATTTATATACCCATTTTTAATGGTGTTTTTAGCATCTACCGCATTTGCTCAAAAGACACAAAAAACTGTAAAGGCCGATAGCTTAATTACGCCTACAGATACGCTTGTTTTCCTAAAGGATACCGTAAGGCTTTCTAAGCTCGAACTGTTGGTTAGGCAAGCTATTGAGAAGCAGAATAAGCCGCTGGATGCTATTGCTTTGTATAAGAAAGCCCTGGCCGCAAAAACCAAAACACAAGACAGTAATTGGGTGGCGGACGTTCGTTTGGGGTTGGCTAAAATGTATTTTAAGCTTAATGACGATCGTGAAGGCTTTTTGCATTTGCTTGCAGCACAGGCGCTTTACACACAATCCTCAAATATTTCATGTCAGTCGGCCATAACAAAAGATATTGCACGCATTTATGAGGGCAACAACGACTGGACTGAGGCCGAAAAATATTATGAGCTGGCCATTAAACAGCAGGAATCGATCGGTTTAACGCTTGATATGCCTTATACCTCACTCGATTTTGCTAATGGATACTATAAACGTAAGGATTATGTAAAGGCGGAAAAATATTATAGCTCGGCACTAAACCAGTTTGAGTTAAATGGCGAGAAAAATAAACGGGCAGAAGCGCTGGTTCAACTTGCCGATATAAAGGTTAAGCAAAAGAATTATGCGCAAGCCGAGCATCTTATACTGAAAAGAGCGATGCCATTTTTTAGTTCGGTAGGTAAACCAGCGGCTAGAGTGGCTTGTTTTAATATGCTGGGTGATATCTATTACATCCAAAGCAGGCACTCGGAGGCCAAATGGTTTTACATTCAGGCTTATACGATGTATAATAATCAAGCAGATGTGGATGGTGTGATTCGCTCGATGGTAAACCTGGCCAAGGTGAAATGCGCAATTGGCGACAAAAAAGCAGCTTTGAAGGATTTTAAAGATGCCGAAGCAATGGCCATGAAGCGTAAAAATCTGGCGCTTGCCGCGGATGTAAAAGTTGCTATGGCTCGCTATTATAACAAACCAAAGGCTAAAGCAGCTGAGCCAAAACTAAGCGCTGCGGTGGTAGTAAAAAAGACAATCGTACCAGTTTCTTCAATAGATTCGGTTAAGGTAGTTAAAGTTAAACCTGTAGTTGTTGGTAAAACCTTAGCATCATCGTCAACCGTAAAAAAAGCTACTGTATCCCCGGTGGTTGCAAAGAAAGACACTGCACTTGTGAAAAAAGAGAAGTCAGCTATTGCGAAAGAAAAAGTGCTGGTTGCGTCTCAAGTGAAAGAGGAAAAAAGCTCAGCCAAGGATGATAAATCTTCTGCTAAAGAAGAAAAAGCTATCGTAAAAGAAGAAAAGTCATCTGGAAAGGATGGCAAACTTGAAGTGGCAGAAAATTAAACCTTCAGGATTTCTTAAGGTCGAAAAGAGCATACCAGAGGAACAAAACCCTCATTTTAAACAGGCCTTCAATCCCGAGAATTGTATAAGTTGATAAGTTTATTGATTGTAATATTTTTACATCTGAACTGAAATTAATACTATTTTTGAGCTGATATTGTTAAAGAGGCAGTAACAAAACTGCCTCTTTTTTATTTAATGAGGTGTATAGGTTTATCTTATTGGTATAGTATTAGATAGATAACATTAAATGGATTTTAATTCAGTAAAGGAAATGCTAAATAAAACCTTCTTCGCTTTGTTTGTAGCTGCAACAATTGCATGCAAAGCAAGCTCGCAAGTAAATACGGAAGTTGAAGGCTCGAACAATCTGAAGCCGGAGCCAGCCCAGCAACTGGTGGCAAAAGAAGTAGTTCGGGTTATTGAAAACGCCCACTATAAAAAAATAAAGATTACGGATTCTATCTCAGGAGTGATTTTTGACAATTACCTGAAGCGTTTGGATATAGGAAGAACTTATTTCCTTGCAAGCGATATTAAAGAGTTTGAAAAGCATAAAACCGATTTGGATGATTATCTGAGAGACGGCGACCTGAATTTCTTTTTCCAGGTATTTAATACTTATCAGAAAAGATACAACGAGCGCCTGCAATATTCCATCTCACAGGTAAACAAGCCTTACGATTTCTCCAAGAACGAAACGTATACCTATAACCGGGAGAAAATGCCGTGGTTAAGTTCCACCACAGCAGCGAACGATCTTTGGTCTAAAAGGGTAAAATACGACCTGCTTAACCTGAAGATAACAGGAAAAAGTGTGGATTCGAGCAAGATAACCTTAAAAAAGCGCTACGAAAATATTCTTACCCAAGCAAAGAAAACCAATAATCAGGACGCTTTCCAGATCATTATGGATTCTTTCACGGAGGCAATTGATCCGCATACGAATTACTTTGTCCCTCAAAGGGCTCAAGAGTTTAACGAGGAAATGGCTCGTACATTTGAAGGAATCGGTGCAAGATTACAACTCGAAAATGAAGTAGTAAAGGTGGCTGATGTAATTCCCGGAGGCCCGGCGTTTAAGGCCAAAACACTTCAGGCCGGCGACAGAATTATCGCCGTAGCGCAAGGAAAGGGTGGCGAATTTTTGGACGTAATTGGCTGGAGATTAGATAATACGGTCTCTAAGATCAAAGGTCCACGTGGAACAATGGTTCGCTTGAAGATTATTCCAGCCGGGCAAGAAATGACTTCGCAGCCAAAGATCGTTGAATTGATACGGGATAAAATTGTTCTGGAAGACCAGTCGGCTAAGAAAACGATTAAAACCATCAAATCTGGAGCTAAAACATATAAAATCGGAATTATAGATATTCCAGGATTTTATATGGATTGGAAGGCTTATCAGGCCGGCGATCCGAACTATAAAAGTACAACCCGCGATGTGAGATTACTTATTGATACTTTGAAACAACAAAAGGTAGATGGTATTGTAATTGATTTGAGAAGCAATGGTGGTGGATCGCTACCTGAAGCAATAGAACTCACTGGGTTGTTTATCAAATCTGGTCCTGTTGTTCAGGTGAGATACCCGACTAAAGTTGAAATTGATAAAGATGAAGATCAGAGCATTGCCTGGACCGGCCCGCTTGGTGTAATGGTTGACCGCTTTAGTGCTTCGGCTTCAGAAATTTTTGCAGCAGCAATACAAGATTATGGCCGCGGTGTAGTAATGGGAACCCAGACTTACGGGAAGGGAACAGTACAGTCGGCTATTGATATGTCGAGATTTATCAATCCTTTGGATGACCTGCTTTTGAAGGCTAAAGGAGACAAATCATCTGCTCCGGCATCTGCGCCTAAGTTTGGGCAGATAAATCTAACTATAGCCAAATTTTATCGTGTAAACGGAAGTAGTACACAGCATAAGGGCGTAATTCCTGATATTGAGTTTCCGATGGTATTCCCGGCTGATAAGTATGGCGAAAGTTCAGAGCCCGCCGCATTGCCATTCGATATGATTAAACCGAGTGCATACAATGCCGTGGCCAATTTAACACCGGTGCGTCCACAGTTAATTCAGCAGCATGAAGGCAGAATGAAGTCTTCCGAAGAATATAAGTACTTATTGGATGATATCAGTTTGTTTAAGAAGCGTGAAGGCGAAACAACGGTTACGCTGAATGAAGTTCAACTAAAGAAGGAGCGGGAAGAACAAGAAGCCAGCTCTCTTTTAAGAACAAATGCCAGAAGAGCCCTGCAAGGTGAAGAGCCATTGAAACCGGGTCAGGCAAAACCGAAAGATGACAACGACTTTATTCAGGACGAAAGCTTACAAATTATGGCCGACTTTATAAAGCTTAATGAAAGCGGACAGTTTAGTGTGATTTACTAAGAGAACAGTTTAACAGCATTTAAATAGCACGAATTACACGAATTTTGCTCCAAGCATAGTTTTCCTTTAGGAGGCTACATTGGAGTAAGATTCGTGTTTTTATTTTATATTAGATGGAATGTAAGGCACTGTGATTAGAGAAATTCGTGCAATTCGTGTTTTTCTTTTGAGTTGGGATTGATGGGTAAGGCACTATCAATAGTGTAATTCGTGTCTTTTTAAATTCGTACTCCTTTCTATTCCTGGTCCTTGTTAGCAACTATTTACCCTGCCATCTGTTAATCTTAATCTATGGCAAAGCCCCTCCTTCAATTTAACGATAATGGCATTTATTGTGCTGCGGGTGATTTTTACATTGATCCCTGGAGGCCAGTAAGTGATGCGGTATTAACCCATGCCCATTCTGATCATGCTCGCTGGGGGAACAAGCGTTATCTGGCGCACCATTTATCACGTGAAGTACTGAAATATAGGCTAGGAGATATTTCTATTGAAACAGTTGAGTATGGCGAAACAATCTTCAAGAATGGTGTAAAGATCTCTTTCCATCCTGCCGGACACGTAATAGGATCAGCACAAGTGCGGGTAGAGTATAGAGGAAACATATGGGTTGTTTCTGGTGATTATAAGCTAGAAGATGATGCCGTGTGTACTCCTTTCGAGCCGGTAAAATGCCATACGTTCATCTCAGAGTGTACTTTCGGAATGCCTGTGTATAAATGGAAATCGCCAAAAGACATTCACGAGGATATAAATGCCTGGTGGAGAAAGAATCAAGAAGAAGGAAAAATTTCGGTCATAGCCGGATACTCTTTGGGTAAGGCGCAGCGCATACTTCAGCACCTCGATCTATCTATTGGAAGGGTGTTTCTGCATGGAGCTATCGCTAATACCAACGATGCCCTAGTGAGAAATGGCGTACAATTGCAGGAAGCAACAAGAATAAGTCCCGATTTAAGTAAAGAGGAAATAAAAGGAGGGATGATCATTTGTCCTCCGTCCGCGTTGGGTTCTCCCTGGATGCGCCGCTTTCAGCCCTATTCCTTTGGTTATTGTTCGGGTTGGATGTCATTAAGAGGAGCAAAGCGTAGAATGGCAGCAGATAGGGGTTTTGTCTTATCAGATCATGCAGACTGGAATGGGCTGATCCAGGCGATTGATGCCACAGAATGCGAATGTGTATGTCTAACGCACGGTTATACAGCATCTTTTAGCCGTTATTTGAATGAGATAGGTTTTAACGCCTTCGAAGCCCATACCTATTATGGAGGTGATGAAGCGGGAGAAGAAGATGCTTTGCCTGAAAAAATTATGGATAGCGATGGGGAGGTAATTATTGAAGGAGAAGAGAAGGTGGATGAATTATGAAGGACTTTGCAGATCTTTTCGCCGCATTGGATGAAACCAATAAAACAAATGAGAAAGTAGACGTTTTGAAGGAGTACTTTAATCTCGTTTCCGATGAAGACAAGATTCACACGCTTGCTCTTTTTACCAGTAGGAAACCAAAGCGACAAATTAATACAACCTTAGTTAAACAATGGGCAATAGAAATGGCAAATATCCCACAGTGGCTATTTGAGGAAAGTTATCAGGTTGTTGGAGATTTGGGCGAAACCATTGCTCTTTTGCTTCCAGAAAGCAAAGGCTCGCATAAGAAACCGCTTGCAGAATGGATTGCCGAAATAAATGGCCTGGCATCATTAACAGAAGAGGAGCGAAAGTCATGGCTGCTTGATTCATGGTCGGTAATGGATAAACAGGAGCGTTTTGTATTCAATAAAATTCTAACAGGCAGTTTTCGGGTAGGAGTTTCTCAAAATCTTATTATAAAAGCCCTTTCGGAGATCTCCGGTTTGGATAGTGCGACATTAACGCACCGCATTATGGGGAATTGGACCACCGACAGTCTCCGTTTCCGGGATTTACTCCAAGAGCAAGATGGCTCTGACGATGTCTCAAGGCCTTACCCTTTTTGTTTGGCCTACGCAATACAAGAAACATCCGACAAGCAAAAAAGTGCAGAAGAAATAGAAGCTGATTTAGGGTGCCCGGATGAATGGCAGGCAGAGTGGAAATGGGATGGAATAAGAGCTCAGGCAATTCACCGGAAGGGAGAAATCTTTATATGGTCAAGAGGCGAAGATTTAGCTACGGATAAGTTCCCCGAATTGCATCCCTTTCTGTTGGATTTGCCTGAAGGAACTGTGCTGGATGGCGAAGCAATTTGTTTCACGGACGGCCATCCAATGCCCTTTAATGTACTTCAAACCCGAATTGGTCGTAAAAATTTGACTAAGAAAATTCTTGCGGAAAGCCCCATGGCATTTATTGCTTACGACTGTTTAGAGTTTGCAGGAGATGATATTCGTTCAATGCCATTGGCGCATCGGAGATCAGTTCTTGAGCGCTTGCATGAAAATAGTGATTACAAAGACGTTTTCCGCCTGTCGCCAGTGGTTCATTTTAATAGCTGGCAGGAATTGTTTGATTTAAGATTGGAGTCGAGGGAAAACTATGCCGAAGGTTTTATGCTGAAGCGCTTAAACTCAATTTATCAAACGGGGAGAAAGCGAGGCGATTGGTGGAAATGGAAAGTTGATCCACTCTCGGTTGATGCGGTTATGATCTATGCGCAAAAAGGGCATGGCCGAAGAGCCGACTTGTATACCGACTACACCTTTGCTGTGTGGGATGGGGATAGGCTTGTGCCTTTTGCCAAAGCTTATTCCGGTTTAAGCGATAAAGAAATAAAGGAAGTAGACTATTTTGTAAAACGTAATACGCTCGAAAAATTCGGTCCCGTACGAACGGTGACACCTCAGTTAGTTTTCGAAATTGGCTTTGAAGGGATTAACAGATCAACTCGCCATAAATCGGGAGTCGCTTTGCGGTTTCCGAGAATTTTAAGGTGGCGGCGTGATAAAAAGATTGAAGATGCGGATAGCATAGATGCCTTGCGAGCTTTGCTGTGAACTTGACCGCGACTGAATAAATTGCTAATTTTCAGGTTGCTAAACTTTTTTCAGATGCACGATATTTTAAGGGAGCCCGTGGAGGCTTACGGGAAACGAAAATTAACGGCTGAAGAATACCTTAAATGGGAAAGCCAGCAGGTAGAGAAACATGAGTTCTTTCGGGGCGAAATATTTGCAATGGCTGGCGCAGGTGCCCAGCATAATGTAATATACAATAATGTCTATGGTTTTCTTTGGACTCAATTGAGGGGTAAATCATGTCAGCCTTATGGTAGCGATTTAAGGATTCATGTACCTGTAAATGGTCTTTATACCTATCCGGATATTTCCATTATCTGTAAGAATATTGTAGACGCGGAAGCAAAAGGGGAGAATTTGGAGCCATTGGTTATTATCGAAATTTTATCTCCCTCAACAAAGAACTACGATCGCGGAGAGAAATTTCAGCTTTATCGGGATATCCCTACATTAAAGGAATATGTTTTAATAGATTCAGAATCTGTTTTAATCGAAGCTTACAGAATAAATGAGGCTGGTTTTTGGGAACTACATATCTACAGATCATTAGAAAGTGAGCTTATGTTTAACTCACTAAATTGTTCTTTACCGCTTGTGGAAGTTTATAATGAAACAGGTGTTTTGTCGTAAATCCTTAAATACATTGGATTGTTGTTTTAAGATATGGGCAAAAGCAAGCAAGAGGAGTACATTTCGCAATCAACACCTACGCCAGGCGAGCAAGTAATCTCCAACTGGTTTCAAACAAAGAACTGGCATCAATTCCCTTTTCAGAAGGAGATGCAGGATGCCTACTTGAAAGGCCATTCCGGCTTGTTGAATGCCCCAACCGGTAGCGGAAAAACATTCGCCGTGTTCCTGCCGTTCCTTGCCGATTACATCAATAAACACCCTGAAGATTATCAGCTTAAAAAGAACAACGGCTTACGAATGTTATGGATAACGCCGTTAAGGGCTTTAACCAATGATATCCGCAAAGCAATGCAGTTGGTGGTTGAAGATTTGGTCCTTCCCTGGACAATTGGTCGCAGAATCGGAGATACCACATCCGCCGAAAAGGCAGAATTAAAAAAACGTTTGCCGGAAGTGTTGCTTACCACCCCCGAAAGTTTGCATTTAATGCTTGCGCAGAAAGACTATCCTAAGTTTTTTGAGAATCTTGAAGTTGTTGTAGCCGATGAATGGCATGAGCTGCTGGGAACGAAGAGAGGTGTACAGCTTGAATTGGGTTTATCCAGGCTAAAGGGAATGAGAAGTCTGGAATTGGAATCGGATGATAGAGGAGCCCGAATAAATATAGGCGACAAACGGGCCACTCGGAAAAGCCAAATAAGAATCTGGGGAATATCGGCCACTATCGGAAATCTGGAACAAGGAGCAGAGGTGCTTCTTGGTAACAATATTGCAAAAGAAAACATAAAACTTATCAGGGCTTATCTTGATAAGAAAATAGAGATACAATCGGTTATCCCGGATAATATAGAAGAGTTTTCGTGGACGGGGCACCTGGGAATTAAATTGCTCCCAAAGGTGATGGATATTGTAGCCCAAAGCAAGACTACGTTGATTTTTACGAATACAAGATCGCAGTCCGAAATATGGTATCATGCCATTCTTGATAAATATCCAGAATACGCGGGTATCATGGCAATGCATCATGGTTCTTTAGACAATGAATTACGAACCTGGGTGGAACATGCTCTGCATAGTGAAATGCTTAAGCTGGTGGTTTGTACATCAAGTTTAGATTTGGGTGTCGATTTCCGGCCTGTTGATTCCGTTGTTCAAATAGGAAGCCCAAAAGGTGTGGCCAGGTTCATGCAGCGAGCCGGAAGAAGCGGTCACCATCCTGGGGCAATTTCCAGGGCATGGTTCGTTCCTACCCATTCCATGGAGTTGCTGGAAGGCGCAGCCATAAAAGAAGCAATGTTGCGTGGCGTTTTTGAAAGCCGAGACCCGGTTCTGCTGGCGATGGATGTATTAACGCAATACCTCGTTACGCTGGCGGTTTCAAACGGGTTTAAGCCTGCGGAAATATATCGTGAGCTAAAAACGACTTACGCCTTTGCCGACCTTAGCGAAGATGAATTCGGCCAGGTGCTGAATTTCATCACAAAAGGAGGAAAAACCTTGTCTGCTTATGATGAATTTCTTAAGGTGGAAATTGAAGATGGCTTGTACAAAGTAAACAGCCGTAGGGTTGCTATGCGCCATCGTTTAACCATGGGAACAATCGTTGGAGATGTTGCCATGCGAATCAAGTTTTTAACCGGGGGCTACTTGGGTTCAATCGAGGAAGATTTCATTGCACGCCTAAAAATTGGCGATAACTTCTGGTTTGCCGGGAGAAGTTTGGAGTTGGTGAAGATAAAAGACATGACTGCATTTGTTAAAAAGTCCTCAAAGAAAAGTGGTAAAATTCCGAGTTGGATGGGCGGGCGTATCCCACTTTCTTCGCAGCTATCGGCTATGTTTCGGTTAAAGTTGGATGAAGTCGCTCATCAGGTGGAGAAAGACATTGAAGTAAAAACACTTAGGCCTTTATTTAACCTTCAGGCAGAAATATCGCACCTGCCTTTAAATACTGAGTTTTTAATCGAGAGATTCATTTCGAAGGATGGTTATCATTTGTTCTTTTATCCATTTGAAGGCCGTTTGGTTCATGAAGGAATGGCCTCCTTGTTTGCATATCGAATTGCAAAGATCAGAAATGCCAGCTTTTCCATTGCCATGAACGATTATGGCTTCGAATTGCTTTCGGATCAGGAAATTTTGCTTGATGACGCTTTGAGTAATAATCTTTTTACAACAGAAAACCTGCTTGATGACATTCAGAACAGCCTCAATGCCAATGAAATGGCAAGGCGACGTTTCCGGGACATTGCGCATATCGCTGGAATGGTGTTCACGGGTTTCCCCGGAAAAACAATGAAAAACCGACACTTGCAGGCTTCGACGTCTTTAATTTTTGATGTTTTCAGGGACTACGAGCCCGATAATTTTCTGGTCAGACAGGCGTATAATGAAGCGTTGCAGTTTCAGCTCGAAGAATTTCGGTTAAGGGAGGCATTACAAAGGCTTCAAGGGCAAAAGGTGGTTATTGCAAATTGCAGTAAGCCAACGCCGTTTGCTTTTCCAATCATGGTTGATCGCCTACGTGAGAAATTAACCACAGAAACGCTTGAAGAAAGGATCGCCAAAATGAAGCTGAGCAAGGTAACTGACTGGTAGTTCGATCAATATTCTTCTCTTGTAAAAATACGGTTCAGATCGTTTAATTTAGATCCAATTGCCTATACTTGCCCACATGTCTAACAATTCATATCTCCGCAAATGAAGTATGTAAGTTTCACTGACGAGCCTATAGTTACGCCTGACGAGTTTTTTATGGAGGAAGCTTTGAAGGAAGCCCGTAAAGCCCTGGCCGAAGATGAGGTGCCTATTGGAGCCGTAATTGTGGCGAATGGTAGAATTATTGGTCGCGGGTATAATTTTACCGAGAAACTAAACGACGTTACTGCCCATGCCGAAATGCAGGCCTTTACCGCTGCTGCAAATTTTTTGGGAGGAAAATACCTTCGGGATTGTACGCTTTATGTTACTGTAGAGCCGTGCATTATGTGTGCTGGAGCGTCGTATTGGACACAAATTAGTCGTATTGTTTATGGCGCTCATGACCTTAAGCTAGGTTTCAGGCGTATAAACCAACGAATTACACATCCCAAAACGGAAATTGTGAGCGGCATTAAGGAAAACGAATGCGCAACGCTGATGAAAGATTTCTTTTTGAGCAAAAGAAACAAATCCTGACACCCAACTGAACAATTTTTTTGGGCATAAGTTATCTTTGTGCAGAAATAAGTTTAACCTTTAAAACTATATAAATTATGGCTTTTGAATTACCAGCGTTACCATACGCGTCTGACGCTCTTGAACCAAATATCGACAAAGCTACTATGGAAATCCACCATGGTAAACACCACAATGCTTACGTAACTAACCTGAACAATGCAATTGCAGGTTCTGAAGCTGAAAGCAAAAGTTTAGAAGAGCTTCTTGCAAGCATCTCTTCTTACGCTCCGGCTGTTCGGAACAACGGTGGTGGTCATTATAACCACTCTTTATTCTGGACAGTTATTGGCCCTAATGCAGGTGGCGAGCCAACTGGCGATTTGGCTGCTGCTATTAACGAAGCTTTCGGTTCTTTCGAAGATTTCAAAAAGAAATTCAGCGAAGCTGCTGCAACTCGTTTCGGTTCAGGCTGGGCTTGGTTAAGTGTTGCTGGTGGAAAATTACAAGTATCTTCTACTCCAAACCAGGATAATCCATTAATGGATGTTGCTGACGTAAAAGGAACTCCAATTTTAGGTTTAGACGTTTGGGAACACGCTTATTACTTAAACTATCAAAACCGTCGTCCGGATTACATTGCTGCATTTTGGAATGTAGTTAACTGGAGTGCAGTAGCTGAGCGTTACGCACAAGCTAAATAGTAGGATTTCCGGCAACGGGAAAAAACTTTTTGTCATGAAGTAGTGTATTTTAATAGTACACTACTTTTTTTATTTAGATATCTATGACAAAGAACATATTTTTCCCGATTGCAGCGATGGTAGTGATGATGCTGTCGAGTTGCGACTTAATAGAAGGCATATTCAAAACCGGTTTTTATGCTGGTATTTTTATCGTAATTGCCGTAATTGTACTGATTGTCTGGTTGCTTCGGGCGTTATTCAGATAGCTTAAAATGTTTCCATCAGTGCTTTATTCGCGCTGTTCAGCATATCCTGGGGAGTAATTTCCAGGATTTCTTTTTTTAAGGAATTGATGAGTGTCCGCTTTAAAAAATTACGATGAGTTACAATGCTGATCTCCCGGGCAGGTACCGGGGATGCAAAATGTTTAACCTTTTTCATCTGCTCCTCCGAGAAATCGCTCAAACTCATTTCGGGTAAAATCGTTATCCCTGCGTTTAAATCCACCATACGCTTTAGCGTTTCAACACTTCCGGTATTGTACTCAAATGATTTTATTCCGTTTCCGGGATTTTTCTTCTTACAAATATTTAATACTTGGTTCCGCATACAATGCCCCTCATTTAACAGCCAGGTTTCCTCGATATTGATGTCATCTGCATGAATGTTTTTCTTTGCAGATATGCTGCTTGAGCTCGATGCATAGACAACAAAATTTTCATAGAACAATGGAATTTCCTGAAGGCTTTTGTCTTCCAGAGGAGTAGAAAGCACTCCGCAATCCAATAAGCCAATTTTAAGGTTATGAATGATTTGTTCAGTGGTATATTCCCATATAGAGAGCTGAACTTTGGGATACTTCTCGGTAAAGTTCATAATCACTTTTGGTAGCAGATAAGGAGCAATTGTTGGTATAACCCCGATTTTTAGTTCGCCGGCAAGCTCGTTTTTATGAACTGCAATAACTTCCTGTAATTTAGCGCTTTCGGCAAGCACCATCCGCGCTTGCTCAATAACTTGCTGGCCAATATCTGTTGGAATTACTGGTTGCTTACTCCTGTCAAATAGCTTAACTCCAAGATTGTCTTCAAGTTTTTGTATCTGCATGCTTAACGTTGGCTGCGTTACAAAGCATTTTTCTGCTGCGGTTACAAAGCTTCTGTATGTATCAACAGCTACAATATATTCTAACTGAACAAGGGTCATATAAATTGAATCTATTCAAAGATAGAAATTATCAATTTCTTTTATGGCTCCACTTGATATTGTTTGAATTCAATCAGAAATCGGTAAGTTGAAAACTTACCTCGGCTGTATTTCTAACAGAGTTATCCAGAAAGAAGTTTAGAGGTTTATCAAGGGCTGGTTCGATGAAAATGCAGAGGGAGGTAGTTAACATCATAAAGAATTCATTTACCAATATCAAAAAAGGAGGCCGTTTAAAAACGCCTCCTCTAATTTTATCTACACACGGCTGAACCTAAGTGCCCTAAATTCGTGCTCCTTAAATCCGGTCCATGCTTTATTCTACCGTAACAGATTTAGCCAAATTCCTCGGCTGATCCACATTACAATTCCTCAATACCGCAATGTGATAAGAGAGTAGCTGCAATGGTATAGTCGCAATCAGTGGTAAGAAAGCCTCATTCGCATCAGGAATCTCGATGGTGTAATCAGCCATTTTCTTCACCTCTTTATCTCCTTCAGTAACAATGGCAATAACAACGCCTTTTCTGGCTTTAACCTCCTGAATATTACTGATAACCTTTTCGTAGGATGAATTTTTTGCTGCAATAACAATAACCGGCATCTCCTCATCAATTAAAGCGATAGGGCCATGTTTCATTTCTGCTGCCGGATAACCTTCAGCATGGATGTAAGAAATCTCTTTCAATTTTAATGCACCCTCCAGGGCAACAGGAAAACCACTCCCTCTTCCAAGAAACAAAGCATTTCTCGAATCTTTAAGTTTGTGTGCGATATGGAGAATGTGGTCATTTGCCTCAAGGCACTTTTCAACTAAGTCAGGAATGTCTTCAAGTTCGGTCAACATCTGCACTATCTGACTTTGTTTGATCGTTCCCCGTTTATCTGCAATAAATAGAGCGATCAAAGTTAGAACAGTAACCTGAGCCGTAAACGCTTTCGTAGAAGCTACCCCAATTTCCGGGCCAGCATGAGTATAAACACCTGCATGGGTAATACGTGGAATAGAAGATCCAACCACATTGCAAATTCCGAAAATAGTTGCGCCTTTTTCTTTAGCCAGCTCAATGGCCGCCATAGTATCCGCAGTTTCACCAGATTGAGAAATTGCAATAACAAGGTCTTTCTCGGTTATAATGGGGTTACGGTATCTGAACTCTGAAGCGTATTCTACTTCAACAGGTACGCGGGCATACTCTTCAATAAGATATTCCCCAACCAAGCCGGCATGCCATGATGTTCCACAGGCAATGATGATGATGCGATCAACATTTTTCAGCTTCTCAGAATATTCGTTTAACCCGCCTAACTGAATTTTACCTTCATTCGGATAAATACGACCTCTCATACAATCTTTAACTGAACGAGGTTGTTCGTAAATTTCCTTCAACATAAAGTGATCGAATCCTCCTTTTTCAAGCATTTCCAATTTCAATTCAAGCTCCTGAATGTATGGGGTTTGAATGCGATTATCAATACTTTTTATAACCAGTTCGTCCTTTTTTACATAGGCGATCTGGCTGTCTTTTAAGTATATTACGTTTTTGGTGTATTCGACAATCGGAGACGCATCAGACGCTATAAAATACTCATCCTGACCTACACCGATAACCATAGGGCTACCTTTGCGGGCTGCAACCAGAACATCTGGTTCATCCTTGCTCATCACAACTATGGCGTAAGCGCCAACAACTTCGTTTAAAGCTACCCGAACAGCTTCAAATAAGTCTAGTTTATCAGATTTTTGAATTTCTTCAATCAGTTGCACCAATACCTCAGTATCGGTATCACTGCGGAACGCATGCCCTTTCGTCTCAAGAGCTTCCTTAAGAACGGCATAGTTTTCAATGATGCCATTGTGAATTATAGACAATCTCCTGTCTCCAGAGCTGTGAGGGTGTGAATTTCTATCAGATGGCGCTCCGTGGGTGGCCCAACGGGTATGCCCCATCCCAATGCTGCCGGTTTTGTCCAAGCCTGCTGCAAATGCTTCTAAATCTGAAACCTTTCCTGCTTTTTTATAGGTCCTTAATTCTTCATTCATCAGGGCAACTCCTGCGCTGTCATATCCTCTGTACTCCAGTCGTTTTAAACCCTTAATAACAATATCCCAGGCATTACGATGCCCGATGTAGCCAACTATTCCACACATAGATTTTTATTAGATTGCTAATCTACAAAATGCTTTAATAAATAAAAAAGACCTGATTAATCAGGTCTTGTATAAATGATGTTCAATTTTATCTTTTCGGTGGGATGGTTTTTCCCAGGGAGAATTGCCCGGGTTGCCGTTATTCCCGACGCGTTAATATTCGCCGTTCCCGTTAAGTTTTTCCTTATTGGAGCAATGTATGTATTAAACTCTTTAAGTGTTCCATTGAGAAGATCCTGAATGTAAGATGTAACCACAAATACATACCGGCGCTTCGAGGTATTATAAAAACCTCCGAAAATAGATTCTGGAAGGTAACGAGAATCCGTTCCTATTGCATTATCCGGCACCGGCTTACGTACTCCCGCGATATCTGTGCGGTATAGCGCCAAACGTGGAGACGGTTTAAAAATAGATGAGGATGTACCAACCTCTGGTATAACAAGTTCTGCACGGTTTATAGACACAGTCTTTTTCTGTCCGGCAGTAGTTGGAATCAATGCTTTAAGTTGATTAATGGTAAGATCATTTAACTTGATCTTTGTGCGATAACCCCCAAGGGCCTGCACATAAACTTCCGAAACATTTGAATCGTTCTCTTTTAGAACAACAGACGCGTTATGTACATGCTTAACATTGCTCGCGGCTATGCTGCTTGTTGTTGGAAATAGAACCATGTTGGTATCAGCGGCTCCTGCAGACGTAGTATTTCTGTAATATACTTGCAGTCCGCTTAAGTTAGTTGACGACAGCAAATCAAAAAATGTAATACCTCCAGTTCCGGTCGAGTTAGCTTTATTGATAGTTAAATAAATTCCTTTTAAATACCTTCTGAACGAAGCATTAGTTGCAAGGTCAGTACTACCTGCTCCCAACAGAAGGGTAGACAATTTTGCTTTATCTAATTGAATCCTTAGGTGAGGCTGAACTGTTTTTGGCGTATCAAGAATTCCATCTACAACCTGTACCACGCGAACTGAATCTCCCCATGAGAACGTTCTTACGCTTTTAGTGCCAAGAGTATCTGTTTTATGTTTCCAGGTTTTGTTAAGATAATAACTTTCGTTGCCGATGGTAGTATCTAGTTCATACGCTTGAATCGCGAACCTGGAGGTTAATGTAGAATCTCCATAAAACTCTTTTCCGTATTGAAGAGCTAAAACAACGGAGTCAATTATTGGGGTGGTACCAAAAGAAAAACTAGTATTTGGCAGATTGAACGATAGTGCAAGATTGGCTTCTGTAGTACCCAATACCGGATCGTTGATATAACCAAAGGCGTGTTGTGCGCTACCGTTTGTGATAATACTGTCTTCCTTAACGGTTGAAACTTCAACCGAAGTGGTAATGGTATCAGTTTTTATGGCATTGTCAACGTCTAGCCCAATAAGGTCCGACTTTTGGCAACCGCTTGAAATTACAAAAATTGCTGATAAGAGCGTAAGTATATAACGTTGTGTATTAAGCATTATTAAGTTCTAAAATAAAGTGCGCTAAGATAGATAAAATATGTTTTTTAATTGATCTATTGTTTTTAAAGTTCGATAGCTTGTAAAGAACGATTATAACGCGTTTCTATTGCTGGCTATTCTATAGTTTTGATTGAAATTGTAAATGTAAACGAATCCGAGCCGAAAAAATGCACCCTGCGTGTTAAATGTTGTTAAAGCAGTAGATGTTGGAACTAATCATCTGTTAAACAAAGTTAACTGCCGGGCTTTGATTCTATGGTGATATTACAATATGCAACGAATTTAGACTGCAAGTTTTGCTTTGTCTGACCTCTCAAATACCCGATCCTTAGCCACAGGACGTTCAGGGTCTGCTCGCTATCATGAGTTATAGCGTTGTATTCCTGATGACGATTAAGTGTGTATTGTTGATCGGCCTGTTGTTCTGAAAAGTAAAGTGTAGTGCAATAAAAAAGGGGAAGATTTTTTTAAATCTTCCCCTTTTCAGGATGTCGCTCCTTAGAAATTACGCTAACGAAACCAAATCTTCATTTGAAATCTCTTCATAGAGATTGTAGTAGTTTTCGTAGTCGTTGGTGTCGTCATAAGCTAAAGAAGGCTTCTGACTGTCTTTAACAAATTTTACAACCTCTTCACTTGCTTCTGTGTCGCCATAAACAACAGCGTCAGAGTAGGTGATTGCGCCAATGTGCAAAGCGTTGCTATCTGCATCTTTAAATACTTCTGTGTGTTCAGCAGTCATGCCTCCCATAATCGCTTTTCGAGAAAAGTCTGCGTTAAGCGTTTGTGAGAAATCATCATTATAAACTGAATAAACCACTTTGGCATTTTTAAAAGTAGGGTCGTCTTTATAGGTAGTTTTAAGATATACAGGAACCAGGGAAGTCATTCTTCCGTGGCAATGTACTACTTCTGGCGACCAGCCTAATTTCTTAACAGTTTCCAACGCTCCCTTACAGAAAAAAATCGCACGTTCATCGTTGTCCGCAAAGAAGTTGTTATTACCATCTCTGAATACATGCTTGCGCTGAAAGTATTCTTCATTGTCTAAGAAATATACCTGCATTCTGGCTGAAGGTATAGACGCGACTTTGATAATCAGCGGGTTATCATTATCATCAATGATGATATTCATTCCTGAAAGACGAATCACCTCATGAAGGCGATTGCGACGCTCATTGATATTTCCAAAGCGAGGCATTAAGATGCGGATTTCAAATCCTTTATCTTGCATAGCCTGTGGAAGCTGGCGTGTGATTTCAGAAATTTTTGTTAACTCGAGGAAAGGCGACATCTCGTGGGTAATAAACAGTAACTTCGTTTTTGCCATCTCCAATTATAAAATTTTTAGAAAAATAGAATTTGGGACTGCAAATATAAGCATTATCTTATAATATATCAATGAATTATGCAAATCGCTTTGATATAAATTCATTATTCCACACCTTTGCCCCCAAATACGGAAGCCAGTTAAGTATTGAAAATTTTTACATCAAAACAAGAGTTGACAGAATATCTGCAAACTCTCAGAGAACAGGGGAAGTTAATCGGGTTTGTTCCAACTATGGGCGCCCTGCATAACGGGCATTTGTCACTTGTTGACATTGCTTCTGAAAATACAGATGCAGTAGTTTGCAGCATCTTCGTAAATCCAACACAGTTTAATGATCCGGAGGACTTGGCCCGGTACCCACGGCCTGTAGAAGCAGATATAGCGAAGTTGGAGTCGGTGGGATGTGATATTCTTTTTCTGCCCGCAACTTCCGAGATGTATGTCGGCGATGAGTCATGGCATATAGATTTGGGTTATCTCGAAACAATTTTGGAAGGAAAGTTTCGTCCCGGTCATTATCAGGGAGTTACCCAGATTGTCAAGAAGCTATTTGATGTTGTAAATCCCGATAAGGCATTCTTTGGCCAGAAAGATTTTCAGCAGGTAAAAGTGATACAAAAACTGGTTGAGGTATGTGATTTGCCGGTTGAGATAGTGATGTGTCCCATTTTGCGTGAGAATGATGGACTTGCTATGAGTTCCCGAAACATTCACCTGTCTCCGCTCGAAAGGGAGCAGGCTTTAGCTTTGTCAAAAACCTTATTTGACGTAAAGGTGCGCTTTGGACATGAGAATCTGGATAATCTTAAAAAGTATGCCGAAAACGTTTTAAATAACAGCGAAGGCGTTGATCTTGAATATTTTGAGATAAGCAATTCGGAAACTTTACTACCATCCCATTCAGAAAGTACCGAAAGCTTAGTCGCCCTTGTTGCTGCAAAAGTTGGCCGTACCAGGCTGATTGACAATATCATAATTAAGTAATCTCTCGGGGTGGTTAGGTAAGCATATAAAGTTTTCATAATTTTGCGTTTATGATTATTCAGGTTTTGAAATCTAAGATACACCGTGTGAAGGTTACGCAGGCGGAGTTGAATTATGTAGGGAGTATCACCATAGATGAAGACTTAATCGAGGCAGCCAACATAATTCCTAATGAAAAGGTGCAGATTGTAAATAATAACAATGGTGCCAGGTTCGAAACATATGTGATTAAAGGAGAAAGGGGATCGGGTATTGTATGCTTAAATGGTTCATGCGCCCGTCTGGCTGCAGTTGGTGACATTATCATCATCATGTCTTATGGTTCTCTTCCAATGGCTGAGGCCAAAAAGTATGAACCGATTTTAATTTTCCCCGACGATAATAATCTTCTGATAAAATAATATACATCTATACCATGATTAAATTGCAAACTATTGAACATAAGGTGGTAACACTCGATCAGGCACATAAATATGTGAATATGTGGCGGTTGAAAGATCAAAAGATCGTATTTACCAATGGATGTTTTGATTTATTGCATTTAGGCCATGTCGATTATCTCGCGAAAGCGGCAGATTTAGGAAACAGATTGGTTATTGGTCTTAATTCAGATCTTTCTACCTCTAATTTAAAAGGCCCCAATCGTCCAATTACAGATCAGGTTTCCCGAGCAAGGTTGTTAGCCTCAATGTTTTTTGTAGATGCAGTTGTTCTGTTTGATGAGGAAACGCCTTTTAATCTGATCTCGACCTTAAAGCCAGATGTATTGGTTAAGGGGGCCGATTATACCATCGATAAAATTGTAGGTGCCGATGCGGTGCTGGCAAATGGTGGAGAAGTGAAGACGATTGAATATATCGATGGTTATTCAACATCTGCTATCGAGAAGCGAATAAAGAATAGCTAAAGGGCTCAAATTTCGCTGTAAAGTTCTTCTGATTTTTTAGGGCGTTGTATTTTCTGCCAATAATTTCCTAAGGATAAATCTTTTTTTAATTCTCATGGTTATTATTGCTTACATTGAAACTGATTAGCCATATTTACGCCCCGTCAGCACGTGCGTACTGAAATATCCAGATGAGATTAATTAAACCAGTTTTCCATGCTTATTTATTACTGGGTCTTGGAGCGTGTGCTACAAAGAAAGTCGTGCTCGATCCTGTAAACATCCAGGATGATTCGTCCCATAATGTATACAGGGCAAGTTATCCAAAAATCATTGATATTGTTCATACGAAGCTCGATCTGAGATTTAACTTTGACAGCTCCTTTGTGATTGGTAAAGCCTGGATTGATGCTAAGCCGTACTTCTATCCGCAAAATCAAATAGTTTTAAATGCTCAAGGTTTTGATATAAAGGATGTTGCTTTGGTGAGTAAGGATGATCTGATCCCATTAAAATATACTTACGATGGAAAGCTGTTAAGTATTAACCTAAACAAGCTCTATTTGGCAGATCAGAAATTTACAGTTTTTGTGGACTATGTTGCAATGCCAGCGAAGCTTAAAGTTGGTGCTGATATCGCAGATCGTGGCGAACGCGGCTTTTTCTTCATCAATCCTACAGGTAAAGAGCAAAATAAGCCACGGCAATTCTGGACTCAGGGCGAAACTGAGGCAAATTCAACGTGGTTTCCCACGATAAATGGGCCGCAGGAAAAAATGACTCAGGAAATAAATCTGACGGTTCCTAAAAACATCACCACGCTATCTAACGGCGACCTAGATTTTTCTACTGATAATGGCGATGGTACAAGAACCGATTCCTGGCGTCAGGATCTACCACATTCTACCTATCTGACCATGATTGCTGGCGGGAATTTTTCGGTGATAAAGGACAAGTGGGAAGACAAAGAGGTAAGTTATTACGTTGACCCTGAATACGCAAAGTATGCCCGGCTGGTGTTTGGAAAAACGCCGGCAATGATCGACTTCTTTTCTAAAAAAACCGGCATTGAATTTCCCTGGGATAAATACGCACAGATCGTGGTGCGGGATTTTAATGATGGCGCCATGGAAAATACCTCCGCAACGGTTCTGTTCGAGGGGATGAATATGACTGATGCGCAATACCTGGATGAGGATTATGAGTACATTATTTCTCATGAGTTGTTCCATCATTGGTTTGGAGACCTGGTAACGGCAGAGTCATGGGCAAATTTGCCGCTTAATGAATCTTTTGCCACCTACGGCGAATATCTCTGGAATGAATATAAGTATGGCCGGGACTATGCAGATTTCGCCGGTTGGAAGGATTTGCAAACTTACCTTGGTAGTGGAACTGAGGATAGAAAGGTGATTCGGTTTAACTACGGTGACAAAGAGCAGATGTTCGATCAGGTGAGCTATCAAAAAGGCGGTCGTATAATTCACATGCTAAGAAAAACAGTGGGCGACGAGGCTTTTTTTAAAGCATTAACGCTTTATTTGAAGCGATATTCTTTCAAAACTGCCGAGATCCATGATTTGCGTTTGGTGTTTGAAGAGGTTTCGGGACAGGATCTGAACTGGTTTTTTAATCAATGGTTCTTATCCTCGGGGCACCCTAAGTTAGCTATCGAAACAACTTATGATGCGGTTGGCAAAAAGGTGAATGTGAATATCCGCCAGCAGCAGGATTTGAATCAGTTTCCTTTATACCGGCTTCCAATTAATATTGATATTTATAGCGGGGGCAAAGTAAACAGATCAGCAATTCTTCTGGAGAAACAAAATCAGACGTTTTCTTTCGATGAAGACAGTCAACCCAGCTTGGTAAATGTTGATGCTGAAAAGTATCTTCTTGGCGAAAAAGAAGAAAAGAAATCCCTTGCCGAGTATGTTTTTCAGTATAAAAATGCGCCTTTATTTTTAGATAGATATGAGGCCTTTACGGCTCTGCAAAAGCAGCTTCAACAGAAAGAAGCTCGTGAAATTGTATTAAAAGCCCTTTCTGATAAAAACTGGCAAATACGTTTAAATGCAGTGAATACTATTGAACAATTGCCTGAAGAAGAAAAGCTGGCAGCATTTGCTGATCTCAAATTGATGGTTTCGTCTGATGCAAAGTCTTTCGTTCGGGCGGCTGCAGTAACTGTTCTTGCTAAGCAATTTGCAAATCAGGACATACAAGAGACCTTAAAAAAAGCATTTGCCGATAAAGCACCAAGTGTGCAAAAGGCACTTGCGTCGGTGGTGAAGTAGAGTGTTGAGATTAATTAAAAAAAGTTAATTTTAAGTATGAATTCTTATAGGTTAGACAGGACCGCCTTTAGAGCTCAGTCAGCCGAGCAGGCATCTGCATCGCATGCTATGCATTACAGGACCCTTGCATGGACGGAAAGGTTAAAGATTGCTAACTACCTTAATAGTATAGCATTTAATTTCCCTGAAGAAAATCCCCCCCGGCTAGATCGG
>Ga0307408_100000163_pt1 | contig 73974 bp, 70 predicted proteins | sample 322Cmetagenome_FD_202116 | JGI IMG/M metagenome (GOLD analysis project Ga0307408, IMG submission 202116) | Maize rhizosphere microbial communities from greenhouse at UC Davis, California, United States - 322HYB-C-3 | ecosystem: Host-associated > Plants > Roots > Rhizosphere > Soil | place... | reverse complement strand
CATGGTGTCCATCCAGAGCGCCTGGCTGGGTGGCCTGCACAACCGCGTGGCACACAGCGAGGCCGCGCCGCCCTGGCGTTTTGGCCTGCGCGCCTTCATGGCCAACCTGGCGCAGCGCGGGCTGCTGCAGGGCTCAACGCTCTGACGCCCCAAAGAAAAACAGGAGACAAAGATGCTGAATGCCTTCATCGACCGCTGCTGCCGCGCCATCAACCTGCTCATTGCCCTGGCGCTGGCCGTGATGGTGGTGATGGTGTTCGGCAACGTGGTGCTGCGCTATGCGTTCAACTCCGGCATCGCCATCAGCGAGGAGGTCTCGCGCTGGCTTTTTGTGTGGATTACCTTCCTCGGCGCCATCGTGGCGGTGCGCGAGCGGGGCCACCTGGGCACGGACTTTCTGCTGGCACGTCTGCCGCCGCTGGGCCAGCGCATTTGCTTGGCCCTGAGTTATGCGCTGATGATCTGGTGCACCTGGCTGCTGTTCAGCGGCGCGCTGGCGCAGGCGCGCATCAACTGGGATGTGGATGCGCCGGTCACGGGCGCGTCCATGGCCATCTTCTATGCGTCGGGCGTGGTGTTTGCCGTGACGTCCGGGCTGCTGCTGGCGCTGGACCTGTGGCGCATCGTGTCGGGCCAGATGCCGGACGGCGAGCTGGTTCGCATCGCCGAATCCGAGGAGCTGGCGGCCGTGGGCAGCCAAGTGCCCCACGAGGCTCCGGCGCCCATCATCGCATCGCGCAAGTGAACCCTGCACCGCAATGACCTGGAGAGCCCACCCATGACGGTATTCATCTTCCTCGGCTCCCTGCTGGCCGCCATGGCCATCGGCGTGCCGATTGCCTATGCACTGCTCGTGTCCGGCGTCGCCCTCATGTGGCACCTGGACCTGTTCGACGCGCAGATCCTGGCGCAGAACGTGATCAACGGGGCCGACAGCTTTCCACTGCTGGCCGTGCCCTTCTTCATGCTCGCGGGCGAGATCATGAATGTGGGCGGGCTGTCGCAGCGCATCGTGCGGCTGGCCCTGGTGCTGGTGGGCCACCGGCGCGGCGGGCTGGGGTTTGTGGCCATCCTGGCGGCCTGCCTTTTGGCGGCGCTTTCCGGCTCGGCCGTGGCGGACACCGCTGCATTGGCGGCCCTGCTGCTACCCATGATGGTGAAAGCCGGGCACGACAAGGCGCGCGCGGGCGGGCTGATCGCCTCGGCCGGCATCATCGCGCCGGTCATTCCGCCCTCCATCGGCTTTGTGGTGTTTGGCGTGGCGGCCAACGTGTCGATCAGCAAGCTCTTTCTGGCGGGCATCGTGCCGGGGCTGCTCATGGGCCTGGCCATTGCCGTCACCTGGTACTGGGTGTCTCAGCGCGAAAACGTCACACCGCCGCCCAAGGCGTCCAGGGCCGAGAAGCTGCAGGCGCTCAAGGAATCGACCTGGGCGCTGTTCCTGCCGGTCATCGTGATCGTGGGCCTGAAGATGGGCGTCTTCACGCCCACCGAGGCTGCGGCGGTAGCTGCGGTGTATGCCCTGCTGGTGGCCACGCTGGTCTACCGTGAACTGCACTGGCGCCAGCTCACCGACGTATTCATCAGCGCCGCCAAGACCACGGCCGTGATCATGTTCCTGGTGGCCGCCGCCATGGTCAGCGCCTGGCTCATCACCGTGGCCGACATCCCACGCCAGCTGGTGGGCCTGCTCAAGCCGCTGATGGAACACCCCACGCTGCTGCTCATCGCCATCATGGTGCTGGTGATGGCCGTGGGCACCGCGATGGACATGACGCCCACCATCCTGATCCTGACCCCGGTGCTGATGCCGGTGGTGAAGGCCGCAGGCATCGACCCGGTCTACTTCGGCGTGCTGTTCATCATGAACAACGCCATCGGGCTGATCACCCCACCCGTGGGCACGGTGCTGAACGTAGTAGCGGGTGTGGGCAAGATGCGCATGGACGAGGTCACGCGCGGAGTGATCCCCTTCATGGCAGCGCAGTTCGCCATGATGTTCCTGATGGTGCTGTTTCCGTCGATCGTGCTGGTGCCGATGCGATGGTTCATCGGCTGACCCAGGTTTCAATCATTTTTGGCCTGTAGCGCTTGTCCAACAAGCGCCACAAGCTATCAAAAAAGGAGCGTTGTCTACGGTGCACCAGCGCGCTCCTGCAAGGCACAGGGTCAGTTCGCCACCGTGAACCGCTTTTGCACATGGCGCGGCGTTTCCAGCTCGTCCACGATGGCCACGGCCAGGTCGGCCACGCTGATGCTGCCGGGCTGCTCGCCGTTCATCAGCGGGGCCTCGTCGCCCAGGCGGTACTGGCCGGTGCGCTCGCCGGGCTGCAGCAGGATGGGGGGCGAGAGGAAGGTCCAGTCCAGCGTGTTTTCGGTGCGGATCCAGTTCAGCGCCTCTCGCGCGGCGAGCGCCCCCTGTTTCCATTCGGCCGGAAACTGGGGCGTGTCCACCAGCTGCACGCCGGGCGCCACAAACAGGCTGCCCGCACCGCCCACCATCAGGAAGCGGCGCACGCCCGCCTGCTTGGTGCCATCGATGATGGCGCGCGTGCCCTTCAGGAACTGGTCGTGGATGTCTGGCACCGTCCAGCCGGGGTTGTAGGCGCTTACCACCGCGTCATGGCCGGCGGCGGCGCGGGCCACCTGGGCTGCGTCCTGTGCATCGGCGGCCACCACCGTAACGCCTTCACGCGGCGGCAGCTTCGAGGGATTGCGGGCCAGCACGGTCACCTGGTGGCCACGCTGCAGCAGTTCGTTCAGCAGGGCGGAGCCGACAAAGCCGGTGGCGCCAATCAGTGCGATTTTCATGGAAGGTCCTTGAAAGGGTTGTTGCGACCGGGTGAGAATAGGAGCTTGTCAAAGCGGGCGGTAGAAGGCTAAAAATGCCTTCTCTTTGAAGCTCCACTTCACAATCACGCTCTTCCCTTCCCCATGGACGACCTTAAACGCATGGCCGTGCTGGCCGCCGTGGTGCAGCATGGCTCGATGAGCGGCGCCGCCCGCGCCCTGGGCATGAGCACTTCGGCCGTGAGCCAGCAGGTGCGCCAGCTGGAGCGCGATGGCGGCGTGACGCTGCTGCACCGCTCCACCCGCAAGCTGGCGCTGACGGAGGCGGGCCAACGCTTTCACGCGCGCTGCGCGGCGATGTGCGCCGCGGCGGAGCAGGCGCGGGCCGAACTCGCAGCCTCGCGCGAGGCGCCCAGCGGCGAACTGCGGCTGTCGGCCACCGTGGGCTTTGCGCGCCACATCGCGCCTGCGCTGGGCGATCTGCTGGCGGCGCACCCGGCGCTGCGCTTGCGGCTGCTGGTGGACGACGCCCCCATTGACCTCATCAACGCCCGGATCGATCTGGCCGTGCGCTACGGTCGCCTGCAGGACTCGACCTGGGCCGCGCGCAGGCTGTGCGGCATGCAGTGGTATCTGGCTGCGTCGCCGCAGTGGCTGGCGCAGCATGGTGCGCCACGCGACCCCGACGCGCTGCTCACCCACAGCTGGCTGGGCTTTGCGCGCGAGGGTGGTGGCCTGCTCGTGGACCTGCGCAGCCCCGCGGGCGAGCCGCGCGCATTGCGGGTGGAGCCACGCATTGCCAGCAACAACCAGTTGTCCATTCAGCAGATGTGCGAGGCCGGCCTGGGCGTGGCGCTGGTGGGCAGCATGGACGCGCACGAGGCGCTGCAGACCGGACGGCTGGTACGGCTGCTGCCTGACTGGTCGTTTGGCACGCTGGACATCTGGGCCGTGACACCGCAGCGCGATGCCCAGCCGGCCAAGGTGCGCCAGTCCATCGCAGCACTGCAGGCCTACCTGCGGCAGGTGCCCGGAATTTCGGACTGAACTTTCGGGCTCTGTGACCCACCCCATCGGTTTTTTATCGCCCGAAACGACAAATTCCATCGTTGTGCGGGCGGCGGGCTCTGCCTACATTCGCGGCTCCCTGGCCAGGGTTTGCTTGTTGTTTATCTACCCACTACCGGAGACCCGACGTGACGACCAACCCACCCCTGATTTTTCCCATCGACCGCGTGCTGGCCGCCTTCGAACAGCAGGACGTGCCCACGCTGCTGGCCACCATTGCCGATGATGTGGACTTCCGCATCGACCACTACCGCGACGATGCCGACACCAACTGGCAAATCGCCCGCAACAAGGCCGAGGCGATGGCCGTGGTGCAGCGCCTGGGCGTGGAGGTGTTCCCGCGCGGGACGAAGATCCTGCGCACCCACAGCCAGCCACTGGGCGATGACTGGGTGCTCACCCACTTCCACCAGCGATTCTTTTATGCGGTACAACAGCGCGAAGTGGAGTCCGTCACCTGGATCACCACCCATTCGCGCGATGGCCAGGTGGACTACTTCCGGGAAACGGTCACCACCATCACCCCTGTCTGACCCCAGAACCAAGGAAGGCCTTGCCACCATGCTGTTTGACCTGCGCGCCCTGGGCTACTTCGTGGCAGCGTACGAAGAGCGCTCGGTCACGGCCGCATCGCGCCGCTGCTTTGTAGCGCAGCCGTCCATCAGCATGGCCATCAAGGGGCTGGAGGATGCGCTCGAAACCACCCTGTTCGAGCGCAGCCGCCAGGGCCTGGCGCCCACGCCCGCCGCGCACCGGCTGTATCCGCGCGCCTGCAGCCTGCTGGCCCAGTCCAGCGCCATGGTGCGCGACTTTCGCGATGCACCGCGCGAAACGCTGGGCATCTTCCTGCAGGACGACCTGATGGTGCAGCTCGCCGCCCCCCTGTTCGCGCAGATTGCGCAAGAGTGGCCCCACACCATGGTGCGGCTGACCGCCAGCGCGCAAGAAGCCCGGCTGCGCATGGTGGCCGAGCACTGCAAGCCACCGGGCGACACGTTTGTGCCGCTATGGCATGAGCCCTATGTGATGCTGGTGCCCGAGCAGCACCCGCTGCGCTTCAAGAAACGCTTTGGCCTGGCGGACATCGAAAACCTGCCCCTCATCGAATGGCCGTATTGCCCGCTGCACCAGTCCTTCATCCGCCTGCTGGCCGAGCGGGGCATTGCGCTGCAGGTGCAGGCCAGCGCCGCGCGCGAAGAGCTGCTGCTGCACATGGTGGATGCCGGCATGGGGCTTGCGGTGGTGCCCCAGTCACACGCGGCCCACGCCCGCCGCGCCCTCACGCGGCCGCTGGACGGCCCGTTGGCCTTCTCGCGCCACATCGGCTTGGCCTGCGACGCGTCGGACGCGCCCATGCTCGGGCTGCTCCACCGGCTGGCTGACAGCATAAAGGCACTCGCCGCTCAGCCCGAACAGGCGCCACGCAGCAATGTGGTGTGACAGCGCCGCCACGCCGACTTGCTGCAGCGCAGTATTCGGGTATTGCCTGAAGATTTAGCGCACTGCACAAGCCGTTTGGGTCCTAGAATTTGTAAACGCGCGTTTCTTCTTTTTTGCGCAAAGGACACACCATGAAAGCAGTGCAGCAGGACATCGACGAGCGGACCAACCTCACCAGCACGAACAAGTTCGAGCTGCTGCTGTTTCGCCTGGGCACTGACAACGCCCTGGGCAAGTCCGAACTCTTCGGCATCAACGTGTTCAAGATCCGCGAGATCGTCGCGATGCCCAGCATCACCCCCATCGCGGGCACCATGCCCCACTCGCTGGGTGTGGTGAACCTGCGCGGACAAGTCATTCCCGTGCTCGATCTCCCCTCCATCGTGGGATGCAAGCCCCAGACCGGCTTGAACATCATGCTGGTCACGGAATACGCCCGCACCACCCAGGCGTTCGCCGTCGAGTCGGTGGAAGACATCGTGCGGCTGGACTGGAAACAGGTGCTCTCGGCCGAGACCAGCGGCGCCAAGGGCAAGCTGGTGACCAGCATTGCCCGCCTGGACGGCAACACCGACGAATCGCGCCTGGCCCAGGTGCTGGACGTGGAAGCCATCCTGCAGATGGTGTCACCCTCGGACGGCCACGAGGTCACCGAAGAGAAAGTGGGCGCGAAGCTCAAGCTCAAACCCGGCACGATGATCCTGGCGGCTGACGATTCGTTCGTGGCGCGTTCGCTCATCGAGCAGGAGCTCAAAGTGCTGAACGCCCCCTACGAAATGGTGAAGTCCGGCAAGGAAGCCTGGGATCGCCTCAACGCCATTGCCAAAAGCGCCGAAGGCGAAGGCAAAACCGTGCTCGACCGCGTGGCCATGGTGCTGACCGACCTGGAAATGCCCGAGATGGACGGCTTCACGCTCACCCGCAACATCAAGCAGGACGCACGGTTCCACGGCTTGCCGGTGGTGATCCACTCGTCCCTGTCGGGCTCTGCCAACGAAGACCACGTGCGCAGCGTGGGGGCTGACGGCTATGTGGCCAAGTTCGTGGCCGAAGACTTGGCCGAAACCATTCGCCGCGTCCTGCCTTAAGAACGTCTTTACGATCTTTTGGCCTTGGCCCTATTGCGGGCGTTGTTTGCGAGCGGGCCACCCCAAGCCCGCTGGCGCGAACGGCGCGGTGTTTGCGCACAGCACCGCAGGTAGCAAAAATGGACTCCAGCGCCCGTCCCCACAGCGCTGGAAGCTATCAATTTCATTGCAAAAAGCAGATTTCCAGCGGCCGCCGGTGCCGCTCGCGGGGTGCCGTCCTACCCCTCGCGGCGGTGCGCAGGTCAACCAAACCCACCTCACGGGCGCTACATTGAAAGCGCTTGCAAAGCGCTGGCCCTGCGAAAGTTGTAACGCCCCGCCGGGGCGCTTTTCGGGGGCTTTACGTGCAGGGCGGAACGCCCACGCCCTGCCAAGGTCTGACCAGCATGACTACCTCCACCTTCGCCCGCATTGTTTCTGCCACGGTCCTGGGCGCCGCGGTGACCGGCTGCGCCACGGTGCAGGGAGACCCCTACTACGACCCTGGCTATCGGGTTTACAACCAGCCGGGCTACACCTACAACAGCCCTCCGGTGTATTCGAGCCCTCCGCCGGTCTACCCCGCGTATTCGGCTCCGCCTCCCGCGGTCATTTACTACGGTGGGCGTGACAGGGATGACCGCTGGGAACGCGACCGCCACCACAACGATTGGCGGGAACGCGAGCGCGACCGCGCGCGGGAACAGGCCGAGCGCGACCGCCAGGCCCGCGAGCGTGAACGCGACCGGCGCGAGCAGCAGGCCCGCGAGGCCGACCGCCGCCAGCGCGACCGCGAACAGGCCGAGCGGGACCGCCGCCAGCGCGAGGCACAGTCGGGGCGCATTCCGCCCGGCGCCTACGCCCCGCACCCCCACGACTGGCGCTCGCGCCAGCATTCCAACAGCAGTTTCGACAAACCCTGACGAGGCCCGCGGGCGCCTTGCCCGCGCTATTTTCCGCAGCCGACCACCATGGTTCCCTCCGCGCGCCCTTTGACAGCGATCCTCTGGCTTTGCGCTTTGTGCCTGGGCTCTTCGGCACAGGCCCAGGTGGTGCGGTGTACCGACGCACGCACCGGGAAGGTGACTTACACCGACGGCGCCTGCGCGAGCGATTCCGCCGCCCGCGAGGTGGAGGCCCGGAAGACACCCGCCGAGATCCAGCTGGAGCGGGATCTGGCCGCCGAGGCACTGGAGCGCAAACAGCAGCGGCAGCAGGCCGAAACCGCTGCCGCCGAGGCAGACGCCCGCCGCAACGCCGATCTGGACCGCGCGCGTGCAGCGCAGGCTGCCGCTGCGGCCCCGCAGCCGCACGACTACGCCCGCTCACCGGAATGCGCGCGGTCGCGGCGCAACCTGGACATCGTGGCCGCTGGCGTGGCTCGCTCCACCTATGAGCAGGAGATGCGCCTGGAGGCCGCCCAGCGGCAGGTCGACATGGACTGCCTGGGTCCTGCGGGCTATGCGGAAGTCGAGAAGGCCCGAGCCCAGCAGCCCCGCGTGGTGGTGGTGCCACCGGCTCCGCACCGTCCGTTGTACCCTCAACCCTACCCCCGCCCGACGCCACCAGCGCCTGCGCCGCATCTCACGCAATGCGGCGACTTCCGCTGCACGGACAACCTGGGCAACACCTACCCGCGAACGGGGCCCGGGCGATTCCCCGGCCCGGGCGGGGTCTGCCGCTCCAACGGTGGCCAGGCCCCCTGCTGAACGAGCGGTACTCCTTTTTTTGCTGCAGCTGCGGTGATCGGCGTGTCCCTAGCGGTTGCCAGGCCCACAACCTACTGCTTCACCGCTTTTCCACCCAGCCCCTCGGCCACCGAGGGGTACCGCAGGCGCACGCCCAACTCCCGCAGCATCCGCTGGTTGTCCAGCCGGCGAGATTCGCTCATGAAGCTCAGCACCATCAGCGACAGCTGCTGCTGTGCATCGCTGCGCGGCACCCGCGGCGGGCGGGGCAGGCCATACAGGTCGGCAGCGAGGTCGAAGTAATCGCCCATCTTGAGTTGGGTGCTGTCGCTCACGTTGTACGCTCGTTGCGGCCGCCCGCGCCAGAGGGCCGCCATGCAAGCCCGGGCCAGGTCGTCGGCGTGGATGTGGTTGGTAAAGACGTCGTCCTCGGGCGTCAGCACGGGCGTGCCCCGCCGCAGGCGCGCCTCGGGTGTGCCGCCCTCGCGGTCGGGGGCGTAGATGCCGGGAATGCGCAGCACGCTCACGCGCACCCCCGCGCGGCCCAGGTGGCGCACGGCCCGCTCGGCATTGACGCGGCGCTGGGCGCGCGGTGTGCCCGGCGCCACAGGGCGCGTCTCCGGCACCAGCGCGCCCTGGCAATCGCCATAGACGCCACTGGTGGATGCATACGCGAGGGATGCCGGCAAGGTCCGCAGGCGCAGCGCCCGCGCCAGGGCCACCGTGCGCGGGTCCAGCCACCAGTCCCTCCCACCGGCACCTTCGCCGGGCGGCGGTGCCAGGTGCAGCACGCGGGTGGCCAGCCCTGCCAGCCGGCGCAGCGACGGGGCATCGTCCAGGTTGCCCACGAGGGGCCGCGCACCCAGGGCACGCAGCCCGGCAACCCGTGCGGGGCTGGAGGTGAGCGCCAGCACCTGCATGCGCGCCGCGCCCGTTCCGCAGCGCAGATCGCGCAGCACCCGTTGACCTACGTCACCACAGCCCACGATCAGCAGGCGTTCACGGCGAAAGCGCGCAGGCAGCGCGCCAAGTGGGCTTTGTATTGAAGGCAAAATCGTGTCCATTTGCCCGGCACCTGCCGGGCTGTTGCTTTGACCGAAGACGACTCCAAGGATACCCACACATGACCAGCGCAGAGGCTGCCACCACCGCAGCGTTCCAGATCAGCGTGCAGCCCAGCGGCCGCGCTTTCAGTGCCAACGCGGGCGAGACCATCCTGGCAGCCGCCATCCGCAGCGGCGTGGGTCTGCCCTATGGTTGCAAGGACGGCGCCTGCGGCTCGTGCAAGTGCAAGAAACTCAGCGGTGCCGTGCACCACGGCGACCACCAGTCCAAGGCGCTGACGGCCGACGAGGAAGCCGCTGGCCTCGTGCTGACCTGCTGCGCCCAGCCGCTGACCGACGTGGTGCTCGAGTCTCGCCAGGTGACGGACGAAAGCGCCTACCCGGTCAAGAAGATGCCGGTGCGCGTCGCCGCCCTCGAAAAGAAATCCCACGACGTGATGCAGGTGCGCCTGCAGTTGCCCGCGGCCGACACCTTCCGCTACCACGCCGGCCAGTACATCGAGTTCATCCTGCGGGATGGCGCCCGGCGGGCCTATTCAATGGCCAATGCGCCCCACACGCAGGCCGAGGCGCCGGGCGTGGAGCTGCACATCCGCCACATGCCGGGCGGCAAGTTCACCGACCATGTGTTCGGCGCCATGAAGGAAAAGGAAATCCTGCGGGTGGAAGGGCCGTTTGGCAGCTTCTTCCTGCGCGAGGACTCCGACAAGCCCATCGTGCTGCTGGCCTCGGGCACGGGGTTTGCCCCCATCAAGGCATTGATCGAGCACATGCAGTTCAAGGGCATCACGCGCCCGACCACGCTGTATTGGGGCGGCCGCCGGCCCGGCGACCTGTACCTGCACGACTGGGTGCTGGCGCGTGCCGCCGAGCTGCCGCACCTGACCTATGTCCCGGTGGTGTCCGACGCCCTGCCCGAAGACGGCTGGACGGGCCGCACGGGCTTTGTGCACCAGGCCGTGATGGACGACTTCGCCGACCTCTCGGGCCACCAGGTGTATGCCTGCGGCGCACCCATCGTGGTGGACTCGGCACGTGCCGATTACACCGCGCACCGTGGCCTGCCACCGGAGGAATTCTTCGCGGACTCGTTCACCTCCGAAGCCGATAAGCATGGAACACCTCCCTGAGGCCCTGCGGGCCTTCCCCCCGCTCTTTCATCGCCGCGCGATGCGGGCATGGGGGCGCCGCCAGCGCGGCGGGGCGGCTTTGGCTTGGTTCGCGCCAGTTTCGTCGGCTGCGGATGACGCGCAGCGCCTCGGAAAACTGAGATGACCCGGCTGCGCCAGGCCCTGCGGGGCGCGGGTCCGATGGCGGCGGTGCTGGGCTTGGCCGTGCTGCTGGTGGTGGGTGCAGGCGAATGGGCCACCCGCAGCGAGCTCGACAACCAGTGGGACAACCTGCGCCGCTCGGGCGAAGTGCAGGCCCTGGCGCTGCGGGGCGTGGCCACGCGCTACAGCTACCTGCCTTTCACCGCAGCCCAGCAGCCGCTCATCGCCGAATTGCTGCACCACCCCGACGCACTGTCCCTGAAGGGCGATGCCAATGCGTACCTGCAGGCCATCAACGCCAATGCTGGCTCGGACACTCTCTATGTGATGAACACCGACGGGCTCACCGTGGCCTCCAGCAACTGGGACACGCCCACCAGCTTCGTCGGCCAGAACTATCGCAACCGCCCATACTTCCGTGACGCGCTCCAGGGGCAACCGGGGCGCTTCTACGGCGTGGGCAAGACCACCGGGGAACCGGGCTTGTTCGCATCGGCGCCGGTGGTGGAAAACGGCCGGGTGATCGGCGTGGTGGCCGTCAAGGTGGCAATGCAGCCCATCGTGGACACATGGGCCCAGCTGCGCGATCCGGTTTTTGTGACCGACGACCGGGGCATTGTCTTTCTGGGTTCGGTCGCCCCCTGGCTGTACAAGACCACCCGGCCTGTGCCGGAGCAGCAGGTGCAGCAGGTCCAGTTCGATGAACAGTATGGCGCGCGATGGACGCCCGAACCCGTGCCGTGGCAGACGCGCCAGGCCGACGGCCAGCCGGGCAGCGAACTCTTGCTGCCGGGCCAGGGCAAGCGCTATCTCGCGTTTGAGGAGCACCTGCCCGATCTGGGCTGGACCCTCACGCTCACGGCCGATAGCCGCGCCATCGCCCTGGCGCGGCAACAGGCCTGGGCCCTGGCGGCACTGGCCTCGGGCCTGCTGGTGCTGGGTGCGCTGTACTGGCAGTTGCGCGAACGCAGGCTGGCGGAGAACCGACAGGCCCGCGTGCAACTGGAACTGCGCGTGCAGGAGCGCACGCAGGAACTTCAGCAGGCGCAAGCGTTCCGGCAATCGATGGAAGATTCGCTGCTGGTGGGCATGCGCGCCCGCGACCTGGAAGGCCGCATCGTCTACGTGAACGCCGCCATGTGCGAGATGGTGGGCTACTCCGCCGCCGAACTCATCGGCAGCCTGCCACCCTACCCCTATTGGCACCCCGACGACCTCGCGCGGCACTGGAGTGACGTGGACACCGCCCAAGCCGGCCAAGTCTCCCCCCAAGGCCGCGAAAACCGGCTGCGGCATCGCGACGGCCATGATGTGTACACCATGTTCTACACGGCCCGGCTCATCGACGGCGAGGGGCGCCATGTGGGCTGGATGAGCTCCGTGGTGGACATCACGGCCCAAAAGCGCGCCGAAGAGCAGCAGCAACAACGCGAAGCCCAGCTGCAGCGCGTGCAGCGCGTGATCACCGTGGGCGAAATGGCGTCCACGCTGGCGCACGAGCTCAATCAGCCGCTCGCAGCGCTGGTCAACTATGCCGCGGCCGCGCGCTCGCTGGCCGCGCAGGGGCGAACCGAACTGCTGGGCGAGACGCTGTCGGCCCTGTCCAGCCAGGCGCTGCGCGCGGCGGACATCGTGGGGCGCATCCGACGCTGGGTGCGCCAGCAGCCCCAAGTGCGCGAACCCTGCGACCTGAACGCCGCCGTGGACCAGTCTCTCGCCCTGCTGCTGCGCGCCGAGGCCCGGCGCCACGGCATCGCAGTACGGCTGGACCTGGCCCGTGGCCCCTTGCCGGTGAGCGCCGACCGTGTGCTGCTGGAGCAGGTAGTGCTGAACCTGGGCCTCAACGCCCTGCAGGCCATGCAAGGCATGCATGCGATGCAAGCCAAGCCGCCCGCGGCCAGCGGCACAGAAGCCCCCTCTCCCGAGTTGCTGCTCCGCACGGCCGCCGACGCCCGATTCGCTACGCTGCAGGTGCTCGACCGTGGCCCCGGCCTACCTCCCGAGATCGCCGATCGCCTGTTTGAGCCTTTTTTCACCACCCGCGCCGACGGCCTGGGCCTGGGGTTGAACATCTGCCGCTCCATCGTGGAAAGCATGGGCGGCGAGCTGCTGGCCCGCAACCGCGATGACGGCGGCCCCGGTGCGGTGTTTGAGATCCGCCTGCCGCGCCTACCTGACTTGTTGCCATGACGACCAGCTCCCCTGCTCCCGACTTTCGCACCGCCTTCGCTCCGACGCTGCCGCTGACCGTGTACATCGTCGACGACGACGAGGGCGTGCGCCATTCGCTGGCGGCGCTGCTGCTGGCCAACGGCCACACGGCGCGCGCCTATGCCTGTGGCGCCGATTTTCTGGCCCGTGCCGACCTGGCCGAACCGGGTTGCGTGCTGCTGGACCTGCGCATGGAAGGCATGAGCGGGCTGCAGGTGTTCGAGGCGCTGCAGGGCCGCGGCTCCGTGCTCAAGACCGTCTTTCTGTCGGCCCACGGCGAACTCGCCTCGGCGGTCGCGGCCGTCAAGCAAGGCGCGGTCGACTGGCTTGAAAAGCCCTGCGATGAACCCACCCTGCTCGCCGCGGTGACCAAAGCCGCCGAGCTGTCGCGAGACCTGGCCGAGCGCACCCAGCGGCGCAACGGCTTGCTGGAACGCTGGAACACCCTGAGCCCCCGCCAGCAGGAAGTCGCCCTGCTGCTGGCCACGGGCATCAGCAGCAAGGAAGCCGCCCGTGCATTGGCGCAACGCGACCCCGAGCGCCCCATCGACCCCCGCACGGTGGACACGCACCGCTCGGCCATCTTCCTGAAGCTCGACATCCGCTCGTCGCACGAACTGGGCATGCTGGTGGAGGATCTGGGGCTCTCGGACGGTGCGCTCCGCGCGCCGTGATCCCACGGGCGAACGCCTCCCGTGCTTCGCGCCACACCGCATTCGCCCGCACGCACTGGTCTTTCGACCCTCGATGCGTATCGAGGGGTTTTCGTAAGTAGTCTTACTGTTTTTCTGCACAATGTCGCCCATGAACCGCCGAAACATCCTCCTCGCCAGCGCCGTTGCCACCGCAGCGGCCACCTTCTCCTTCCCAGCGCTTGCGCAGGACGCCGGGCAGCCCATCCGCCTGATCGTGCCTTATGCACCCGGCGGCCCCATCGACGTGACGGCCCGCGCACTGGCCGAGCGCGTGCGCGACTCGCTGGGCACCGTGATCATTGAAAACAAGGGTGGTGCGGGCGGCAACATTGGCGCCGACGCCATCGCCAAGGCCGCGCCGGATGGGCTGACCATCGGCATCGCCGCCACCGCCACGCACGCCGTGAACCCCTGGCTGTACGCCAAGATGCCCTACGACGCGGGCAAGGACTTCGCGGGCATCACACAGATGGTGCGCGTGCCCAACGTGCTGGTGATCAACGCCGCCAAAGCCGAGCAGCTCAAGATCAACACCCTGGCCGACCTGATCGCCTACGCCAAGGCCAACCCTGCCAAGCTCAACTACGGCAGCGGGGGCAACGGCAGCGCCGGCCACCTGGCAGGCGAGATGTTCAAGCAAAAGGCCGGCATCTTCGCGCTGCACATCCCGTACCGCGGCGCCAACCCCGCGCAGCTGGCGCTGCTGGCCGGCGAAGTGGACTTCAACATCGACAACCTGGCCGCCGCCGCGCCCAACATCCGCGCCGGCAAGCTCAAGGCCCTGGCCGTGACCTCGCTGGAAGCATCGGCCGCGCTGCCCGGCGTGCCACCGCTGTCGGCTACGTTCAAGGGTTTCTCCATCGACACCTGGTGGGGCCTAGTGGCCCCTGCGGCGACGCCCAAGCCCATCATCGAGAAGCTGAACAAGGCCTTTGTGGCCGCCCTCAACGCGCCCGAAACCAAGACCCGCTTCGCGGCCCTGCTGGCCGAACCCGTGCCCACCACACCGCAGCAGTTCGACAGCTTCATGGCCGCAGAGCGCGCGAAGTACCAGCAGGTGGTGAAGGCGTCGGGAGCGAAAGTCGATTGACCCCCTGAGCCACAACCCGCTCGATGCCTTCCAAGCCTGCGCAGGCAGGCTTGGAAGGCATCGCAGCCTCAAGGGGGACGCCACCCGTGGTCTGGTAGAGCCGGCTCCACGGTGGCGCGGATGTGGGATCGCGTCATCCGGTGTGGATAAAGCGGGCGCAGGGCGAGTGTTTTTTCACACCTTTTTTGGCCTCTAGCGCTTGTGCATCAAGCGCTATAAGCTCCTAATTTAGGAGCAAAATCTTCACCTGCAACGCGCAGATCGGGACAATGGGCCTCCGCAAGCGCCAGCAGCCATTGGCAGCAACCAGCTACGGGCCCGTCGCACCATCCGCCCAACCCGGCCCTTGCAGCCGGTGGATGTCCTGGGTGGCCACGGCTTGCAACGCGGCGGCACTCACCCGCTCGGGCACCAGGTCGGCCAGCGGGCGCAGCACGAAGGCGCGCTCGGCCATGCGGGGGTGGGGCACGGTGAGGCTGGGGGTGTGGATCACCTGGTCGCCAAACCACAGGATGTCCAGGTCCAGCGTGCGCGGCGCATTGCGGTAGGGGCGCTCGCGGCCTGCGGCTTGTTCGATGGATTGCAGGGCCTGCAGCAGGGCGTCGGGTGTGAGGGTGGTGGCTATTTCGGCCACAGCGTTCAGGTAGTCGGGCCCCCCGGCGTCCACCGGCGCACTGCCATAGAGCGGCGACACCCGCAGCACGCGGGTGCCAGGGCATTGGCCCAGCACGCCCAGGGCCTTGCGCAGGGCGGCTTCGCGCTCGCCAAGGTTGGCGCCCAGGCCCACGTAGACAAGGAAGGGCTCTGCGCCCATGTTCCGCAGACTCACTCGCCTGCCGTGGCGGGCGCTGCGCCTTCACCACCGCCCGCCCCGCCACCGGGTTTGCGGCGACGGCGGCGGCGCTTTTTGGGGGCGCTGCCTTCGGTGGCGAACTCAGCCCCCTCTTCCGGGAAGTCCGCTGACCCTGCTGGAGTCGCAGCGCGCGCGGCTGCCGCTGGCGCATTGCGCGGCACGCGCTTGACGACGGGCTGCTGCGCCTTCTGGCGGGCTCGCTGCTCTTCCTTCGCCTGGTCCATCAGGTCGTCGCGGCGCTCGTCGTCGGCCGCCTGGAAGTCCTGCCACCACTCGGCTAGCGCTTCTTCGACTTCGCCCACATCGGCGCGCAGGCGCATGAAGTCGAAGCCTGCGCGAAAGCGCGGCTGCATGACCATGCCGTACGGGGTGTTGCCCACGCGCTTTTCAAAACGCGGCTGCATGACCCAGATCTCGCGCATGTCGGCAGCGAGCTTGCCCCGGCCTGACACGTCGCCGATGCGCTTGTCGAACACCTCGTCGATGGCCTCCTGCAGCGCAGGCAGCGGATGCTGGCGCTGGGCCAGGCGCTCCTGCCAGCCGCTGCGCACGTCTTCCCACAGCACGCAGGCCAGGAGGAAGCTGGGCGCAACGGGCTTGCCCTCGTTCACGCGGCGGTCGGTGTCGACCAGGGCGGCTTTCACAAACGGTGTGTCGGCGCGCTCCACGGCCACGTCCAGCAGCGGGTAGATGCCCTTGGCCAGGCCCAGCTTGCGCAACTGCTCGATGGTGGAGATGGCGTGGCCCGTCTGCAGCAGCTTGAGCATCTCGTCGAACATGCGGCTTTGCGGCACCTCGGCCAGCAGCGCCTGCGACTGCACCAGAGGCGCGGCGGACTTCGCGTCGATGGTGAAGCCCAGGGGGCTGAGCTTGGCCGCAAAACGCACGGCGCGGATGATGCGGACCGGGTCTTCGCGGTAGCGCGTGGCAGGGTCGCCAATCATGCGCAGCGTCTTCTTCTTGGCGTCCTGAAGGCCCTTGTGATAGTCGACCACGATCTGGCTGACCGGGTCGTAGTACATGGCGTTCACGGTGAAGTCGCGGCGCGTGGCGTCTTCGTCCTGCGGACCCCATACGTTGTCGCGCAGCACGCGGCCTGAGGCATCCACGGCGTGCTGCATGCCCGACAGCTGCGCCTTGCTGGTCTTTTCGTTGCCCGTGACCTGGCCCGCCGCCGAGTTGTCGAGGTAGGCGCGGAAGGTCGAGACCTCGATCACCTCGTGCTCGCGCCCCCGGCCATGCACCACGTGAACGATACGAAAGCGCTTGCCAATGATGAAGGCGCGGCGGAACAAGCCCTTGACCTCCTCCGGCGTGGCGTTGGTGGCCACGTCAAAGTCCTTGGGGCGCAGGCCCAGCAGCAGGTCGCGCACGGCGCCGCCGACGATGTAGGCCTCAAAACCCGCCTGCTTGAGCGTGGCCACCACCTCGGCAGCGCGGCGGTCCACCAACTCGGGGTTGATGCCATGCACGCTGGCGGGCACCTCTTCGCGCTTGCCGAAATGGGGCTTGCCGCCCGAGGTCCCGGGCGTCGATTTGCCCAGCAGTTTGTCGATGAACTTCTTGATCATGGGTAGGGAGATATCAGGGGACTGCGAGCGCAGGGGGTCAGGAGGCCGTCTGGCTGGCAGGCTCGGCAAACAGGTCCAGTATGCGCCAGCCGCGTTCCTGGGCCAGGGCGCGCAGGCGCGGGTCGGGGTTGGTGGCGACCGGGTGGTTCACCTTCTCCAGCAGGGGCACGTCGTTCATGGAGTCGCTGTAGAACGTGCTCTCGACATCGCCCCAGGCCAGCTGCCGCTCGGCCAGCCATTGTTCCATGCGCCGCACCTTGCCTTCGCGCATGGTGGGGATGCCGTCAATTTCGCCGGTGTACCAGCCGCTGGCATCGCGCACCAGCCGCACGGCCAGCAGTTGCGGCACCCCCAGTGCCTGCGCGATGGGCGTGGTCACGAACTCGTTGGTGGCCGTGACGATCAGCACCTCGTCGCCCGCAGCCTGGTGCTGGCGGATGAGGCTGAGCGCCTGGGGCCGAATGGCGGGGTTGATGACCTCGCGCATGAACTGCTGGTGCGCCGCCGCGGCGGCCTCGGGCCCGCGCAGGCGCACGGCCTCGGTGGCAAAGCGCACATAGTCGTGCACGTCGAGCGTGCCGGCCTGGTAGTGGGCATAGAACTCGTCGTTGCGGCGCGCGAACTCCACCGGGTCATTCCAGCCGATGCGGATGGTGAACTCGCCCCACTCGTAGTCGGAGTCGAGCGGCAGCAGCGTGTGGTCCAGGTCGAAAAGGGCCAGCCGAAGTCGATGTGTTTGCATGTCAATCATTTACTGTTGCGCTGGGGCAATGGCCGTTGCAACTGGCGCAGCCCAGGCCAGCGGCCGCCGCGCAAGGGCCGCCAAGCCGCGCATGCGGCGCTGCGCTGGCGTGCGCTGGCGGCGTCCCCCCGCCGGATTGCGCAGCAATTCGAGAGAAGGGGGATGCGGCGAAGCCGCTCAGGGGGATCCCCATTACTCCGACTCCAGCATGGTTTTCAGCAGCGGAATCGTGATGGCGCGCTGGGTGCGCAAGGCAAACGCATCGAGCTGGTCCAGCAGCTGCATGAGGCTTCCCAGGTCGCGCGAGAAGCGGTTGAGCATGTAGTCCATCACTTCATCGCCCAGGAACACTCCGCGCGCGTCGGCCTCCTGGCGCAGCACGGCGCGGCGCTCGGACTCGCCCAGCAGCTGCAACTGGAACACGTGGCCCCAGCCCAGGCGGCTGCGCAGGTCGTCGCGCAGAGGAAGGTCGGCCGGGGGCAGGTTGCCAGCGGCCAGCACCCAGCGCGGGCTGCCGCTGGCGGGGCTGATGGCGTTGACGAACCAGTTGAAGGCTGCGGCTTGCTGCGCGGTGTCGTACAAGTGCACGTCATCCATCAGCACTGCCGTCCAGCTCTCGTCGAAAACGGCAGGCTCGCTCACGGCGGGGTCCAGCCACCCCACGCTCGATCCATGTTCGCGCAGGGCCTGACGGACCGCCTGCAGCAGATGGGACTTTCCGCTGCCGGGCTCGCCCCAGAGGTAGGTGGGCACGGGCGAGCGGGTGGCCTCGCTGCTGCCCGCGCCAACGGCCAGCCGCAGGTGCTGCAGGGCGGCCTCGTTGGGGCCGGCGTAGAACCGGGCCAGCGTGGGCCCGGTGGCCAGGCCGATGTCCAGCGCCAGCTGCTTCATCATCATGCGCGGCGCACGGGCCGCCAGGGATGGCCCGAAGGAGCGGGTGCGGGGGACAACAAGGAGGACAGCGGCATCACAGTGAAAGTTGGGACGGTGCCCGGCGCAAGGGGCTGCGGCGGGCGCCGCGAAAAAGTGGCTTCGGGCGCAGGGTTGCGGCAGGCCTGGCATCTTGCGGCAGGCTTGCGGCAACGGGCGATTTTAGTCTGCGGCAAACGCCCTGCCGCAACCGATCACCGCCGCCCCGGCAACGCCCGTCTGCCGTCCCGCCCGGCCGCCCCCCACCGGTCTGCCAATAGTTCCAGAGCGGCGCCGAACCACGCCGCGGGCCGGATACGCCGGGGCTCTCAGGCCAGCGCTTCCCAGCGCCCGGTCTGTTCGGACCGCCAGAGCGCGTCCATCACCCGCGCCTGGGCTATCGCGTCGTCCAGCCCATCCGGCGTCGGGAGCGCGCCGTCGCGCACGCGCCGCGAAAAGGCCTCGACCTGCAGCTGATACTGGTCGCATGCGGGCAAGGTCTCGATGGTGATGCTGCTGCCATCCAGCAGGCCACCGTCGTCCACCGCGAGGCGCATGGAAACTGCACGGGTCGCGTTGAACGGGATGGACAGCTCGATGCGGCCGCGCTCCCCCACCACCTGCACGCGCTGGAACCGCACGCTCTGCGTGGAGACCGTGAACGTGGCCTGCTGGCCGGCACCGAAGTCCAGCATCGCGCTGGTGAGCCGGTCGGTCCCCAGCCGGGGGTCGCGGTCCACCAGTGCAACGGCGCGCCGCGGCTCCTGGCCGAACAGGTAGCGGCCCGCCAGAACGGCATAGCAGCCGATGTCGTACAGCGCGCCGCCGCCAGTGCCGGGCTGGTTGCGGATGTTGCCGGGATCCTCGTTGAAATAAGAGAAGAACACCTGCACGGCCCGCACCGCGCCGATGCGGCCCGCGCGCACCAGGTCGCGGGCACGCTGCCACTGCGGATGGTGGCGCACCATGAACGCCTCTTCAATGTGCACGCGGGCGCTGGCGGCCCGCAGTAGCTCTGCCTCGGTCGCACTGAGCGCCAGCGGCTTTTCGCATAGCACGTGCTTGCCCGCCGCGGCCGCCTGCAGGGTCAACGGCACATGCAGGTGGTTGGGCAGCGGGTTGTAGATAACCTCGATGGCCGGGTCGGCCAGCAGCTCCTCGTAGCTGCCGTAGGCCTGGGCGATGCCCAGCGACCCGGCGGCCTGCTCAGCGGCAGGCAGCGAGCGCGAGGCAAGCGCGCGCAGCTCCACCAGCGGACTGGCCTGCAGGGCCGGAATCACGTGCTGCAGGGCAATCCTGGCCGTGCTGAGCACACCCCAAACCACGGGTTTCATTCGCGTTCCTCGCCAGACTCGTCAGAGATAGTTGTTGAGCAGGTTTTCGAGCATCTCCTGCCGACCGGAGACCGGTAGAGTGTCCTGGTTGCGCTCCAGAACGCGGGCAGCCACCTGGTCCAGCCCCATTTTGCCCGCCAGCACCTCCTGGCCAAAGCCCGTGCGCCAGCCAGCGTAGCGGGCATCGACGTGGCGTGCCAAGCGCCCGTCGGCCACCATTTTCTCGGCCACCAGCAGCGCCCGCGCCGCAACGTCCATGCCGCCAATGTGGCCGTGGAACATGTCTGCGGGGTCGATGGACTGGCGCCGTACCTTGGCATCGAAGTTCAGCCCGCCAGTGGTGAAGCCGCCGGCCTGCAGGACCAGGTACAGCGCGAGTGCAGTCTCGGGCACGCTGTTCGGGAACTGGTCCGTGTCCCAGCCGCACTGCATGTCGCCGCGGTTCATGTCGATGGAGCCGAAGATCCCCAGGTCGATGGCGGTGGCGATCTCGTGCTCGAAGCTGTGGCCCGAGAGCGTCGCGTGGTTGGCCTCGATGTTGACCTTGACTTCCTTTTCCAGCCCGTAGCGCGCAAGGAAGCCATAGACCGTGGCGGTGTCGAAGTCGTACTGGTGCTTGGTGGGCTCGCGCGGCTTGGGCTCGATCAGGATCGTGCCTGTGAAGCCGATCTTGTGCTTGTACTCCACCACCATGTTCAGGAAGCGCCCCAACTGGTCCATTTCCTGCCCCACGCGGGTGTTGAGCAGGGTCTCATAGCCTTCGCGCCCTCCCCAGAGAACGTAGTTTTCGCCACCGAGCTTGAGCGTGGCATCCATGGCCTCCTTCACCTGCAGGGCGGCAAGAGCAAAGATTTCCGGGTCGGGGTTGGTGGCCGCGCCCGACATGAAACGCCGATGGCTGAACAGGTTGGCCGTGCCCCACAGCAGCTTCATGCCGGTGGCGGCCTGCTTGGCCTGCAGCACGTCAACCATCTCGTGCAGGTGGTTCACGCTCTCGCGGGGCGTACTGCCCTCGGGCGCCACGTCGCGGTCGTGAAAGCAGTAGTACGGCGCGCCCAGCTTGACGAAGAACTCAAACGCCACGTCCGCCTTGGCCCGGGCCGCCGCCATGGGGTCAGCCATGTGCTGCCAGGGGCGCTGGAATGTGTCGCCGCCAAAGGGATCCAGGCCGTTCCAGCAGAAGCTGTGCCAGTAGCAGACGGCGAAGCGCAGGTGGTCTTCCATGCGCTTGCCCAGCACCAGGCGGTCTTTGTTGTACCACTTGAAGGCCAGTGGGTTGTCGGCCTCGGGCCCTTCGTAGGCGATGGGGGCTATGTCGGAAAAGTAGGTGCTGCTCATGATTGGAGTTCTCGGCAAGGGGACATCAGGGCCTGCGGTACAGGCTGCGGAACAGGGCATGGCGCGGCGCCAGCAAGGCGCCCTCGCCAGGGTCGGGTTGGTAGACGGTGTCGATGGGCGGCGGCAGGCAGACCGCCTGCATCGGCGCGCCCACGCTCAGGGCACCCAGGCGGGCCGCGCCCAAGGCCCCGCCGACGGCCGAGCCGCCGTGAGTAACGATCTCCACATCGAGCGCGCTGGCCAGCATCTGCGCCCAAAAGGCGCTGCGGGCGCCGCCGCCCACGAGCGACAGGCGGGTGACCTGGCTGCCTGCGGCGTTCAGTGCAGCCAGCCCATCCCGCAGGCCAAAACTCACGCCTTCCATCACCGCATAGCCCAGGCGCGCGGCATCGGTGTCGAAATCCAGGCCGTGAAAGCTGCCGCGAACTTGCGCGTCGTTGTGGGGCGTGCGCTCGCCGCTCAGGTACGGCAGGAACAGCGGGGCGGCCTCGCGGTCGCTGGCCCCCAGCGCCGCCGCACGCGCCGCCACATCCCCCGCATCCGGTGCGCCCAGCAGCTTGGCCACCCACTGCAGCGCGCTGGCGGCGGCCAGCATCACGCTCATCTGGTGCCAACGCCCGGGCACTGCGTGGCAGAAGGCATGTGTGGCGCTGGCGGCGTTGGGCTGATAGGTGGGCGTGACCACGAACAGCACTCCGCTGGTGCCCAGCGACAGGAAACCCTGGCCGGGCTCCACGGCGCCCATGCCGACGGCACTGGCCGCGTTGTCGCCGCCACCGCCCGCCACCACGGTGCCTGGCCGCAGCCCAAGCGACTGCGCCACGTCGGGCCGCAGCCGCCCGCTCACCGCGCTGCCTTCGACCAAGCGCGGCATGTGCGCGCGGGTGAGGCCCGTCAGCGCCAGCAGTTCGTCCGACCATTCGCGGCGCCGCACATCGAGCCACAGCGTGCCGCTGGCGTCCGAGAGATCGCTCACATGGTCGCCGGTCAGCAGCAGGCGCACATAGTCCTTGGGCAGCAACACCTTGGCCACGCGGCGGAACACCTCCGGCTCGTGGCGCGCCACCCAGCGCAGCTTGGGTGCCGTGAAGCCGGGCATCGCCAGGCTGCCGCCCAGCTCACTCAAGGCCGGCAGCTCACGCATCAGGGCGCTGCATTCCTCGGCGCTGCGCGTGTCGTTCCAGAGGATCGCCGGGCGCAGCACGCGGTCCTGCGCGTCCAGCAGCACGGCGCCGTGCATCTGGCCCGACAGCCCGATGGCCTCGGTGGCGGCGTACTCGACGGGGTGCGCTGCGCGCAGGCCGTCCAGGGCCGACTGCGTGGCGGCCCACCACTGGGCCGGGTCCTGCTCGCTGTGGCCGGGCTGGGGCCGCGAGACCGCGAGGGCCGCACCCGCGGTGCCCACCACCCGCTGGTCCGGCGCCAGCAGGAGAGCCTTGACTTCCGAAGTGCCAATGTCGATGCCGATGTACATGGTCGATGCGAATTCAGTGAATGGATGCGGGTAAGGCGACGTCTGGGGGATAACCAGGCGTTTCGACGGGGGCTGGCGCGGAGGCCGCGCGCGCATGCATGGGCCGCAGTTCGTGGTGCAGCACCAGGGCCGCGGCGCCAACGGCCGAGGCCAGCAGGCCGTAGCGGGCCGTGCGCACCGTGGGCGCCGCCACGCCCGCGCTGGCCGCATAGCCCTCCAGCGTCTGGCGGGCGGTGGGCACGATGTCGGGATAGCTTTCGCACGAGGGCCCACCCACCACCAGGGCACCCGGGTTGAACGTGGTCCAGAGGTTCTGCAGCACCACGCCCAGGTACACGCCGCCGCGCCCGGGCTCAGCCTGGCGCGCCAAGGCCCGCGCGCCCAGGAAGGTTTCGGCGCAGCCCCGGCGCCCGCAGGAACAGGGCAGCCCGTCGATCTGCAGGATGCTGTGGCCGATTTCCCCTGCCATGCCCTGCAGCCCGGTGAAGAGGCGGTCGTTGAGCACGATGCCAGCGCCCACGCCCACGCCACAGGTCACAAAGATCAGCGAGTCCGTCGCCTCGCCGCCCGCGAACTCGTATTCGCTGAGCGCGGCGGTGTCGGCCTCGTTCTGCACGTGCACCGCCACTGGCGGGCTGCCCGCCTCGGCCAGGGCGCGCGTGATGAGGGGCAGGAAAGCCACGTCGCGCCAGCCCAGATTGGGCGCAAAACGCACCGTGCCGCTGCCCTCGTCAAACGCACCCGGCAGCCCGATGCCAATGCCCGATACCAGCACCGGCCGGGCAGCCAGTTCGCGCTGCGCCCGGACCAGCAGGGCGGCCACCTGGCGGGCCACGGCCTCGGGCGCGTGGTCGTCCAACGGCTCCTCGGCCGACCACAACACCTCGCCAATGAGCGATACCCCGACCACCCGCAGCGACTCCACGGCGATCTCGGCGCCCACCATGGCCCGGCGGGTGCCATGAAGCCGCAGCGGGGTCGAGGGGCGTCCCAGTCCCTGCGCGGCGGCCAGGCCAGTTTCCTCGATCCAGCCTTCATCAATGAGCTCGCGCACCAGCAGGCTCACCGTGGATTTGGTGAGGCCGCTCTCGTTCGCGAGCTGCGCGCGCGAGAGGCTCTTGCGCTGGCGCAGCAGCCTGAGCAGCACGCTGCGGTTGATGCGTTTGACCAGTTGCTGGTCACCTGTGGTCTTCTTCATGCGGAATGGGGGAAGGCGCCGGCCTCAACGGCTGTGGGCCTGCGCTTTTCCTTCAGGTTGTTTGCCTGCGATGATCATGCCCAGCACTTCGTCCTCGGTGACATCGGCGGTGCGGTAGGCACCCACCAGGCGGCCGTTCTTCATCACCGCGAGCCGGTCGCTGAGCGCGAACACGTCGGGCATGTCGTGCGTGATGAGAAAAATGCCCACCCCCTCATCCTTGAGCTGGCGCACCAGACGGCCCACCATGGCCGTCTCCTCCGGGCCTAGCGCGGCCGTGGGCTCGTCCATGATGAGGATGCGGGCGTTGAAGTAGATGGCGCGCGAGATGGCCACCACCTGCCGCTGCCCGCCCGACAGGCGCCGCACGGGCGTGCGCACGTTGCGGAAGTTCTTGTTCAGCCGCTCGAACACCTTGCGGGCCTCGGCATCCATGCGGTGGTCGTCCAGCGTGTTCCAGCGCGTGAGCAGCTCGCGCCCCAGGAACAGGTTGGCCACCGCGTCCAGGTTGTCGGCCAGCGCCAGCGTCTGGTAGATCGACTCGATGCCCAGCCGCTGCGCGTCGATGGGTGAACGGATGTGCACGTCCTGCCCCTGCACGCGCACTTCCCCGCTGTCGATGGGGTAGGCGCCCGCCAGCATCTTCATCAGCGTGGATTTGCCCGCGCCGTTGTGGCCCAGCAAGGCCACCACCTCGCCCGGGTGCAGGCTCAGGCTCACGTCGTCGACAGCCCGCACCCCGCCGAACGACTTGCGGATGTGGCGCAGTTCCACCAGCGGGGCGCTCATGCGGCGTCTCCGGTCACGCGGCGGTAGACCACGTCGAATACCACGGCGGCAATCAGCACCTGCCCGATGATCACGTAGCGCAGGCCGATGGAGATATCGAGCAGCAACAGGCCGCTGTCGATGCTCTGCATGATGAGCGCACCCAGCACCGAGCCCAGGATGGAGCCGCTGCCACCCGCCAGTGCCGTGCCGCCGATCACGGCCGCTGCGATCACGAACAGCTCCATGCCTGTGCCCAGCGAATTGGTGCCTGCATTGAGCCGCGCGATCGACACCACTGCGGCGATGGTGATGAGCACGCCCATCAGCGCGAACAGCATCAGCGTGACCCGCCGCACCGGAATGCCCACCAGGGCGGCTGCTTCGGGGTTGCCGCCGATGGCGAATACATAGCGCCCAAAGCGCGTGCGATGCACGATGAAGGACAGCGCCACGGCCACGCCACCCCAGATCAGCACGGGGATGGGCACGCCCTGCGGCGCATCCTTGGTGGGGATCTGGTAGGCGTTCATCGTGGCCACAAAGCCGACCACGATCAGCGCGGGCACGGCCGCCACCAGCGCGTCCAGCCACACGGGCGGGTTGGGCACGCCGTACGAGGCCTTGGCCCGGCGCCGCAGCCAGTTCTTGAGACCGAACAGCACCACGAGCGCCGCCGCCAGCGCCCAGCTGGCCTGCACGCCGATGGCACCGTCAAAACCGCCGCCCAGGCGCTGGAAGAACACATCGCTCACCGGCTGTGTCTTCCCATCGGCGACCAAAAAGGCCGCGCCGCGAAACGACATGAGCCCGCCCAGCGTGACCACGAACGAGGGCACGCCCAGCATGGCCGTGAGCGCGCCCTGGTAGAGAGAAACGCCAATCGCCACCGCCAGCCCGGCCAGCGAGGCCTCCACCCAGTGCCAGCCGGCGGTGTACATCAGGGTGGCGATCAACACGCCCACGAAGCCCATCACCGAGCCGACGGAAAGGTCAATGTGGCGTGCCACGATGACGAGCACCACCACCGTGGCGACGATGCCGACCACGGCGGTCTGCTGTGCGATGTTGTAGAGGTTTTCGGGCGACAGGAACAAGCCGCCCGAGAGCACATTGAATACGAGGGCCGTCACGACCAGCACGGCGCCCATCAGCACCAGCCGCCAGTCGATGGCCAGCTGCCTGAGAACATGGGGAACAGGACTCACAAGCGCACTCCGCCAGAGATGAAAAGGGACCGGGCGATGACAGCCCACGGTCCGCAGGCTTTCTTTTTTTGAAGGGCTCCACACAAAGCCCCGGGGGAAACTACCCGTGGCGAGCCGTCACTTGCAAGCGGCTGGCGCCTTGGCCGCGTCCACACCCTTGCACAGCGCGTCCTTCGAAATCCAGCCAGCTTTCACCACGACATCGAGGTTCTTGGCCGTGATGGGCACGGGTTTCAGGAACTGCGCCTGCAGGGCCACTTTCTTCTCGCCGCCATTCCAGGTCTGCGCTCCCGCCACCTTCTGGCCTTTGGCCAGCGCCACCGCGGCGGCGGCGGCATCGCGGCCCAGATCGCGCGCATCCTTCCACACCGACACCGTCTGCGACCCCTGCGCCACGCGGTTGAGCGCCGCATGGTCTCCATCCTGGCCCGACACCGGAATGCCCCGGATGCCCTTGGCCGTGAGCGCCGCCACCACGCCGCCGGCCGTGCCGTCGTTGGAGGCCACTACGGCATCGATCTTGCCGCCGCTCTTGGTGATGATCTGCTCCATGTTCTTTTGCGCCACCTCGGGCTTCCAGCCCTCGGTGTATTCCTCGCCCACGATCTTGATATCGCCCTTGGTAATGGCCGCCTCGATCACCTCTTGCTGCCCGGCGCGCAGGAAGTTGGCGTTGGGGTCGGTGGGCGAGCCCTTGATCATCACGTAATTGCCCTTGGGCTTGGCTTCGAACACGGCACGCGCCTGCATGCGGCCCACCTCCACGTTGTCGAACGTGATGTAGAACACGCCGGGTGCCTCGATCAGGCGGTCGTAGGCCACCACCGGGATCTTCTGCTGCGCGGCCTTGTTCACGGCGGGCAGGATGGCATCCTTGTCCATGGCCAGCACGATCAGCACCTTCGCGCCCTTGGCGATGAGCGAATCCACGTCGGAGAGCTGCTTTTCGGGCGAGCCGCCTGCATCCGCGCTGATGTAGGTGGCGCCGAGCTTGGCCAACTGGTCCTTGATGGCCTTCTCATCGGTCTTCCAGCGCTCCTCCTGAAAGTTGGACCAGCTCACGCCCACGACCTGGGCGAACGCGCCCGCACTGGACAAGCCCAGTGCCAGCGCCGTCAACGTTGTCTTCAGTTTCATCCTTGTCTCCAGTAAACGGCCTCGTGCGGGCCTTGGGTTGGTGGACTGACTCGCGGCGGCCTGTCGGCTCGGCCCCTTGGTGCATTCGCAGGTGCCCGGGTGCCGCGCCGGTCGTGCTCCATTGCTTCATGTCTCCCGGTACACCCGCAGGGCAGGTTTGCGCGGAGGCTGAAGTACTTAGTACGACCGACGAACAAATTATGAAAGAAATGAATGCACAGCCGCATTCGGGCAAACCCGACATAGTTTGACAAGCGAACTATTACCCGCGGAGCCTGAAAAAGGACTGCCACAGGAGTCTCGTCGCATATGCACAGGCCACTGCCATGCCGCATCCAAACCCCACGGCGCGCGGTGCCGACGCGAGCAGGCCGATGCATGCCCTTTAAAATCTCGCCTTTCAGCCCGCGCGGCGGGCCAACCAGCACCCAAAGCACCTCATGAGCTCCTCCGCTTCCCCCACTCCCCTTTCCTACAAAGACGCTGGCGTTGACATCGACGCGGGCGACGCGCTGGTCGAGCGCATCAAGCCGCTCGCCAAGAAGACGATGCGCGAAGGCGTGCTGGCAGGCATCGGCGGCTTTGGCGCGCTGTTTGAAGTGCCCAAGCGCTACCAGGAACCCGTCCTCGTATCGGGCACCGACGGCGTGGGCACCAAGCTCAAGCTGGCCTTTGAATGGAACATGCACGACACCGTGGGCATCGACCTGGTGGCCATGAGCGTGAACGACGTGCTGGTGCAGGGCGCCGAGCCCCTGTTCTTCCTGGACTACTTCGCCTGCGGCAAGCTCGACGTGGACACCGCCGCCGCCGTCGTGGGTGGCATTGCCAAGGGTTGCGAGTTGTCCGGCTGTGCATTGATCGGCGGCGAGACCGCCGAGATGCCCGGCATGTACCCCGCAGGCGAATACGACCTGGCCGGCTTTGCCGTGGGCGCGGTCGAGAAGTCCAAGATCCTGACCGGCAAGGATGTGAAACCCGGCGACGTGGTGCTGGGCCTGGCATCGGCCGGCGTGCATTCCAACGGTTTCAGCCTGGTGCGCAAGTGCATCGAACGCGCGGGCAGCAACCTGCCCGCCACGCTGGATGGCAAGCCCTTCAAGCAGGCCATCATGGAGCCCACCCGCCTGTACGTGAAGAACGTGCTGGCCGCACTGGCCCAGCACCCCATCAAGGCCCTGGCCCACATCACCGGGGGCGGCCTCCTCGAGAACATTCCCCGCGTCCTGCCCGAAGGCACCGCCGCCCACCTCCAGAAAGGCAGCTGGCCCCAGACCGAACTGTTTGCCTGGCTGCAGAAGACTGCTGGCATCGACGACATCGAGATGAACCGCACGTTCAACAACGGCATCGGCATGGTGGTGGTGGTGGATGCCGCCCATGCCGAAGCCACGGCCGCCACGCTGCGCGCCGCGGGCGAGCAGGTGTACACGATTGGCACGATCGCACCGCGTGGCGACGGTGCCGCCGTGGTGGTGGCCTGAAGACGGTGGCGACCTGAAAACTTTAGAGCCTGTTCACAATCTCGCAGGGGTCGCGTTGGAGCGCAATCGGGAGGAGTGGATGCTTCGGGTGTGCCGCATGGGCTCATGCCCATGCCAGCAGCCGGAGCGTTCAATCGCCCGATTTCGCTCCAACCCTTCGGGCAGTGGTCTTTGCGGGCGATCTGCGGCGTTGCGGCGCTTGCCAATAGCCGAGCTATTGGCCGCACACCGCGCCTTGCACACCATCCCGCAAAGACCGCTGCGCGACCCCTGGGAGATCGTGAACAGGCTCTTAAAGCCTCCCTTCCGCCCACCGCACCCGGCCAACCGGCCGGGACCCGCAGTGCGGGGGCGGCTCAGTCCCCACTCCAGGTAACAGCGCATGGCGTCGCGCCCTTCCCTTCCTGCCCTGCCGTCTGCGGCTGACTCCAACCCGCCAGCACCGCTGGACGGGGTAGCGCCGCCTGCAACCTTTGACGCACTCCGCCCCGCCTCCCGGGGCATCGAGATCGCCAGCTATTGCCTGATGGCGGGCGCGTTGCTGCTGGTGATGTGGCGCGGCCTGTTGCCGGGGCTGCTGTGCGTGTGCCTGGGCTTCTTGCTCACCCGCGCGCTCACGCGGTGGTTTGCCGCACTGGCCGCGCGGGGGCAGCGCCAGACGGCGGCAGGCCCCCGGATCCTGGGCCTGGCGCAAGTCGCCGCTGCCGCACTGGTGATGTTGATGCCGCTGGTGCTGCTGGGCGTGGGCCTGACCCACTCGCGCGGCTACCTGCTGGCCGCGCCGCACCAGTACCAGGAATTGCTCACCTACATGGCCCGCACGGTGCTGGAGTTGCGCCAGAAGCTGCCCCCGGACATGGCCAGCCACCTGCCCGACGGCGCGGCCGAACTGCAGCGCGTGATCGCCAACTACCTGGGCGCCAAGGCGGGTGCGCTGGCCATGGCCGGGCGCGCCTGGCTGGCCGGGGTGTTGTTTGCCTACGTGGGCCTGCTGATCGGTTCGCTGGCAGCCGTGCGCCCGCTGGGCAGCGCCCTGGGTCCGCTGGCGGCGCAGCTGCAGCAGCGCATCACCCTGTTCGGCGAAGCGTTCCGCCAGATCGTGGCGGCGCAGTTCTGGATCGCGGCATTCAACACGCTGCTCACGGCCCTGTTCCTGCTGTTCATCCTGCCGTTGTGGGGGATGGAGCTGCCTTACACACCGGTGCTGATCACCTTCACCTTTGTGGCCGGGCTGGTGCCCATCGTGGGCAACCTGGTGTGCAACGTGGTGCTCACCATTGTCGGCCTGTCAGTGTCGCCCCTCGCTGCGGCGGCCTGCCTGGCTTTCCTGATCCTGATCCACAAGGCCGAATACGTGATCAACGCCAAGGTGGTGGGCCGCCGCACGCAGATGGGCGTGTGGGAGCTGCTCTCCGTGATGTTCGTGGCCGAGGCCGTGTTCGGGCCTGCCGGGCTGGTGGCAGCGCCGTTGTTCTATGCCTACCTGAAGAAAGAACTGGTGGCGAAGCAGCTGGTTTGATTTGCTACTATTTTCATAGCTTGCCGCGCTTTCCGCTGTAGCGCGAGAGCCCCATTTTTATCTCTATTTTTTGGCGAACTGCCGTGCCACGAAGGCCCACACCAGGGCCGATGCATCGGGGCCTGCCGGGTCGCTGTAGGGCAGCTTTGCCATGCCGCCGCTCCAGGCATGCGCCAGCCCCACCACTTCGCGCAGCACGACCACCGTGCGGCCCCGGGCCTTGAATTCCGTCACGCGCGTCGCGTGGCGCTGGCCGCGCTGCAGCGTGCGGACCGCGCCGGCCCGCGCGCCCAGCGCCTGCGCCCACAGCAGGGCCGTGTCGGCGCCGTTGCGCACCGACACCACGTGGTCGGCGTCGCCGTGCAGCACCAGCAAAGGCGGCAAAGGCGCGCTGGCGTCAGTGGTATCTGGGCCAGCGGCGAGGGCGGCCGCCTCGCGCAGTCGGGGTGTTGCTGGCAGCGGATCGGGCAGATGGCCCGCCCGGCGCCCGTGCATGGCCGCCAGGGCGGTGGCGGCCGATTCGGCCGTGCCGGGCGCCACCCCCGAATGCATGGCCACGGCACAGAACCGTTGCGGGTAGAGCGCTGCCATCAACACCGCCATGCTGCCACCGGCGGACAAACCCGCCACCGCCACGCGGCCCAGATCGACAGGGTGGCGCCGGGCTACCTTGTCCACGGCCGCGAGCAAGGTGGCCGCCTCTGCCTCGGCCTTGCCATTGCGGCGCTCGAACCAATTCCAGCAGCCGTGGGCATTGGCTACGCGTTCCTGCTCGGGGTACAGCACCAGGAAGCGCTCCCGCGCGGCCAGGCGGTTCATGCGCGTGGCGGCCGCCAAGTCGCGCCCGGTCTGGCCGCAGCCGTGCAGCATGACGAGCAGCGGCAGCTTTTCGCCCGCACGCAAGGCCAGCGCAGGCGGAATGTAGAGCTGGTAGCGGCGCGCTCCCGCAGGCCCTGGCGCGACGCCCGCCAGCCACTCGCCGCTGGCGGGTGCGGGCCGGCCCAGCCTGCGCGCCGCCCCGCGCGTCGCCGCGGCCTCGGGAGGCGCCTTGCGCAGCGCCGGCACCTTCGCCTTGACGCCCACGGTCCGAGCGGCCCGAGTGGCCTTGGCAAAGGCTTTCAGGTTGCGCTGATAGGCCCGGGTCAGCGCGGACAGGGCAAACAGACGGGAGCGACGTGGCATGAAAGAAGTGGGAGTGGGTAGGACGGGCAACAAAACCAAGGGAAAACCCTGATCACCATAGCAGCTTTGCGCGTCCGGACAAATAGCTACAAAATTTATAGCTTCCAACCCAGTATTGGCAAGCGCAATCGACCATCTTTCCTAAGAGGTTGCCTGGTGGGCCCGTGAACGCGACCCGGCAATCCACCGCGCTGCACCGTCTCCTGCCATTCAGCGGCCCACTTCTTGAAAAATCATGTCGCAAAATGATCGATACATGTCCTCAAGCAGCGAGATGATCCGGTACCAGGCAGGCACCATAAGCGCTATCACCCAACCACGTTACGAAAGCACTTATGAAAACCTGTCTGATTGTGATTGATGTTCAGGAATCCTTCCGCCATCGCCCGTACTTCACCGCCGACGACCTGCCCGCCTACCTGGCCGCGCAGAACGCGCTCATCGAAGGCTGCGTGGCCCGCGGCGTGCCAGTGGTCCGCATCTTCCACAGCGAAGGCCCCGAGGTGCCCGAGAACGCTTTCTCGCAGGTCTCGGGCCACGTGCGCGCCCTGGAGGGCCTCACCCCCTTCGAAGCAGCGGCCACGTTCACCAAGTCGCGCCACAGTGCGCTGGTGGGCACGGGGCTGGACGTGTGGCTCACGCAGCATGGCATCGGCCGGCTGATCGTGAGCGGCATCCGCACCGAGCAGTGCTGCGAGACAACGACGCGCCACGCGTCCGACCTGGGCTGGGCGGTGGACTACGTGACCGACGCCACGCACACCTGGGACATGCAGCAGCCCGACGGCCAGCCCCTGTCCGCCGCCGCCATCAAGGCCCGGACCGCCACCGTGCTGCAAGGCCGCTTTGCCACGCTGTGCACCGTGCAGCAGGCGCTGGACCGGGCCACGGCAGCATGAGCACGTCCATGAGCACACCCTCCTCCTTGGACGCTCGGGCCACGCCGCTCGAGCGCGCGCTGCAAGTGACCATCCTCGTGTTCGACGACGTGGAAGCGCTGGACCTGGGCGGCCCGTACGAAGTGTTCACCACCGCCAGCCGCATGCACCAGCGCCTGCACCCTGATGCCAGCCACCCGCTGTTCGCCGTGCAGTGCGTGGCGCGCACCCTGGCGCCAGTACGCGCCCGCGCCGGACTGCGCGTGCTGCCCGACGCCGACTATGCCGGCGCCGCGGCACCCGACCTGATGATCGTGCCGGGCGGCGTGGTGGATGCAGCCGCAGCATGCCCCGAAACCCTGGCGTGGGTGGCGCACGCCGCCGGGCAGGCATCGATTGCAGCTTCGGTGTGTACGGGCGCCTTCATCCTGGCCGCAGCGGGGGTGATTACTGATGGGCCGGTGACGACACACTGGGAGGACATCGCCGACCTGCGCGCCCGATTTCCGCAGCTGGAGGTGCGGGAAAATGTGCGCTGGGTGGACCGGGGTGCGCGAGTCACCTCCGCAGGGATCAGCGCGGGCATCGACATGAGCCTGCACCTGGTCGCGCGGCTGGCAGGCAGCGCGCTGGCCGAGCGCACCGCCCGCCAGATGGACACGCCCTGGAACCCGGCGCCCTGAAAACCTGTTCACGATTTCACAGAGCCACCCGATGAACGACCAGCCGCACGACCCCATCCACGTCTATTTCGCCCTGCTGCCAGGCAGCCTGGTACTGGACTGGGCCGGGCCGGCCGAAGCCCTTCGCATCGCCAACCAGGTGCTGGTGAACCAGGGCCAGCCCGAGCGGTTCGTGCAGCACTTTGTCAGCCCCACTCCGCAATCGAAGACCTCCGTGGGCGCCCTGCTGACGGGGCTCGAGCCCCTGCCCGCCACGCTGCCCGCACCGGCCTGGGTGGTGCTCGTCGGCCTGGCGGGTCCGCGCATTAACGTGGGCAGCGATGAGGCCCGCGCGCTGCTGCACTGGCTGCGCGGGCTGCGGCCCGCCGCGGGGCGGCTGGAGCTGCTCACCATCTGCGCCGGCTCGGTGCTGGCGGCCCACGCGGGGCTGCTCACCGGGCGCCGCGCCACCACGCACCACCAGCACCTTGATGAACTGGCCGCAGTGGATCCGCGCTGCGACGTGGTGGCCAACCGTGTGTTCGTGGCGGACGGCGCCATTCACAGCAGCGCGGGCGTCACCACCGGCATCGACCTGCTGCTGCACCGCATTTCCGATACTTGCGGCCCCGCGCTGGCCGCGCAGGTGGCACAGGCCATGGTGGTGGCGCTGCGCCGCGGCCCCGATGACCCGGAATTCTCACCCTTCCTCCACCACCGCAACCACCTGCACCCGGCGCTGCACCGCGTACAGGATGCCGTGGGCCAGCAGCCCCAGGCGGACTGGAGCGTGCCCGCCATGGCGCGCGTGGCGCACACGTCGCCGCGCCACCTCACGCGGCTGTTCATCGAACATGCGGGCATCGCCCCGCTGTCATACCTGCGCCGCATCCGCCTGGCCACGGCCGAGGCGGCGCTGCAGTCCGGCCAGAACGTCACGCAAGCGGCGCTGATGGCGGGGTTCAGTTCCGACACGCAGCTGCGCCGCGCCTGGCACCAGTTCGGGCGCCAGGGCACGCCTTCGCAGGGGGCTGCGCGCTAGGGCGACAGATCGTCCCTCGTCCAGCTGGAAACATCCGCCGCTGCCGATAATGGCAGCCCATGCGACTGCCTGGACCCGCCATGAAAGAGCCACCACTGCCCCCGCGCGAGGAAGACCGCCTGCAGGCCCTGCGCGCCCTGCTGATCCTGGACACGCCCCCCGAGGAGCGTTTCGACCGGCTGACGGCTTTCGCGGCCCAGGAGTTCGACATGCCCATCGTGCTGCTGTCGCTGATCGATGCGCAGCGTCAGTGGTTCAAGGCCCGCCACGGCCTGGACGTGTGCGAGACCGCACGCGGCATTTCTTTCTGCGCCCACGCCATCCTGCAGGACGCGGTGATGGAGGTGCCCGATGCCGCGCAGGACGAGCGCTTTGCCGACAACCCGCTCGTGATTGGCGAGCCGCACATCCGCTTCTACGCAGGCGCGCCGCTCAAGATGCCCGGCGGGCACAACATCGGCACCTTGTGCCTCATTGACCGCTCGCCACGCCGCCTGGATGCAATCGATCTGGCCATTCTGGGTTCGCTGCGCGATCTGGCAGTGGAAGAACTTGCGCGCTACGCCCCTCAGGAACCTGCCGCATGAGCCCGACCTCGCACCACGAAATCCTGCTTTTCGAGCCTAGCTCGCTCACGGCCAGCATCATCGTGGCGACGGCGCGGCAGATGAACCTGCCGCGCGTGCGCCAGGTCAGCAGCGTGCGGACAGCGCACCAGCAGCTCACGGCACAAGGCTTCCAGGCTCTCATCATGTCGCTGGACGAGCCCACCGACGCCGTGGCGCTGCTGGAGCAGGTGCGCAACGACCAGCTCGCGGTGGACGCGCAGGTGCCGGTGGCCGTGACCATCGCTCAGGTGGACCCGAGTACCGCCGTGAAGATGAAGGCCCTGCAGGTCCGCCGCGTGCTGCTCAAGCCCTTCAAGGTACGCGATGTGATCACGACCATCGAGATGCTGCGACGCGAAGACTAACCACTGGATAATGAAATGAGCCCAAGCGCTTATAAATAAAGCACCGATAGCTATCAATAATATAGCAAAATTTTCCGAGGCAGCCTCGTCAGTACACCTCGGGCACGTACATCGAGGCCGGCACGGGCTGGCGCAGGTACTCGGGGTTGCGCACGCGCTCGGGCAGCACCACCGTGGGGTGGGGCACTTCTGCATAAGGCAGTTGCGACAGCAGGTGCGCGATGCAGTTCAGGCGCGCCTTTTTCTTCTCCACGGCCTGCACCACCCACCAGGGCGCCTCGGGGATGTGCGTGCGCTCGAGCATGGTCTCCTTGGCCTTGGTGTAGGCCTCCCAGCGCACGCGGCTTTCCAGGTCCATGGGACTCAGCTTCCACTGCTTGAGCGGGTCGTGGATGCGGCCCAGAAAACGCAGGTGCTGCTCTTCGTCGGTGATGGAGAACCAGTACTTGACCAGCGTGATGCCCGAGCGCACCAGCATCTTTTCAAACTCGGGCACGGTGCGGAAGAACTCCTCGTACTCGTCGTCGGTGCAAAAGCCCATCACCCGCTCCACCCCCGCGCGGTTGTACCAGCTGCGGTCGAACAGCACCATCTCACCCGCCGCCGGCAGGTGCGCCACATAGCGCTGGAAGTACCACTGCGTGCGCTCGCGGTCGTTGGGCGCGGGCAGCGCCGCCACGCGCACCACGCGCGGGTTCAGCCGCTGGGTGATGCGCTTGATCACGCCACCCTTGCCGGCTGCGTCGCGCCCCTCGAACAGGATCACCACCTTCTGGCGCGTGTGCTGCACCCAGTCCTGCAGCTTGACGAGTTCGCCCTGCAGGCGGAACAGCTCTGTGAAATACCGTTGGCGCGCCAGCTTGTCGGTGGGCTGCAGCTCACCCATGCCATCCACGTTGCGGTCCTCGATCTCCAGCTCCAGTTCCTCGTCGTAGCTGTCGATCAGGTCGTTGGCGATGCGCTGCATCAGCTCCTGGGTGTCGAGGTGGTTGGTGTGGAACATGGAAGAAAAGGGCCAGGAAGGCAGCAGCAAGACAAGATGCGCCATGGTGGCGGCCACGGGTGACAACGGCGTGACACACGCATGTCTGTCACAACACCGTCACCGGCCACCCCCACCATGCGGGGCCGTGTCCGCCGTCGATCACCCCTTCCCAGTTGCCTCCATGCCACCCCCGGCCGGCGCCGCCAGCCTCCACTACGGAGGCGATGCCGCAGGGCTGATTTGCGGCTACGTGCTGGCCGAGGGCGCATCACCGCAGGAGCTGGACTCCACCCAGGCAGCCCAATGGCTGGCCGGCCGGCACGCGCACGCTGCGCCCACCAGCTTCCTGTGGCTGCACTTCAACTTGAGCCACGCCCAGGCCGTGCGCTGGATGGAGCGGCATGCCAACCTGCCCGAAGCCTTTTTTGATGCACTCAAGGACCGCTCGGTTTCCACGCGCATTGAGCGCGACGATGACACGCTGATCGCCGTGCTGAACGACGCGCACTTCGACTTTGCGTTCGAGCCCTCGGACATCGCCACGCTGTGGACCAGCGTGGCCCCGCACCTGATGGTGACGGGGCGCACGCGCCCGCTGCGCTCGGTGGACGCACTGCGCACCGCCGTGCGCACCGGCCACGCGCCCTCCTCCAGCGTGGGCCTGCTCGCCGAGCTGATGCGCACCCAGGCCTCCGGCCTCGTGGACATCGTGCGCGGGGTGACGCAGCGCATCGACGATGTAGAAGACGCGCTGCTGGCCGGCAGCCTGGACCACAAGCGCGCCCGGCTGGGCGTGCTGCGCCGCCTGCTGGTGCGGCTGCAGCGCCTGCTGGCGCCCGAACCTGCCGCCTTGTTCCGCCTGTTGCAGCACCCACCCGTCTGGATGGGCGCAGATGACGCGCAGGAACTGCGCGATTCCACCGAAGAGTTCTCGGTCGTGCTGCGCGACATGCAGGGCTTGCAGGAGCGCATCAAGCTGCTGCAGGAAGAGATCGCCGCCAGCGTTCAGGAGGCCAACAGCCGCAGCCTGTTCGTGTTGACGGTGGTGACCGTGCTGGCGCTACCCATCAACATTCTCGCGGGCCTGTTTGGCATGAATGTGGGCGGCGTGCCGCTGGCCGATGAACCGCATGGCTTCTGGATCATCGTGGCCGTGGTGGTGGCCTTCACGGCGGTGGCGGGCTGGCTGGCCCTGCGCGGCACGCGCGATCGGTAGCGCCGGCCCCCAGGCTCAGCAACGGGCGCCACTACAATGCCGCCCCTTGCCCCGATCCCCCGAACCGACTGCCCCATGAACATCGTCGTCAACGAAGAACTCAAAGCCTACATCGAGCCCCTCACCCCCGACGAGCATGACGCCCTGGAACGCAGCATCCTGGCCGAAGGCTGCCGCGACGCGCTGGTGCTGTGGGGTGATGTGCTGGTGGACGGGCACAACCGCTATGGCATCTGCCAGAAGCACGGCCTGCCTTTCCAGACCGTGCAGAACCCACGCTTCCAGTCGATCGAAGACGTGCATCTGTGGATGATCGACCAGCACCTGGGCCGGCGCAGCGTGTCGGATTTCCAGCGCGGCGTGCTCGCGTTGCGCAAGCGCGAGATCCTGTCCGAGCGAAAAGCGCGTGCGGTGACTCCGGCCACGGAGCCCGAATCCTCAGCCGCCACGCCCGAACCAGCCGCGCCCGAGGCCCTGGCCTCCCTGCCGCCGCCCGAGCCGCTCAACAGCCGCGAAGCCATCGCCAAGGCCGCCCGGCTGAGCAGCAGCCAGGTGGTCATGATCGAAAAGATCCAGAAGCAGGCTGCGCCGGAACTGGTGGCCGCCGTGAAGGCCGGCGCCATCTCCATCAACGCCGCGGCCGCCGTGGCCACCCTGCCCGCCCAGGAGCAGGTCGCCGCCGTGGCTGCGGGCAAGGACGAACTCAAGCAGGCTGCCAAGCGCGTGCGCGAGCTCAACAAGCGCAAACCGCGTGAGGAAACGCCTGGTGACGAAAAAGAAGGCGGGGATACAGCCACCGCCACCGCAACCGCGGGCGGCAGCGCAGATACCGACGAGCTGCACAACTTGCGCGCCCGGGTGGCAGAACTCACGGCAGAGAACACCGAGTTGCGCAGGCAGGTGGCACAGCTGCAGGCCGCGCTGCCGGCGGGCAGCGCGCCGTTCTAGCGCCAGGGGGCAACCGCAAACCCAAACCGTTCACGCTGAACCCGAACGGGGGATTTGGCCAAGGCACCTTCAGTCGCCGCTGCGGCGCAGTGCGCTCAACCGCTCGGTGATCAGGTCCACATCCAGCCCGTCTTCGACATGGTCCAGGTACGTTTCCAGGTCCACCATGGCTTCGATGGTGTTGCCGCGTTCGGCATGGGCCAGCCCGCGGTCGCGCCGCTCGCCCCAGGCTTCGGGCAGCAGCACGACGAGACGGTCAAGCACGGCAATCAGGCGCTGCCAATCCTGTTGGGTGCGGTGCACTTCCTTGAGATTGCGCAGCATGCGCGCGATGATGTCGCGCGGCGTGGCGGCCTGCAGGTACAGGCCCAGCGGCACGTCGTAGTCGTCCACCAGCCCGCTCTGCCGTTTGTAGGGCTCCAGCCGTTCCGCCAGTTCTTCGCGGCTGAGTGACTGGCCCGTGATCGGGTCCAGCACCACCTGGCCCTTGGGCAACAGCACCTTGACCATGAAGTGCCCCGGAAACGCGACACCGCGCGCGTGCAGCCCCAGCCCCTGGGCCAGTTCCATCCACAGCACTGCCAGGCTGATGGGGATGCCCCGGCGGGTGCGCAGCACGGCATTGAGGTAGCTGTTTTCAGGGTCGTAGTAGTTGTTGACGTTGCCGCCAAACCCCAGGTCCACAAAGAAGAACTGGTTGAGCGTGCGCAGCCGCTGCAGCGCAGGGGCATCCGCAGGCAACCGGCGCTGGATACGGGCCAGCAACTGGTCCACGTCGCCCAGCAGCTGCTGGGTGTCGAACTCGGGGTACTCATCCTGCGCCAGGCTGGCCGCGGCCTCCAGCAAGGGGAAATGGTCGTCGCTTTGCACCAGCGATGCAAAGTACTCCAGCGAAGTGGGTACGGAAAGGCTCAAGGGCATGACGGGGTTTTAAGTGCGCATGGCTCCGGCGTCAAGCCGCAATAAAGCCGGCTTTGCCGGCCTGTTGCCGGGCTGACTCGCTAGCGCCGCAGCATCTGGCGCAGCCGCAGCCCTGCAGCCCACAGCGCGCCAAAGTACAGCACCCCAGCCGCCACCATCAATGCCCCCAACAACCCTGCGCGCCGCAGGGTTTGCCCCTTCATCTCGACCCAGTCGAAATGCTGCGAGCCCCACAGCAGCAGCACGGCCAGCAAGGCACTTGCGGCGATCACCTGCAGGGCGAACTTGCCCCATCCAGGTTGGGGCTTGTAGCTGCCACGCCGCAGCAGACCGCCGAGCAGCCACAGTGCATTGATGAGCGCCCCCAGCCCGATGGACAGGGCCAGCCCGGCGTGCGCCAGCACCGGCACCAGTGCCAGGTTGAGCAACTGCGTGATCACCAACACCACCACGGCGATCTTCACGGGGGTGCGCACGTCCTGACTCGCGTAGTAGCCAGGTGCCAGCACCTTGATGGCCACCAGGCCGAGCAGGCCGGCGCCATAGCCCGAAAGCGCCACGGCAATCTGGCCGACGTCGCTGTCCGCCAGTTTTCCGTGATGGAACAACGTGGCCACCAGAGGCGTTGAAAACGTGAGCAGCGCTACCGCGCAGGGTACGGCCAGCAGCACCACGATGCGCAGGCCCCAGTCGAGCATGGCGGAATACTTTTGCGAGTCGCCTGCGGCTTTGGCCGCGGTGAGCTGCGGCGTCAGCACTACGCCCAAGGCCACGCCCAAGAGCGCGGTGGGGAACTCCATCAACCGGTCTGCATAGAACAGCCATGTCACACTGCCCGGCGTGAGGTACGAGGCGATTTGCGTGTTGATCATCAGCGAGATCTGAGCCACCCCCACACCCAGCAGGATCGGCCCCATCAGCGTCAACACCCGCCGCACGCCGGGCTCGGCCCAGGCTGCACGCACCGCGCTCCATGTGACGCCGATGCGCGGCATCAGCCCCAGGCGCACGAGGGCCGGCACCTGCACGGCCATCTGCAGCAGGCCCCCCACCATCACGCCACCCGCCATCGCAAAAATGGGCTCGATCCCCCGCGCTTCGAACTGCGGCGCACCCAGCCAGGCGGCAGCGATCATGCACAGATTGAGCAGCACCGGGGAGACGGCCGGCACGGCGAAATGCTTCCAGGTGTTCAGGATGCCCGCCGCCAACGCCACCATGGACATGAAGCCGATGTAAGGAAACATCCAGCGCGTCATCAGCACCGCGGCGTCGTAGGCCTCGGCACTCTGGCGCAGTCCGCTGGCCAGCGCCCAGACCAGCACCGGCGCGCCCAGCACGCCCAGGATGCAGGTCAGCAAGAGCGCCCAGGCCAGAGCGGTGGCGACGGCGGCGATCAACTGCCGAGTGGCTTCTTCGCCTTGCTGCGCCTTGGTCGTGGCCAGCACCGGCACAAAGGCTTGGCTGAAGGCACCCTCGGCGAAGAGCCGGCGAAACAGATTGGGGATGCGAAAGGCGACGTTGAACGCGTCTGTCAGGGCGTTGGCTCCGAAAACCGAGGCCATGAGAAGGTCGCGCACCAGGCCCGTCACACGGGAGGCCAGGGTCAGGAGGGAAACGGTAGAGGCGGCTTTGAGCAATGACACGTGTGGAGTGTATGTGGAGGCGGGAACGCCGCGGCTCGGGAAGGCAGTCTGGGAAGCACATGGGCTTCAGGTCACACCGAGGCTGAACGATGAACCATTGTTGAAAACGAGTGTGAGCCAGGGATGAAGTCTGTGAGGAGTGTGTGAGGAGCAGAGCGCTTCGGCGACGAGCCAGCGGCTCTGGGCAGGCGCCCTTGGCCCGGAACCCGGCCGGGCGTAGCGGCTAGGCTATAATCGCGGGCTTTGCTGGCATCATCCTCAGACTCAAGGAAACTAAATCATGGCATCCGCTAAACCCAAGAAGAAGAACCCGCGCCTGGCGTCGGGCCGCAAGCGCGTCCGTCAGGACACCAAGCTCAACGCAGCAAACACCTCGCTGCGCTCCAAATACCGTACCGCTGTCAAGAACGTCGAGAAGGCTGTTCTGGCTGGCGACAAGACCAAGGCGACCGAACTGTTCGCCAAGATGCAAGCCGTGGTGGACTCCGTGGCTGACAAGGGCATCTTCCACAAGAACAAGGCTGCTCGCGACAAGAGCCGTCTGTCGGCCAAGGTGAAAGCCCTGGCACTGGCAGCCGCCTAAAAAATCTCCGCCTGCCCCGGCAGGCAACAGCCCGAACGGCCCGTGCCGTTCGCCGTTTGTAACGGGTGCGCTGCCAGCAAAACGAAAAACCGCCTTCGGGCGGTTTTTTTGTTGGTGGAACAGATAAAAGCTTCGGGGTGAGATTTTTTTCAGCCCGGCAGACGCAGCCGGCGCCATGGCCAGCGGACTTACTTGCTGGACGCGGGCGTATCGGGCAGCAGGCAGGCCTCGGCCACCTGCAGGTTGTTGTCACGCGCAAAGTTGATGACGAAATCCCACGCCATGGGTTCGTGGTCTCGCAGGTCACGGTTCACGACCACACACTTGACGCCATTGAGGGTGGTCGGAATGCACCAGGGCGAATAGCTCAAGTGGCTGCCGGGACGCGCGCCGCCGGGACGAAAACTGCTCATCACCCCGGCCAGACGCTCCGCCCAGTCGCTGGGACGAAAGGTTTTCCCGTCATGGGTGACGCCCTGAATGAAGACTTCTTTGGAGGTGGGAGAAACCATCGGGATTGGAGTGATTAGGAGGCGCCTGACGCAGGATCACCGCATGCTGCACCGCAGCCCTCCATTCTAACTCTTATATAAGAGCTAGCTCCCTAATCCCCGTGCAAGGCCCGGCGGAGGGGCCTTTCATGCGGTAGACACAACATTGCAGTGATGCGCAATCGTCAACAGCCGCGCGCTGGGCTCCCCCTAGAATCGTGCTTCGCTTTTTCGGGTTCATACCGGCCACGGGCCGACCCCTCACCGCACCGTCCTCTGGAGATTTCTGCAATGACCGCTACCACCCCGGCAGCCTCGCCCCACGTGATGAACACCTATGGCCGCGTTCCCATCGCGCTGGCCCGCGGTCAGGGCTGCCGAGTCTGGGACGTGAACGGCAAGGAGTACCTTGACGGCCTGGGCGGCATCGCCGTGAACACGCTCGGCCACAACCATCCCAAGCTCGTGCCCGCCCTGCAGGACCAGATCACCAAGCTGATCCACACCTCCAATTACTACCACGTGCCGCTGCAGGAGCAACTGGCGGCCAAGCTGGTGGAGCTCTCGGGCATGCAGAACGTGTTCTTCTGCAACTCGGGCCTGGAAGCCAACGAGGCGGCCCTGAAGATCGCGCGCAAGTTCGGCGTAGACAAAGGCATTGCCAAGCCCGAGATCGTGGTCTACGAGAAGGCCTTCCACGGCCGTTCGATCGCCACCATGTCGGCCACCGGCAACCCCAAGATCCACAGCGGGTTCGGCCCGCTGGTCGAGGGCTTTATCCGCGTGCCGATGAACGACATCGAGGCCATCAAGAAGGCCACCGAGGGCAACCCCAACGTGGTGGCCGTGTTCTTCGAGACCATTCAGGGCGAAGGGGGCATCAACCCCATGCGCGTGGAATACCTGCAGCAGCTGCGCAAGCTGTGCGACGAGCGTGGCTGGCTGATGATGATCGACGAAGTGCAGTGCGGCGTGGGCCGCACCGGCAAGTGGTTTGCGCACCAGTGGGCCGGCATCGTGCCCGACGTGATGCCCCTGGCCAAGGGCCTGGGCTCGGGCGTGCCGATCGGCGCCGTGGTGGCTGGCCCCAAGGCCGCCAACGTGCTGCAGCCCGGCAACCATGGCACCACCTTTGGCGGAAACCCGCTGGCCATGCGGGCCGGCGTGGAAACCCTGCGCATCATGGAAGAAGAAGGCCTGCTGCAGAATGCCGCCAAGGTGGGGGACCACCTGCGCGCCGCGCTGCAGCGCGAACTGGGCAGCCTGCCCGGCGTGAAGGAAATCCGCGGCCAGGGCCTGATGCTGGGCGTTGAGCTGAACAAGCCCTGCGGCGCCCTGATCGGCCGCGCAGCCGAGGCGGGCCTGTTGCTGTCGGTGACGGCCGACAGCGTGATCCGCCTGGTGCCGCCGCTGATCCTCACCACCGCCGAAGCCGACGAGATCGTTGCCAAGCTGACCCCGCTGGTGAAAGCCATCCTGGCCGAATGAACAACAATACCGCCATGACGCTGAAACACTATTTGCAGTTCACCGACCTCACCGCCGACGAATACGCCTATCTGTTCGAGCGCGCCGCGCTCATCAAGAAGAAGTTCAAGTCGTACGAGAAGTACCACCCCCTGGTGGACCGCACGCTGGCCATGATCTTCGAGAAGGCCAGCACGCGCACGCGCGTGAGCTTCGAGGCCGGCATGTACCAGTTGGGCGGCAGTGTGGTGCACCTGACCACCGGCGACAGCCAGTTGGGCCGCGCCGAGCCGATTGAAGACAGCGCCAAGGTCATCAGCCGCATGACTGACCTAGTGATGATCCGCACCTACGAGCAAAGCAAGATCGAACGCTTTGCCGCCAACTCGCGCGTGCCCGTCATCAACGGCCTGACTAACGAGTACCACCCCTGCCAGATCCTGGCCGACATCTTCACTTTTATCGAACACCGCGGCTCCATCTCCGGCAAGACAGTGGCCTGGGTGGGCGATGGCAACAACATGGCCAACACCTGGGTGCAGGCCGCATCGCTCTTGGGCTTCAAGGTGCACGTGAGCACGCCGCGCGGCTACGAAGTAGATGAGAAATTGGCCGCTGGCGCGCACGGAATCAGCGCGGGCAGCTATCAATTTTTTAGTGACCCCATGGAAGCCTGCCGGGGCGCCGATCTGGTCACCACCGACGTGTGGACGAGCATGGGCTACGAGGCCGAAAACGAGGCCCGCAAAAAAGCCTTTGCCGACTGGTGCGTGGACGCCGAAATGATGGCTGCCGCCCAGCCTGACGCCCTGTTCATGCACTGCCTGCCCGCCCACCGCGGCGAAGAGGTCGAGGCCGACGTGATCGACGGGCCGCAGTCCGTGGTGTGGGACGAGGCAGAAAACAGGATGCACGTGCAAAAGGCACTCATGGAGTACCTTTTGCTCGGCCGCGTTGCATGAAATGCAGCGCGGTGGCGCGCCAGCGCCAGCAGCCTGTTTCGGCGCAGGCTCATGTCCGTACAGCCGACGTGAAGCGGCCGCAGGCCGTGTGCCAAAGCCAAAACACCCCGCACGTGCAAAAGGCGCTGCTGGCGCAGTTGCTCCTGGGCAAGGTCACCTGATTTTTCCAGCCCCATGCCCTGGCGACGCCAGCCCGCCCACGCCACAGAACTTCTTGCCCACTGGCACGCCCTGGGCCAGGCGCTGGGTAGAGACATTCCCGCCTGGCGTGCCGAGGGCCGCAGGCTCATCCAGGGCTGGGCTCACTGGCCCCGCGCCTACCACGACACCACGCACCTGTGGGCCTGCCTGCGGCACCTGCAGACCTTGCAGGACCAGCAGCCCGGCGCGCTCCAAGACCCCCATGCCGCGGCCCTCGCGCTCTGGTACCACGACGCCATCTACTGGCCGTGGGGCCGCCACAACGAAGAACGCAGTGCCGACTGGGCTGCACGCTTCCTGCGCAGCCAGGGCCTGCCCGAACCCATGGTTCTGCGCGTGCACCAGCACATCCTGGATACCCGCCATGCCCCCCGGCCCGCTCATGGGCGACGCCTTGTGGGTGGTGGACATCGACCTGGCCATCCTGGGCCAGAGCGAGGCGGTATACCGCCAGTTCGAGCGCAACGTGCGGCGCGAATACTTCTTTGTGCGCTGGCCGCGCTACGTGGCAGGGCGCAGCGCAGTGCTCAAAGGCTTCCTGCACCGACCTCGCATTTACGGAACCCCCTGGTTCCACGACCGCTACGAGGCCCAGGCGCGCATCAACCTCCACCATGCCCTGACGGCCCTGGACAACGGGAAACTCTACGCCTGAGCGCTCACCTTGTTTCAGTCACAGGGCTGAAAGCGTTTGCACGCCTCCACCACATGGATGGAGGTGAGCGTGTTCTCACCTTCCACACGCCGGGCCGTGAATTTGACCCAGGCGCCCTCGGGGATGCCATCCAACAGGGCACGGTCCGTCACACGGAACGCCTGCGTGGCGAAGGGCAACTTCCACTGGGGCACCAACTTCAGCCGCACATACAGCTTGCCGGCGCTCCCAGGCTCCTGCAGTACCGACACCACACGCGCCCGCGTATAGACGGTATCAGCCGGAGCCATCGGCGCGGCCTGGGCCAAGGCGGCACCAGCGCAGACCACGGCCCACAGCCACAGCACATGCCTCCAGCGCGACATCGTCAGAACGCCCACGCGCCCAGCTGGTAGTAATCGAACCCGCTCGTGCGCCCACCCAGGCACTTGGCCAGAAAGTCCTCGGTCTTGCGGTACATGGTGAGGTTGTTGCTCCATTTCTGGTTGCCATGCCCATCGCCGGTGAAGGTGACGTACTCCACCTCCTTGCCCGCCTTGCGCAGCGCGGCGACCATCCACTCGGACTGCTCCAGCTTGACGCGCGGGTCGTTCACGCCGTGCATGATGAGGATGGGCTTTTGTGCATGCTCGGCCCGGTACAGGGGGGACTTCGCGTTCATTCGGGCGCGGTCCTCTGGCACGGCGGGGTTGCCCACATAGCGATGCCACCAGGGCAGCCCCAGTTCCCAATAGGGCGGCGCTGCCTCCAGCAGGCGTGCGATGTCGGTCACGCCGACCACATCGATGGCACACGCAAACACCTCGGGCGTGAAGGTGGCCCCCACCAGGGCCGAATAGCCACCGTAGCTGGCGCCGTGGATCGCCACGCGCTGCGGGTCCGCCACGCCTTGTTCCACGGCCCAGCGCACGCCGTCCACCAGGTCGTCGTGCATGCGGCCTGCGAATTCGCCCATGGCCTTTTCCATGTGGGCGCGGCCATAGCCGCTGGAGCCCCGGTAGTTGACCTGGAGCACTGCATAGCCGCGGTTGGCTAGGAACTGCTGCATGGCACGGCTCGTCGCACCGTCGCCCCACCGGTCGCGCGCCCAGGGCCCCCCATGCACCAGCAGCACCATCGGCAGCCGCTGTGGCGCCGCGCCCTGCGGCAGGGTCAGGTAGCCATGTACGGTCAGGCCATCGCGTGCCACATAGGCAACGGGGCGGCTGGTTGCCAAGTCCTTTGCAATCAGGCTCAGGCGGTTCTCACCCAGAAAGCGAGGCTCCCGTCCTTCACGCAGCAGATAGTGGCGGGTGCCCCGGTCTGTGGCGACGGCTACCGTCAACACGCTGTCGGTGCGGTCAAGGCTGGTCACAGACACCTCTGCGGGCTGGCCGGCAGCCAGCGCGGACAGCCGCGCGGCCAACGCAGGGTCGAACACTTCGCGCGCCGGGTAGCCCGGCATGAAGTGGGCGACCAGTGGCTCGCGGGTGCGGCGGCTCAGCGTGACGCTGTCCAGGTCCACATCGGGCGACGAAAACCGCTCTTCCTCCGTCCCGGTGAGCAGGTCCAGCCGCACCAGCGCCAGCTTGTCGCGCCCTCGGTTCGACAAGGCCCAGGCCTTGCGCCCCTCGTCATGCAGGCCAAAGATGTTCAGTGTGTCCCAGCGGCTGCGTTTCAGTACGGGAATCCAGCTGCCCGGCTCCGCGCCCGACCGCTCCAGCAGGGTCTGGTCGCCAAGCACTTGCGCCCGCGCCCGCAGCTGGCCGCCAGGGTCCACGCCCCACCAGGTCACGTTGCCCGGGTTGGTGGCCAGCAGCACGGGCGCGCCGCCTGCGGCATTCACCCGGTACAGGTCGAACACCTTCTTGTCGCGCTGGTTGGAAGTGGCGATGAAGTCGGCCGAGCCCTCGACCGTTTCCACGAAGTGCGCCACCGAACGCGGCGCCGGCATCAGCTCGCGCAGATCCGTGCCCGGGCCTTCCACCGGCCCGACATAGAGGCGGGTGTTCTCGTCACCCGTAGGGTCGGCGGTGATGCCAAGCCAGCGGCTGTCAGCACTGAATCGGATGCTGCGGGCGCGGATGCGGAACGCCTTGGCGTCAGCGCCATCAATGGACTGGACCCAGATCGCCGGCACGACGCCGTCGGTGCCGAACCAGGCGATCCGCTTTCCATCCGGGGAGACGCGGTAGCCACCTGTGGACTGCCGGCTGGCGACGAAATCGCGCACCGGTATGAGGTCTGGCAGTTGCGCCCCTGCCAGCGAGGGGTGCGAGGGCCCGGTGGCGCACCCGGCCAAGGCCGCCATGGCAGCCAGCGCTGCGCCACTCCACCAGCGCCGCCAGGCGCACGCCATGTTCTTCGTGTTCTTCGGATATGCCATACACCCTCTCCCCGGTACAGGAACGCTGGACACGGCATTGTGCAAAGCCCCGCCTTAAGGCCAGCCAAAGGCGCCGCCTGCGCACCCCGCGCAACGCCATCGCTCCCGCCACAATCCCACCCCATGCACATCCTGCTCATCGAAGACGACCTGGACCTGGGCCGCGCGCTGCAGTCCGCGCTGAAGGTGGAAGGCCTGACCAGCGAGTGGCTGCGCCGCGCCGTGGACGCGCCCGCCACCGTGGATGCGCGCACCATCGACTGCGTGCTGCTGGACCTGACCTTGCCCGACGGCAGCGGCTTTGACCTGCTGGCGCGCTGGCGGGCGCAGGGCGAGCAGGTGCCCATCATCGTGATCACCGCCCGCTCGGCCGTGGAGGACCGGCTGGCCGGGCTCGATGGCGGCGCGGACGACTTCGTGATCAAGCCCTTTGCCACCGCCGAGCTCATGTCGCGCATCCGCGCGGTGCTGCGCCGCAGCGCCCGGCAGGCGAGCGAGCGCTGGGTGCTGGGCGAGCTGGTGGTGGAGCCGCGGCGGCACGCAGTGCAGCGCGGCGGTGTGCCGCTGGACCTGTCGCCACGCGAGTTCCAGCTACTGCTGGAACTGGCGCGCGAGCCCGGTGTGGTGGTGTCCAAGAGCCTGTTGTCGCAGCGGCTGGACCCGCTGGGCGAGCCGATGGACTTTGCCGCCATCGAAGTGCATGTCTCCAACCTGCGGCGCAAGATCGGGGCGGAGCTGATCCGCACGGTGCGCGGCGTGGGCTATCTGCTGCAGGCATGAACACCGCGTCCACCCCCTCGGCCACCGCCCGTCCCGCAGCGCGGCTGCGTGCGGCCTGGCGACGGCTGGCCGAGCCCACGCTGGTCCGCCGCAGCGTGGCCTCGGTCACCGTGGCGTTTGTCCTCGTATGGGCGGTGCTGCTCGGCTACAACTTCATCAACTACAAACACACCATCACCAACGACCCCGGCTTGCTGAAGTACGGCGATGCGCTGCTCGAATCGCTCACGCCGATCACCGACCCGGTGCAGGCCGCGGCGGCGGTGGCTTCCACCAACCACTGGACCAACATCCGCCGCCGCCAGATCGGCCTACTCCCGGGCGCGGCGATGCATGAGCTGCGCGACAGTGTGTCGGGGCAGGTCGTCTATGCCCCGCCGGGGCTGCAGGAGCTGGGCATTGCACTGCCGTCCCCTCAGGCGGGCTCGGCCATCTCGGAGCCGGTCGTGCAGGGTCGGCCCTACCGCATCTACGCTGGCAGCAATGACCGCTGGACGCTGCGCATTGTCGAAAACAAGCGCCCGGACGCCGACTACCTGCGCTACAACGGCCGCTATCTGCTCCCCTACCTGCTGCTGGCCGCCCCCTTTGTGCTGCTACCCGTGTGGCTGTCGGTGCGCAACGGGCTGAGCCCACTGCAGCAGCTCGCGAACCTGATCGCGCAGCGGGACAAGGACGACCTGCAGCCCGTGGGCTTCAACGCCCGCCACCGCGAGCTGAAACCGCTGGAGCAGTCGCTGGACCACCTCTTCGCCCAGCTGCGCCAGAAGGTGGAGCGCGAGCGCGCCTTTGTGCAGGACGCCGCGCACGAGATCCGCACGCCACTGGCCGTCATCAATGCCCAGGCGCATGTGATGGCGCGCTCGCAGAGCGAGGCCGAGCGCACGCAGGCCCAGGCCCATCTGGAACAGGCCATCGCCCGCACCTCGCACCTGGCCCAGCAGCTGCTGGACCTGGCCGCGCTGGACGATGCCCAGCGCCCCGCGCCGCGCGAGCTGGATGTGGCGCAGTGGCTGCGGGGCGTGCTGGCCCAGGCCGTGCCCGGGGCGCTGGCACGGCAGATCGAGCTGTCGCTGGACGCGCCCGACAGCCTGCCCGCGCGCCTGGACCTCCCCGCGCTGGAGTCCATCGCACACAACCTCATCGACAACGCGGTGCGCTACACGCCCCCCGGCGGCAACGTGGCCGTCGTGCTGCGGTGCGATGGCGCGATGCTGCACTTGGCGGTGCAAGACGATGGCCCGGGCATTGCGGCCAGCGAGCACGCGCGGGTGTTCGAGCGCTTCTACCGGGGCCTGGGCCACGCTGCCAACGGCTCGGGCCTGGGCCTGGCCATCGTGCGGCAGGCCGTGCTGCGAATGGGCGGGCAGGTGCACGTGGGCGCGGGGCTGGGCGGCCGGGGTGTGGGCTTTGTCATCAGCATTCCCAACGCCCCAAGCTCTTAGAACGTGTTTACGATCTTAATCAGAATGGCTTCTAGCGCTTATCTTGAAAGCGCAAGCAGCTATCAATTAGATAGCATCCAGAAAAGCGCCCATCACGCTGCGGCGGGGCGCTGGCGGTGCCGTTCACCCCATTCGGCCAGCCGGTGCGCTGCGTCGTTGAGCGCGGCACCCGCTTCGGTCAGCGAGTACTCCACCCGCAGCGTGGACTCTTCTTCAAACGCCTGGCGGTGCACGATGCCGTCGGCCTCCAGCTGGCGCAGCTGCTCGAACAGCATCTTCTCGCTGATGCCGCCAAGCCGGCGGCGCAGTTCACCAAAGCGGATGGGCTGCGCGTGCAGCTCCCAGATGATGGTGGGCTTCCACTTGCCCTTGATGACCCCGATGGCGTGCGCAAAGCCGCATTCGTCGGCCGGAGCGGCGGGCGGCAAGGAGTCATTCACGTCGCGCATTGGGGCACTTACCTTCTCGTAAGTAATTGATTTATATGAATTTATTCTAAATGATGCGAACCAGCCAGCCATGCTGGCTGCGGCCTGGCACAGCAAGCCCGCTGCGCCGCATTCATGGACGAAGGAAACCCAATGACCTATCGATTTGCAGGAAAGAACGTCGCCGTCATCGGCGGCACTCACGGCATGGGCTGGGCCACGGCCCAGGCCCTGGTGGACCAGGGCGCGCGCGTGCTCGTGACAGGCCGCAACCCGGCCAACGTGCAGGCCGCGCGCTCGCGCCTGGGCGAACGCGCGCTGGTGCAGCAGGCGGACGTGGCCAGCCTGGCCGACATGGACCAGCTGGTCGCCACCGTGCGCGAGGCCTTCGGCGCGCTCGACGCGGTGTTCGTGTTCGCAGCCATCGCCGCTTTCGAGCCGATTGACGAGGTGACGGAAGCCAGCTTCGACCGCCACTTCGCCATCAACACCCGCGGCGCCTACTTCGCGATGAAAAATCTGGCGCCCTGCGTGCGCGACGGGGGTTCGATCACCATGACCACGGTGACCCCGGCCACTGCCACGCCCGGCATGTCGGTTTACATGGGCAGCAAGGGGGCAGTGAGCTCCTTCGTGCGCTCTTTTGCGGCCGAGCTGCTGGCGCGGCGCATCCGGGTCAATGCCATCGCGCCGGGCTTTATCGACACGCCCAGCCTGGGGCTGCCCGACCTCACACCCGCCGCGCGCGCCGAGATCTCGGCCCTGGGCGACGCCATCACGCCCATGCAGCGCCACGGCACCATGGACGAAATCGTGAGCGCGGCCCTGTTTCTGGGCTTCGACGCGACGTTTTGCACCGGCATTGAGCTGGCGGTGGATGGCGGGCTGTCCACGGTAAACGCGCCGGGCTGAGCCGAGGTTTTGCGGGCTCTTGCAACGGGCAAATGGGGCCTTTGGCACACCCGTTAGCATTCCTCCCGGCCAGACCGCGGCCGGCCCTCGGCCCTGTTGTCCAACGCGTTTCCTTTCGCATGACCGACTCTGCCCACCCCTGCCTGAGCTGTGGCGCGTGCTGCGCCAGCTTCCGCGTGGACTTCGCCGTGTACGAGATCCAGGAGATGGGCGGCACCGTGCCGGGGGGCCTGGCGGTGGAGGTGAACGGCAGCACCTGCCGCATGCGCGGCACCGACCACGTACCTGTGCGCTGCGCGGCGCTCACCGGCGGGGTCGGAGAGAAGGTGTCTTGCGACATCTACGAGTGGCGCCCCTCGCCCTGCCGCGAGTTCAAGGCGGGCGACTATGCCTGCAACAAGGCTCGCGGGCGGCACGGGCTGCCCCCGCTGGGCGACGGTCCCACCGACTGAACTGAGCCCGCTCCCACCGAACGCGGCCGCCCCCCTATTCCCTGTGCCCCGCCTGGGCAAGATCGCGGCGGTCTTCGCGCACCCGCTCCTGCTGCTAGAAAATCTGCTTGCGCAATGTCCTATAGAGGACTAGAGTTCTGGACATGCAGAACAAATTTGTCGTCGTTCCCCTGGATGCCTCCCCCGGCGTCAGCCGCTACGCCACGTTGGCCGCCGCGCTTCGCGCCCGCGTGGTGTCGGGTGAATGGCCCCCCGGCACGGCGCTGCCAGCCGAGAGCCTGCTGGCCAGCGAGCACCAGGTGGCGCTGGGCACCATGCGGCGTGCGCTGGAGCTGCTGGTGGCCGATGGCCTGGTGGAGCGGTTGCAGGGCCGGGGCACGTTCGTGCGGCAGGGCATCTCGGGCGCGTCCATGCTGCGCTTCTTCCGGTTTGACACCGGCAGCACCGAAGTGCCGCGTTCGCGCATCGTGTCGCGCCAGCGCGTGGCGGCGCCAGCAGGCGCTGCGCGGCGCCTGGGCCTGGCCACGGGCGAGGCTGTGCTGCGCCTGCTGCGCGTGCGCCTGCTGGCCGAACGACCTTGCCTGCTGGAAGAGATCTGGCTGCCGCTGGACCTGTTCGGCGCGCTCGCCGAAGGCAGTACGGCCGAGTGGGACGACCTGCTCTACCCCATGTTCGCGCGCCGCTGCGGCGTGCACGTGCACCGCGCGGTGGACGAGATCGGCTTTGGCGTGCTGACCGCGTCTCAGGCCGGCCATCTGGAGCTGGCCGCCGGCCACCCTTGCGTGCTCGTGCAGCGCGCGGCCCACGACCTGGCTGGACGCTGCGTGGAATGGCGCACCACGCGCGGCGACGCACACGCCTTTCACTACACCGTGACGATCACCTGAGCCTGACCGGCCGTCACATTGCAAGGAGACACCATGAACCCCACCCCCAACTCCTTCCGCGCTGCGGCCTCCCTCGCAGCCCTTCACCCCACGCGCCGCACTACGCTGGCCGCCATCGGCACCGCATTGGCCGCACCGTGGGTGGCCGCGCGTGCCAGCACCGCCATTGCGGGCGGCCGCCCGGTGACGCTGGTGGTGTCCTACCCCGCCGGTGGCGGCGCCGACCTGATGGCCCGCATCCTGGCGCCCCGCCTGTCCGAGGCGCTCGGCCAGTCGGTGGTGGTGGAAAACAAACCCGGCGCCAGCGGCCAGCTGGCGGCCGCCGCCGTGGCGCGTGCCACACCCGATGGCACCTCGCTGTTGCTGGACGCGTCGTCCTTCGCGGTGAACCCCTCGCTCTACCCCAAGCTGCCCTACGACAGCAATACGGCCTTCGTGCCCCTGGCGGTGCTGGCTACATTCCCGAACGTGCTGGTCTGCCACCCCGGTTTCGAGGCCAAGTCGGTGCAGGACGTGATCGCCAAGGCCAAGGCGCAGCCCGATGCAGTCGCGTATGCGTCTTCCGGCAACGGCTCGGCCCAGCACCTGGCCGGCGCGCTGTTTGAAGAGCGCACGGGCGTGAAGCTGTCGCACATCCCTTACCGGGGCGGCGGCCCGGCCATGAACGACGTGATGGGCGGGCAGGTGCCGCTGTTCTTTGCCAACGTAGCCTCGTCCCTGGGGCATATCCAGGCCGGCAAGCTGCGTCCGCTGGCCGTGACCAGCACGCTGCGCGCACGCTCGCTGCCGAACGTGCCCACCATGGCCGAAGTGGGCGTGAAGGACTTCGAGGTGCTCGAATGGAACCCCCTGCTCGCGCCGGCGGCTCTGCCTGCGGACACGCGCAAGCTGTTGGTGGCGGCCATCCGCAAGGCCCTGGCCGACCCGGAAGTGCTGGGGCGCATTCGCGCACTGGGCGGCGATGCCTTTGCCGATGCCACACAGGCCAGCGCTGGGAAGTTCATCCAGGCGCAGCAGGCCCAGTGGGCCAAGGTGATCCGCGAGCGCAAGATCGTGGCCGGCTGAGCGATGACGACACCGGCAACCAGCGCACACACCGCTTCGGCCCCACGGCTGGACGGGTGGGACACCCACGTACACATCTTCGATGGCCACGCCCCTGCGCAGCGCGGCCACTACCAGCCCGCGCACCACCCCATCGACCACATCGAAGCCGAGGCGCAGCGCCTGGGTGTGGGCCATCTGGTGCTGGTGCAACCCAGCGTTTACGGCACCGACAACCAGCTGGTGCTGAACGCGCTGCAGGCCAGCGGCGGGCGCCACCGTGCGGTGGTGGTGCTGGATGGCGCGGTGCAGACCTCGTCCCTGGAGGCCATGCACGTGCTGGGGGTGCGAGGCGTGCGGTTCAACCTGGTTTCACCCGTGGGCAACGGGCACCAGGCGCTGCAGGCGCTCGCCGGCCCGCTGCGCGAGCTGCGCTGGCATGTGCAGTGGTATGCCCGCCCAGAGCAGCTGGAGCAGATCGCCGAGCTGCACCAGCGCACGCGGCTGCCCTGCGTGCTTGACCACCTGGCGGGCCTGCACGCACAAGTGCCTGCTGGTGACCCGGCCTGGGGCGCATTGCAACGCCTGGCCGATGCGGGCGCCTGGGTCAAGCTCTCGGGCTGGTACCGGCTGGGCGACCAAGCGCCCTATGCCCAGCTCACCGAACACATCCGGCGCGTGGCGGCGCTGGCGCCAGAGCGGCTGGTATGGGGCTCGGACTGGCCGCACACGGCATTCGACACCGCGGCCATGCCCGCCTACCGCAGCGTGTGGGCGCCCGTGGTGGAAGCCCTCGGCGCAAGCCGCGCCCAGGCGGTGCTGCAGGCGGGCGCAAGCCTCTACGCCTGACCCGGGGCAACCACATCGTTTAGGCCTCAACTATTTTTACAGGCTGTTGGAAATAACCGACACCACGGTTTTTGGGGGACATGCAAACTTTGTCCCATGCCAACGTCCTCTGCCTCCAACGCCCGCCAGCTCTGGGACATCTCGCCACCCGTGCATGCGGGCAGCCCCGTGTTCCCCGGCGACACGGCCTACAGCCAGCAGTGGTGCGCCACCATCGGCCCCGGCTGCCCGGTGAACGTGAGCGCGATCACGATGTCGCCTCACGTGGGCGCGCATGCCGACGCCCCCCTGCATTACGACGAGCACGGCGCCACCATTGGCGATGTGTCGCTCGATGCCTTCCTGGGTCCCTGCCGCGTGATCCACGCCATCGGCCGCGGGCCGCTCATCACCTGGGAGCACATTGCCCACGCCATGACCGACGCCCTGCCCCAGCGCGTGCTGGTGCGCACCTATGAACACATGCCCGTGGACCGCTGGGACGCCCAACTGGCCGCCTACGCACCGGAAACCATCGAACGTCTGGCCGACCGGGGCGTGCTGCTCGTGGGCATCGACACCGCCAGCATCGATCCGGCCGACAGCAAGCAGCTTCCCAGCCACCAGGTCATCCGCCGCCGGGGCCTGCGCGTGCTCGAAAACCTGGTGCTCGATGCCGTGCCCGAGGGCGACTACGAACTCATCGCCCTGCCACTCAAGCTGACCACGGCCGACGCGTCGCCCGTGCGCGCAGTGCTGCGGGCGCTGTAGCCCAAAAATATCAAGCTTTTTTGGCATCTACCGCGCTTCCATCATGCGGTAGCAGCTATCAAAACAGAAGCAAACCACTCTGAACACCATGACCACTACCTTGCAAGACTGCCGCGCGCTCGACGCGCAAGACCCCCTCGCGCCGCTGCGCGGCCACTTCGCCCTGCCCCCGGGCGTGATCTACCTGGACGGCAATTCGCTGGGCGTGGCCCCCAAGGCCGCTGCAGCGCGCGTGGCCGATGTGGTTACCCGCGAATGGGGCACGGACCTCATCCAATCGTGGAACACCGCAAGCTGGTTCGACCTGCCCCAGCGCCTGGGCAACCAGCTGGCCCCGCTGATCGGTGCGGGCAAGGATGAAGTGGTGTGCACCGACAGCACCTCCATCAACCTCTACAAGGTGCTGAGCGCGGCCCTCAACATCGCGCGCGAAGACAGCCCCGCGCGCAAGCGCATCGTGAGCGAGCGCAGCAACTTCCCCACCGACCTCTACATTGCCGAAGGCCTGTGCAAGGAGCGCGGCCTTGACCTCGTACTCGTGGAGCCGGAAGAGATTGCCGCAGCACTGACCAGCGACGTGGCCGTGCTGATGCTCACCCACGTGAACTACCGCACTGGCGCCATGCACGACATGGCCGCCATCACCGCCGCCGCGCACGCCCAGGGCATTTTGTGCGTGTGGGACCTGGCGCACAGCGCGGGCGCGGTGCCGGTCGATCTGAACGGCGCAGGCGCGGATTTCTCGATTGGCTGCGGCTACAAGTATTTGAACGGCGGCCCCGGCGCCCCGGCCTTTGTGTGGGTGCACCCGCGCCATGCCAGCCGCTTCTGGCAGCCGCTGTCCGGCTGGTGGGGCCATGCGGCACCTTTCGCATTCACGCCCGACTACCAGCCCGCGCCGGGCATCACGCGCTACCTGTGTGGCACGCAGCCCATCATCAGTTTGTCGGCCCTGCAATGCGGGCTGGATGTGTTCACCGCCGCACAAAGCCTGGGCGGCATGGCCGCGCTGCGCACCAAGTCGCTGGCGCTGACTGACCTGTTCATCCAGCTGGTGGAAGAGCGCTGCGCTGGCCACGGCCTGGGCCTGGCCACGCCGCGTGACCATGCACAGCGTGGCTCGCAGGTGTGCCTGACGCGCGACGAAGGCGCGGGCGTGAACGGCCAGGGCAGCGGCGCCTATGCCATCGTGCAGGCGCTGATTGCACGCGGTGTGATCGGTGACTTCCGCAAGGGCGATGGCGGCACGGGCCGCCATAAGGACATCCTGCGCTTTGGCTTCACGCCGCTGTACCTGGGCTTTGAAGACGTGTGGAATGCCGTGGAACACCTGCGCCAGGTGCTGGAGAGCGGCGAGTGGCGAAAGCCTGAGTTCAACCAGACCCATGCAGTGACCTGACCATGTGCCCCTTTTCCCACTCCAACACACCGGCCGACGCCAACCCAGGCGACAAGGCAGCGCCTGCCCTGCCCGAATCCATCGTGCACGAAGAGCGCGCCCAGCTCGACTTCAGCCAAAGCATGAGCTATGGCGACTACCTGCAGCTCGACGCCATCCTCACCGCACAAAAGCCGCTGTCGCCCGCGCACGATGAGATGCTGTTCATCGTGCACGCACAAAAGCCGCTGTCGCCCGCGCACGATGAGATGCTGTTCATCGTGCAGCACCAGACCAGCGAGCTGTGGATGAAGCTCATGCTGCACGAGCTGCGCGCGGCCATCGGCCACATTGCGCGCGACGAGCTGCCGCCCGCGTTCAAGATGCTGGCGCGTGTCAGCAAGATCATGGAGCAGCTGGTGCACGCCTGGGACGTGCTGGCCACCATGACGCCGCCCGAGTACAGCGCCATGCGCCCGTACCTGGGCCAGTCCAGCGGCTTCCAGAGTTACCAGTACCGCTGCATCGAGTTCTCGATGGGCAACAAGAACCGGGCCATGCTCAAGCCCCACGAGCACCGCGCTGACCTGCTGGCCCAGGTGCAGGCGGCGTACGAGGCGCCGTCGCTGTACGACGAGGCCCTGCGCCTGATGGCCCGGCGTGGCCTGGCCGTGCCCACCAGCCACACCGAGCGCGACTGGACACAGCCCTATGTGGAAAACGATGCGGTGGAGCAGGCCTGGCTCACCGTGTACCGCAACCCGGATAAGCACTGGGACCTGTACCAGCTGGGCGAGGAGCTGACCGACCTGGAAGACGCCTTCCGCCTCTGGCGCTTCCGCCACGTGACCACGGTGGAGCGCGTGATCGGCTTCAAGCGCGGCACGGGCGGCACGGGCGGTGTGAGTTACTTGCGCAAGATGCTGGACGTGGTGCTGTTCCCCGAGATCTGGAAGCTGCGCACGGATTTGTGAACCGGGTTCGGCGCGCCTTCAAGACGCCGCCTTGAGCGCGCCCTGCAGAAAGCGCAAAAACCGCGGGTCGTTGGCATAGGCCACGTTCACCCGCATGGCCTGCAAAGGCTGCTGCTGACCCTGCCGCTGTGGAAAGAACACGGCGCCCGGCGCCAGAAAAATGCCCCGCTCTGCCGCACTGCGGGCCAGGCCCAGCTCGGTGATGCCATGCGGCAACTCCACCCACAGGTAATAGCCGCCCGGCGGGCTGGGGTGCACGGTAAGGCCCAGGCGTGCCAATGCTTTTTGCGCAGGGCCTAACGCACCGTCCAGCCGGGCCTTGAGACGGCTCAGATGGCGCCGGTACTGGCCCGCAGAGATCAGCTGGTGCACCACGCGCTCCACAAAATCCGACGTGGACACCACCGTCACCATCTTCAGGTCACACAGCGCATTGATGCGGTGCGCCGCCCCAGCGATGTAGCCCACGCGCAGACCGGCCGACAGCGTTTTGGAAAAGCTGCTCACGTAGATCACGCGCTCCAGCTGGTCCAGCGCTGCCAGGCGCGGGGCGTTGGGCGGCTGCAGGTCGGCAAACGGATCGTCTTCCACCACCAGAAACCCGTGGGCAGCGGCCATCTGCAGCAGCCGGTGCGCCTTGGGCAGGCTGATGGAGCCGCCCGTCGGGTTATGCGCCAGCGACTGCGTGAAGAACACCTTGGGCCGGTGCTTTTCCAGCAGCGCCTGCAGCGCATCCAGGTCGGGGCCATCGGCCAACCGGGGCACGCCCAGCATCTCCACCTTGGCGAGCTTGAGCTTGCCAAACAGCGGGTAGTAGCCGGGTGAATCCACCAGCACCTCATCGCCCGCGTCCAGCAGGTGCCGCACGATGAGGTCCAGCGCGTGATTGGCGCCCTGGGTCAGCAAAACCTGACGCGGATTGACCGGGATGGTGCGCTCGCCCAGCATGCGCGCGATGGTCTCGCGCAGCGGCAGGTAGCCCCAGGGCGTGCCGTAGCCATGCTCGATGTCCGACAGCCCTTGCGAGCGCGCGCGGCGCAGCGAGCTGCCCAGCTCGGACCCCTCCATCCACGACGCGGGCGGGCGGCCATCGCCCACGCGCACCTCGTAGTGCTGCTCCAGTTGCTCACGCAGCAGCGACACCACGTCCACCGCCTCGGTCACATGCGGCGCAGGGGCCTGGGCATGCACGCCGCTGCTGGGCTTGCGCACGTAATAGCCCGAGCCGGGCCGCGCTTCCACATAGCCGCGCGCGGCCAGGCGGTTGTACGCCTCCACCACCGTGTTGCGGCCCACACCGTCCTTGGCCGCGGCATCGCGGATGGACCGCAGGCGGGTGCCGGGTAGCACGCTGCCTTGTTCGATGGATTGCGCAATGCGGCGCGCCAGCACCTCGACCTTGCTGTCGGGCGAGGCGTCTGCTTCTGGAGGGGGCATGGATTTCTCCCGATCTGTACCCCTGGAATGATGGGTACAGTTTTGTCATCTGTGCCCAAACTGTATCCATTCATCCCAGGCTTTGTCCATATACTTTTCGAACTCGCCCGCTGGCCCCTCTGCGCAACGGTCCGAGCCAACAACCCCACGGCGATGGGGCACGCATTCCAAACCAACCGGAGACAAACACATGGCAGACAAAGCCGTCCAAAGACGCACCCTCCTCCAATCCTCCCTGGCCGCAGCCGTTGCCGTGGGTGCTGCGGCGCCGCTGGCCAGCCACGCGCAGGCCACGGTCACCTGGCGCATGCAGGCGCTGTGGGACGGCGGCACGACGCCGCAAAAGTTTGAAGAGCGTTTTGTGGCCCGTGTGGCAGAGCTGACCGGCGGCCGCTTCAAGATCAACCTGTTTGCGGCCGGGCAGATCGTGCCCGCTGCACAGGCGTTTGATGCCGTGCGCGGCGGCGCGTTTGAGCTGATGAAAACCTTCGACGGCTACGAGGCCGGCAAGATCCCGGCGTTTGCGTTCACCAGCACCATTCCGTTCGGCTTTGCCGAAAGCGACGAATACGAAGCCTGGTTCTACGAGCGTGGCGGGCTTGACTTGGTGCGCCAGGCGTATGCGCCCGCAGGCCTGCACTACATCGCGCCAACGGTGTACGGCCAGGAGCCGCTGCACTCCAAGGTGCCAATCCGCAAGATCGCCGACCTGACGGGCAAGAAGGGGCGCTTTGTGGGCTTGGCCTCGGCCGTGATGGGCGCCATGGGCGTGTCAGTGACGCCGCTGCCCACGGGCGAGGTGTATTCGGCGCTGGATAAGGGCGTGATCGACATGGCCGACCGGGGCGACCTGACGGCCAACTTTGAAGCCGGGCTGGCCGAGGTGGCAAAGTTTGTGGTGGTGCCAGGATTCCACCAGCCCACCACCGCCACCAGCTACGTGGCCAACCGTGCGGCCTACGACAAGTTGCCCGCCGAGTTCAAGACGGCCCTGGCCGTCGCGGCGCGCGAAGTGTCCGCCGCGCTGCGCCAGCATATCCTGGTAAGCGATGCCACGGTGCTGGCCAAGTACCAGGCCAAGGGCTGCGAGATCATCCGCTTCAGCGCTGCCGATGTGGCCGCTGCACGGCCCAAGGCCATGGCCGCGTGGCGCACCGCCACCAAGGGCGATGCGCTGGCCACCAAGATCCTGGACAGCCAGGTGGCCTTCATGAAAGAACTGGGCCTGCTGGCCTGAACAGGGCTCGAAAGCCCGAGCCCCGGGTGCCCGCCATGGGCGCCCGGTGCACCTGCCATTGTCCCAAGGAGTCACCCATGCCGTCATGGCTCTCTGTCTCCACGTCGGCCATCACCACGCTCAACCGCTGGATCTTCCAGGCCACGGTGTGGCTGATGGCCATCGTGGTTCCCGTCATGCTCTACGAAGTCGCCGCACGCTATTTCTTCAACGCTCCCACCGTGTGGGGCATGGAGCTGGCCGTGCTGCTGTTCGGCCCCTACTTTCTGCTGGGCGGCCCGTACCTGCTGCACCTCAAGGGCCATGTGGCGCTCGACGTGGCACGCCAGCGCCTGAGCCCCGCATGGCAACGGCGGCTGGACCTGATGAACTTTCCCATCATCGTGCTGTTCTGCGCCATCCTGCTGTACTTCAGCGCACCCGCAGCCTACAGCGCCTTTACCTATCGCGAGACCAGCTTTTCAGCCTGGAACCCACCCATCTGGCCGGTGAAGGCCGCCGTGCCGCTGGCACTGGCGCTGATGCTGCTGCAGGCCGTGGTGGAGTTCTTTCGCACGCTGTATGGCGAAGCGCCCGTTGACGTGTCCTCTGCGGAGGCCCACCCATGACCTCCAACATGATCCTGGTGCTGATGTTCGGCAGCCTCACGCTGTTCATGCTCACCGGTCTGCCCATTGCCTTTGTGCTGGGCGGCCTGTCGCTGCTGTTCACCGTGACGCTGTGGGAGCCCAACGCGGTCATCGTGCTGGTGCTGCAGATCTTCGACACGATGAAGTCCGAGGCGCTGCTCGCGATCCCGCTGTTCATCCTGATGGCCTGCATCCTGCAGCGCTCGGGCGTCATCGAAGACCTGTACCGCGCGATGGAGCTGTGGTTTGGGCGCTTGAAAGGCGGGTTGGCCATCGGCACCGTCATCATCTGCGTGGTGATGGCGGCCATGACCGGCGTGGTAGGTGCCGCCGTGACGGCCATGGGCATCCTTGCCCTGCCAGAGATGCTGCGGCGCGGCTACAAGCCCGAGCTGGCGCTAGGCACGATCTGCGCGTCGGGCACGCTGGGTATCCTGATCCCGCCGTCGGTGCTGACCATCGTGTACGCCGTCACGGCCCAGATCTCCATCGGCCAGATGCTGATTGCAGGCATCGTGCCGGGCCTCATCCTGGCCACGCTGTACATCGCCTACATCATCGTGGTGGGCTGGGTGAAGCCCGAGTGGGTGCCCCTGGACCCCAGCACCCGCAAGGCACCGCTGCGCGAAAAGCTGGTGGCACTGAAGGCCCTGGTGATACCCGCCATGCTGATCGTGATGATCCTGGGCTCGATCTTCTTCGGCATCGCGACACCGACCGAGTCTGCTGCGGTAGGCGTGGCCGGAGCGCTGCTGCCCAGCCTTATCAAGCGCCGGTGGGAGCGCGGCATGCTGCGCGGCGCAGCGACCGATGCACTGAAAGCCACGGCGATGATCCTGTGGATCACGCTGGGTGCCAAGGCTTATGTGGCCATCTTCACGGGTCTGGGCGGGGCGGACACGCTGCTGCAGTTCATCCAGGGGCTGGACGTGAACCGCTGGCTCATCCTGGCGGCCATGATGCTGTTGCTGGTGTTCCTGGGCACGGTGCTGGACGAGCTGGGGATCATCCTGCTTACGGTGCCAGTGTTCCTGCCCATCGTGCGGCTGCTGGGCTTTGACGAGCTGTGGTTTGGCGTGCTCTACGCCATCACCATCCAGATGGGCTACATCAGCCCGCCATTTGGCTACACGCTGTTCTACATCAAGGGGACGCTGCCCAGCCACATCGGCATGAACGCCGTGTACTGGGGCATCTTGCCGTTCTTCGGGCTGCAGTTCGTCGGCCTGCTCATCTGCGCGGCATTCCCCGACCTGGTCACCTACCTGCCCCGCCTGATGGCGGCGCGCTGAGCCGCTTGTTCACCCATTTATCCCAAACACTTCCATGACTTCCACCGCACACCCCACCAGCCGCATCGGCGGTTTTCACAAGCTCGCCATTCCCGCACGCATCGACGCCGTGGCCCAGTTTGCGGGCCTTGGCGACGACGACAAGGCCCACCTGCTGAACACCGGCAACCTGCCTGCCGAGCTGGCCGACCACCTCATCGAGAACGTCATCGGCACGATGAACATCCCCGTGGGCATTGCCACCAACATGAAGATCGACGGGCGGGACCGGCTGATCCCCATGGCCACCGAAGAATCGTCCGTGGTGGCCGCGGTGTGCAACGCGGCACGCCAGTGCTACGACCACGGCGGTTTCGTCACCTCGATGTCGGGCACGGAGATGATTGCGCAGATCCAGCTCACGCAGGTGTCTGACCCGCAGCACGCGCGCATCCGCATCCTGGAGCACAAGGAAGACATCCGCACGCTGTGCGATGCCTGCGACCCCATCCTCGTCAAGCTGGGCGGCGGCTTCCGCGACCTGGAGGTTCGGGTGATCGCGACACGGGGCGGCACCATGGTGATCACCCACCTCATCGTGGACACCCGCGACGCCATGGGCGCCAACGCCGTCAACACCATGGCCGAAAAGATTGCACCGCAGATTGCGGCATGGACGGGCGGGCAGACCAACCTGCGCATCCTGTCAAACCTGGCCGACAGGCGCCTGGCGCGTGCGCGCTGCGTGTGGCGCACGGCCGACATCGGCGGCGAGGCGGTGCGCGACGGCATGGTGGCGGCCTACCACTTTGCGGCGGCTGACCCCTACCGCGCCGCCACGCACAACAAGGGCATCATGAACGGCGTGAGCGCCGTGGTGCTGGCCACCGGCAACGACACGCGCGCGGTAGAAGCCGGTGCCCACGCTTACGCCGCACGCAGCGGCCACTACACCAGCCTGACGACCTGGGAGATCACCAACAGCGGCGACCTGGCCGGCTCCATCGAACTGCCCATGGCCGTGGGCCTGGTGGGCGGCGCGACCAAACTGCACCCTACGGCCAAGACCGCGCTCAGAATTCTGGGCGTCACGTCGGCCCGAGAGCTGGCCCAGATCATTGCCGCGGTGGGCTTGGCCCAGAACTTCTCGGCGATGAAGGCCCTGGCCACCACCGGCATCCAGAAAGGCCACATGGCTTTGCACGCCCAGAATATCGCGATGATGGCTGGCGCCGTGGGCGATGAAATTGACCGCGTGGCGCAGGTGCTGGTGGCGCAGGGCACGGTGCGCATCGACGTGGCCGAGGCAGAACTGCTGCGGCTGCGCGGCAGCATCTGACCTCGCTTGCACGGCGCAATCGCCAGTCAAACCACGTCTGCGCGCCCGGCAGAATGAAGGATCTTGCAGCTCAACCCATGCAAAACAGCTGGCAGCGCCCTATCCGCAAGCGCTTACAGCTATCTTTTCAGGAGCATTGACTACATGTGCCTGCCAGCCAGCGTCGTTCACAACCAGCAGAAAGAACGGCGGCACAACGGTTTGCGCAGCGTTGTCCCCAAGGGCGTTTCGCGGCTTGCAGACAGCCGGGAAAACGGCGGACAGTGTTCCACGCCGCCAGAGAAAACCGGTCGCGGGGTCCGGTCTACCATCAGATTACTTTCCGCCCGCCACCAGCATGGGGCGATTGCTGCGGCACCAGATCGGTGCCAGGTGGCCAATCTGGATGGTCAATTCATTACCCTTGCCGAGCACCGTAGTGGGGCCGTTGCTGAAGGCGTAGCCGGTTTCAGCAACTTGTTTGGGCAGCTCAACCGTCCAGCCACTGCGCCGCAGCACGCTGCGGCCTTGCTCGGGGTAGAACTGCATCTCCACCTTTTCGCCATTGCCGCAGGCGAATTGCATGCTGCCGCTATCCGTGGGCTCGCCAAAAGACTGCATCACGGGGGGAGCGCTCGCACATCCGGCCATCAACAGCGTTGCCAGCGCACCTGAACACAGCGGAACCATTTTCTTCATCCGTCACTCCTGAGCAGCGATGTGCACTGCGGCCCACGCCCCAACCTGCGAACTGCAAGCTGCCTGGGCAACCAACCTCCGGGACCACTCGGGTCACTGGGGGACTGGCGACGCTCCAAGCACAAACCTTGCCACCTACCCACTGCAGGCGAGAAGCTGAAATCCCAAGGCGTTTCAGCCGCGCTTCACGCACTGCGCAAGGCATGGCCATGAGAGTGCCGCACGCCCCCTCCGCCGTCGATTGGGGTGATCCCCACATCGAGAGGCCCCTCTAAAGTCTGCCGCCGCCCCGTGGCGGGTTGATGACGGCACCGGGGCGTTGATTTCCTCCCACATTCGCTGCACAGGTCATCGCAATGCACCAGCGTGAGCTCGATTACCAACGGCTGGGCACCAAAACACCACTGGCATGAGGCCAGAGGCGCGCCCGGGGCGCGGGCTCCGGACATACCCTTATCCGTCCCCCGCAGCCAGCCGGCAGGGGCACAAGCGCTCGACCGCCTGCCGGCCATCTGGGACGCCAGCGATCCCGGCCCCGCGCTGGCGCAGGTGCTGGCACTCAAGCTGCAGGAAATTGACGCGCGCATCGCCGCGCTGCAAGCGTTGCGCCAGACGCTGGCCGAGCGCGTGGCGACAGAATGTCCGTTGCGCGCACGCACGGCGGCGACCCCATCCGCGCTCGCGGCTGCGTGAGCGGTCCCCTGCCCATCGCCCGCGGGACCGGACCGCTTGCCGACTTCAGAGAAAACGGGCCGCAGCGCTGATCCAATCAGCGCATCACGCTATAAACTCAATAGCATATCGGCACGCCCGCGGCTGTGGCAACCTAGTCACGCGGCCGAGGGGGCTACCGTGTGCAGCAGCACCGGGTTGTTGCCGTAGGCATCCACGCTTTCGATCTGCACGCCAAAGCCCCACAGCCGCGCCACGTGCCTGAGCACCTCTGGCGTGTCGTCGCCCAGCGGGCGGCCCTGGAACTGGGTGTGGCGCAGGGTCAGGCTGCGGTCGCCGCGCAGGTTGACGTTCCACACCTGGATGTTGGGCTCACGGGTGCCCAGGTCGTACTGCTGCGACAGCATCTGGCGCAGGCCGCGGTAGCCGTTCTCGTCGTGGATTTCGCTGACCACCAGTTCGCGCTCGTTGGCGTCGTCGTGCACGGCAAACAAGCGCATCTCGCGCATCAGGTGCGGGCTCAGGTACTGGCCGATGAAGCTCTCGTCCTTGAAATTGCGCATCGCATGGTCGAGCGCCGGCAGCCACGGCGTGCCAGCGATGTCGGGGAACCAGAGCCGGTCTTCCGGCGTGGGGTTCTGGCAGATGCGCTGGATGTCGCGGTACATGGCAAACCCAAGCGCATAGGGGTTGATGCCGCTGTAGGCGCGGTGCCCCACCGGCGGCTGGTAGATGACATTGGTGTGCGAGCCCAGCCATTCGATCATCACCCCGTCGCTGAGGTAACCCTCGTCGTACAGCGTGGTGAGCAGCGTGTAATGCCAGAACGTGGCCCAGCCTTCGTTCATCACCTGCGTCTGCCGCTGGGGGTAGAAATACTGGGCGATCTTGCGCACGATGCGCACCACCTCGCGTTGCCAGGGCTCCAGGAGCGGGGCGTTCTTTTCAATGAAGTACAGGATGTTTTCCTGCGGCTCCTGCGGAAAGCGGTTGTTCTCCTGCGCCGCGCCTTCCTTGCCGGGGCGGGTGGGCAGCGTGCGCCACAGCTCGTTCACCTGTTGCTGGGCATAGGCTTCGCGCTGCTCGCGCTCCAGCCGCTCGCGCGCCAGGCTTTTCTTGGACGGGCGGCGGTAGCGGTCCACGCCAAAGTTGGCCAGCGCGTGACAGGAGTCGAGCAGCCGCTCCACTTCGTCTGCGCCATAGCGCTCCTCGCACTGGGCCACATAGTCCTTGGCGTACACCAGGTAGTCGATGATGGAGGACGCATCCGTCCACATGCGGAACAGGTAGTTGCCCTTGAAGAAGCTGTTGTGCCCGTAGGCCGCATGCGCAATCACCAGCGCCTGCATGGCGGTGGTGTTTTCCTCCATCAGGTAGCTGATACAGGGGTTGGCGTTGATGACGATCTCATAGGCCAGCCCCATGTGCCCGCGGCGGTAGCGCCGCTCGGTGGCGAGGAACTCCTTGCCGTAGCTCCAGTGCCGATAGTTCACCGGCATGCCCACGCTGGAGTAGGCGTCCATCATCTGCTCTGCGGTGATGATCTCGAGCTGGTTGGGGTAGGTATCCAGGCCGAAGCGCTCGGCCGTGGCGGCAATGGCGGCGTGGTAGCGCTCGATCAGCTCGAAGGTCCAGTCGCTCGGATCGGGCAGCGGCTCGGCGGGCCGCGCACCGGCCGGCAGGGGTTGCGCGGGCACCGTGCGCTGGCGGCGCTCGCCCACCACCGCGGTTTTCCACGGGTTGTCGCGCATGCGGCGTTCCAGCACGGGGTAGTGCGCCATGTTGTGCGCCGTGTGGTCAGTCATGCCAGCGCCCCTTCCTTCTTGAACAGTTCGCGGAACACCGGGTAGATGTCGCTGGGCTGCGATACCTTGCGCATGGCGAAATGGGGGTTCACGGGCAGCAACTGGCTGTACTCCTGCCAGAGGTTCTGCTCTTCCTCGGCCACCTGTACATACGCAAAGTAGCGCACCAGCGGCAATATCTTGTCGGCCAGCAGGTTGCGGCAGTTGCCGCTGTCGTTGGTGAAGTTGTCACCGTCGCTCGCCTGCGCCACGTAGATGTTCCAGTCGCCGGTGGGGTAGCGCGCGCGGATGATCTGGTCGAGCAGCACCAGTGCGCTGCTGACCACCGTACCGCCGCTTTCGGTGGAGTGAAAGAACTGCTCCTCGCTCACCTCGGCCGCCTGCGTGTGGTGGCGGATGAACACGATGTCGATGGTCTCGTAGTGCCGCGTGAGAAACAGGTAAAGCAGGATGAAGAAGCGCTTGGCCAGGTCCTTGCGCGCCTCGTCCATGGAGCCGGAAACGTCCATCAGGCAGAACATCACCGCCTGGCTGCTCGGCACCGGCACCTGCACGCGGGCGCGAAAACGCAGGTCGATGGGGTCGAGGTAGGGAATCCGTCCCACGCGCTCCTTGAGCAGATCGATGCGGTGCTGCAGCTCGGCCACCGCTTCGCTGGTGCCGTCGTCCTGCGCCAGCAGGGCATCCAGCTCTTGCTGCAGCGCCAGCTGCTCGCGGTGGGCCGACTTGCCCAGTGCAATGCGCCGCCCGAGCGCTCCGCGCATGGTGCGCAGCACCGCCAGGTTGTTGGGGATGCCATCCTGGCTGTAACCGGCGCGCCGCGACTTCCACTGCGGGTTCTCGCCAATGTGGGTGCGCAGCAGGTGCGGCAGCGCCAGGTCTTCAAAGAAGAGCTGCATGAACTCCTCCTTGGTCAGCGTGAAGGTAAAGTCGTCCTCTCCTTCGCCACTGTCGCTGGCTTGCGAGCCGCGCCCGCCCCCGCCCTGAGGGCGTTCGATGCGATCGCCGCGCACATGCTCTGCATTGCCGGGGTGCACCATGTCGCGGATGCCGCCCTGGCCGTGGTGGAACACCGGTTCACTGATGTCCTTGCGCGGAATGGTGATGTTCTCGGCCTGCTCGATCTCGCGAATGCCCCGCTGCGAAACGGCACGGCGCACGCTGTCCGCGATCTGCTCCTTGAAGCGGCGGACAAAGCGCTCGCGGTTGCCGACCGACTTGTTCTTGCCTGCGAGCCTGCGGTCGATGATCTGCAGTGCCATTTTTTAGCCCTCGTGTGGCCACCACCCTCTGCCTCTGCCCACCCCCCATGTCCGCGCGGGCAGCCGCGCAAGGGCCGCCCTGGCTGCGCAGCAGCGTGTCACTTGCGTGCGCTGGCTGCGCCCCCCTTCCCGAATGGCGCAGCCGTGCGAGAGAAGGGGCTGAGGGCCGCGGCTCCGAGTCTGCCTGCGCAGACTTGGACGTGCCCGACGAGCCGCCGCTTCCGACGGCGGCACCGAGGCGCGCAGCGACTCAGGGAGTTGCACCATATCTAGCTGCTCTTGCGTACGCGCAGGTACCACTCGCACAGCAGGCGTACCTGCTTGGGTGTGTAGCCCTTGTCCACCATGCGCGTCACAAAATCCTCGTGCTTGCGCGCTTCCTCGGCACTGGCCTTGGCGTTGAAGCTGATGACGGGCAGCAACTCCTCGGTGTTGGAGAACATCTTCTTCTCAATCACGAGGCGCAGCTTCTCGTAGCTCGTCCAGCTCGGGTTCTGGCCCTGGTTGTTGGCTCGGGCGCGCAACACGAAGTTGACGATCTCGTTGCGGAAATCCTTGGGGTTGGCGATGCCCGCGGGCTTCTCGATCTTCTCGAGCTCGGCGTTGAGCGCGCTGCGGTCGAACACCTCGCCGGTGTCGGTGTCGCGGTACTCGTTGTCCTGGATCCAATAGTCGGCGTAGGTGACGTAGCGGTCGAAGATGTTCTGGCCGTACTCGCTGTAGCTCTCAAGATACGCGGTCTGGATCTCCTTGCCGATGAACTCCGCATAGCGCGGCGAAAGGAATTCCTTGATGTAGCTGGTGTACTTGGTCTCCAGCTCGGCGGGAAACTGCTCGCGCTCGATCTGCTGCTCCAGCACGTACATCAGGTGCACGGGGTTGGCAGCCACCTCGGCACTATCGAAGTTGAAGACGCGGGACAGGATCTTGAACGCGAAGCGTGTGGAGATGCCGGTCATGCCCTCGTCCACACCCGCGTAATCGCGGTACTCCTGGTAGCTCTTGGCGCGCGGGTCGGTGTCTTTGAGGCTCTCGCCGTCGTACACCTGCATCTTGCTGAAGATGCTGGAGTTCTCAGGCTCCTTCAGGCGCGTGAGCACGGCAAACTGCGACATCATCTTGAGCGTGCCCGGCGCGCACACGGCGTTGCCCAGCGAAGACTCGCGGATCAGCTTTTCGTAGATGCGGATCTCCTCGCTGACGCGCAGGCAGTACGGCACCTTGACGATGTAGATACGGTCGAGGAACGCCTCGTTGTTCTTGTTGTTGCGGAACGCCTTCCACTCGCTCTCGTTGCTGTGGGCCAGCACCACGCCGTCAAACGGGATGGCCCCGAAGCCTTCGGTGCCCTTGTAGTTGCCCTCCTGCGTGGCGGTGAGCAACGGGTGCAGCACCTTGATGGGCGCCTTGAACATCTCCACGAATTCGAGCAGGCCCTGGTTGGCCAGGCACAGGCCGCCGCTGTAGCTGTAGGCGTCGGTGTCGTCCTGCGCAAAGGTCTCGAGCTTGCGGATGTCCACCTTTCCCACGAGGCTGGAGATGTCCTGGTTGTTCTCATCGCCCGGCTCGGTCTTGGCGATCCCGACTTGCTTCAAGATGCTGGGGTAGCGCTTGACCACGCGAAACTGCCGGATGTCGCCACCGAATTCTTCGAGGCGCTTGACGGCCCAGGGCGAGAGCACGCGCTGCAGGTAGCGCCGGGGGATACCGAATTGCTGCTCCAGCACGGGGCCGTCCTCCAGCGCATCGAACAGGCCCAGTGGAGATTCGTTCACCGGCGAACCCTTGAGCGCATAGAACGGCACCTTCTGCATCAGGTGCTTGAGGCGTTCGGCGATGGAGCTCTTGCCCCCGCCCACGGGGCCCAGCAGATACAGGATCTGCTTGCGCTCCTCCAGCCCCTGCGCGGCGTGCCGGAAGAAGCTCACCACCTGCTCGATGGAGTCCTCCATGCCGTAGAACTCGGCGAACGCGGGGTAGCGTTTGATGACCTTGTTGGCAAAGATGCGCGAGAGGCGCGGATCATTGCGCGTGTCCACCATCTCGGGCTCGCCAATGGCGGCCAGCATGCGCTGGGCGGCAGTGGCGTAGGCCATGGGGTCACGCTTGCACTCGGCGAGGTACTCGTCGATCGACATTTCCTCTTCACGGCTACGGGCGTAGCGCGCGGCGAAATTGCTGATGGCATCCATACGACCTCCTGTAGCAGCACTCCCGGACGGAGCCCGGAAAATGCCGCGGCGTTGCATTCGGAATCGCTATCGGGCTTCATCCTTTGTAGCACCACGGCCTGCGCTTGAACAGCGAATTCGTGGATGTGTCCGTTGCCTTTTTGACGCTTTGCACACATGCGGGTAGAGCGTGGCACACTGCACAAAGTTCGCCCCGCACCACGTTTGCAGGGGTTGCCCCGGATAGGGAATATCCTGACAACCCGGACTGGCTGCCAATGCCCTCAGGCGGGCAGTGCAGATGTCGGTTCCACGCCCAGGCTCCGCTGTGAATGGGCGGCACACGGCACTGTGCGCAACGGTGGCGCGCATCGCCGCCCCTTGGCTGGCTTCACCTCACAGCGAACTGGCGCTGGAGCCATCGCCCCGGTACAGCCAGGGCACATCCAGCACCCGCTCACCCAACAGGCGCAGCGCCGCATCCCGCCCCCAGCGCACCGGCCCCGTCGCATGAAAAATGCGCCCATTGCGGATGGATCGCGCCTGCACCCGGGCGTTGCGCTGCCAGCGGTTGAGGGCGTAGCGCCGAAGGCGCAACTGCACGTCCAGATCATGCATGGACAGCGCGCGCTGCAGCTCGGCCGCGTCTTCGATGGCCATGCCGGCACCCTGGGCCAGGTAGGGGCGCATGGGGTGTGCCGCGTCGCCCAGCAGCGCCACCAGGCCGCGCGCCATCTCGTCGGCGCTGCGCACCGGCGGACGGTCGCACAGAGGCCACAGGCGCCAGCCGGGGCCGCCAGCGGCGCTCACGCTGCGCACCACATCCTGCAGCGCCGTACAGGTACCTTGCAAGGCGTGCTCCAGGTCGGCGGCATTGGCCCCATGGTCCCAGTTCTCCAGGTCCTGCGGCGCAGGGCCTTGCACGATGACCACCAGGTTCTGCCATTCGCCGCGGCGCACGGGGTACTGCACGGCATGCAGGCGCGGCCCCAGCCAGGCCGTGACCTGCGCGGTGCGCAATGCGCCGGGCAGCGCCTGCTGCGGCACCAGCGCGCGGTAGGCGAGGTGGCCCGTCACCCGCGGGGCCACCGCGCCCAGCAACTGCGTGCGCGTGCGGCTCCACAGACCATCGGCGCCAATCAGCGCATCCCCTTCCACCTCCTTGCCACGGCTGGTGCGCACCGTGACCACGCCATCGTCCGGCATAAAACGTTCGATGGCCTGCTCCAGGTTCAGCTGCACATCGGTGGACTCGGTGACAGCAGTCAACAGCACGCCATGCAGGTCGGCGCGATGGATGGTGGCGTAGGCCGCGCCATAGCGCTCGACCGCCGTCGCGCCCAGCGACAGCGCTGCCAACTCCCGGCCGGTCACGGCATTGCGCACCTGCAGTCGGCTGGGGAAGGCCGCCACGGCTTGCAAGGGCTGCTGAAGGCCCCAGGCCTGCAGGCGGCGCACCACGTTGGGCCCGATCTGCACGCCTGCACCGACCTCGCTGAACGCTGGGGCGCGCTCAAACAGACGCACATCCCACCCCGCGCGCGAGGCGCCTAACGCGGCGGCCAAGCCCCCAATGCCGCCCCCGGCGACCAGCACCTGCTTCTTCATGGCTGCCCCACCCCCGCCCAAATGAGAGTCATCGGGAGTCGCGGGGCGCGCAGGAGGCCGGGTGGGCGAGGTTGGGGTGTCGTGCTCATGCGCGCATTGTGCAGCGCTCCCGCGGGACGCCGTTTGCCGTGGCGCAACGAGAGAAAGCGGCCCAACGCAGTGTTCAAACTGCCGGCCGCAGGGCCCGCTCCAGCACCTGGGCGGGCATGGGGCGGCCGAACAGGTAGCCCTGGTAGGCGTTGCAGCCGTGGCGCTTCAAGAATTCCAGCTGGCCCGTGGTTTCCACGCCCTCGGCCACCACCGCCAGGTCCAGGCTTTGCGCCAGGGCGAGGATGGTGCGCACAATGGCCGCGTCGTTGGGGTCGGTCTGGAGGTCGCGCACGAAGCCCTGGTCGATCTTGAGTTGGTCCAGCGGCAGACGCTTGAGGTAGCTCAAGCTGGAGTAGCCCGTGCCGAAGTCGTCCAGCGAGAACCCCACGCCGTAGCGCCGCAGGTGCTCCATGCGTGCGATCACGTCTTCCACGTCGGCCAGCAGCAGGCTTTCGGTCAGCTCCAGCTTCAGCCGCTCGGGGTTGGCACCGCTGACGTGCAGGGCGCTCAAAACTTGTTCGACAAAGTCAGGCTGGCGGAACTGCCGCACGCTCACGTTGACCGACAGGAAGAACTGCCGCGTGAGCGTGCTGCGCGACCACGCCACGAGCTGCGCGCACGCCGCCTCCAGGACCCACTGGCCGATGGGCAGGATCAACCCCGTCTGCTCTGCCAGGGGGATGAATTCCGCCGGTGAAACCAGCCCCCGCTGCGGGTGCATCCACCGCACCAGCGCTTCAGCCCCCAGGAGCCGGCCCTTGCCGTCGACCACCGGCTGGTAGTACAGCACCAGCTCCTTGTCGTGCAGTCCTCTGCGCAGGTCCGCCTCCAGCGCCGAGCGGGTGCTCACGGCCGCCTGCATTTCGGGGTCGAAGAAGCGCTGGGTGTTGCGCCCGGCAGCCTTGGCCTGGTACATGGCCAGGTCCGCGTGCTTGAGCAGTTCGTCCACATTGCAGCTGTGCTGGCCAAATAGCGCAATGCCTATGCTGGGGGTGCTGTGGTGGCTGGCCTCGCCCAGGACATAGGGCTTGCCCAGCGTGGTGGCAATGTGGCTGGCCACCAGCGCCGCCTCTGCACTGGCCTGCGGGTCTTCGCCACTCAGGCCCTCCACCAGCACCACGAACTCATCGCCGCCGAAGCGCGCGACCGTGTCTGCCTCGCGCACGCAGCCCTTCAGGCGCTGGGCCACCTGCACCAGCAGCTGGTCGCCGATGTCATGGCCCAGGGTGTCGTTGAGGTCCTTGAAGTTGTCCAGGTCGATGAACAGCAGGGCGCCCTGCGCGCCCGAGCGCACGGCCGCCGCCATGGCATGTTGCAGCCGGTCCACCAGCAACCGGCGGTTGGGCAGGCCGGTGAGCACGTCGTAGAAAGCCAGACGTTCGATCTGGCTTTCCACCTGCTTGCGCTCCGTGATGTCGCGCCCCACGCCGCGGTAGCCGCGCAGCGTGCCGTCGGCCTCGAACACCGGCACGCCGCTCACGGAGATCCAGTGCATGCTGCCGTCCGGGCGCTGGCGCTGAAGCTCCAGGTCGCGGAACGGCTGGTGCGCTGCGAGCACAGCGCGGTGCGCGGCCCAGTCTGCTTCCGTCATGTTGAGTGCTCCGATCTCCCAGCGGGTGCGGCCCATCACGCTCGACAGGGGTATGCCATTGACGCTCAGATCGCCTGCCAGCTGCACGAAGCGGCCCTCGGCATCATGCTCCCAGTACCAGTCGGATGACAAGTCGGAGAGCGATCGAAACCGCGCCTCGCTCTCGCGCAGCTCGTTTTCCACCCGCACATAGTCGCTCACGTCGGTGAAAGTGCGCACGATGCCCCCATCGGGCAGCGTGGCGGAGGTGCGGACTTCAAAAGTCCGCCCATCCGGGGTGGTGCGCCAATACACGGGCGGTGCGGGCTGCACCGCGCCCCCGGCGACGTAGCCTCTCCCGCGGTGGTCCACCTGCGAGTAGTTCTGCCCGAAATCGCCCCGCTCGGCCTGCAGGCGCGTGAGCTCTGCCAGCGTGGGGCGCGTGGCCATCAGCGATTCCGGCAGGTTCAGCAGCTCCAGTACGCGCTCGTTGTACACCGTGATGCGCCCGTCTGCGCTGGTCTTGAAGATGCCCTGGCTCATGTGGGCCAGCGTGGCTTGGAGCGCCGAGCGCTGCTCCTGCAGCATGGTCAGCGCCTCCTGCCAGATGCGCTCGTCCACCATGCCCACGACGTGCGCTGGCGTGTCGGGCTGCCGCTGCATCAGCGCCTCCAGCCGGTGCAGCAGCTCGCCCAGGTGGGCGGTGCCATCCGCATCGCGCAGCACATAGTCACCCAAGCCGCAGCGGAACGCGCGCGCGGCCAGCGCCTCCTGCGCGGGCTCGATGCACAGCAGCACGGGGCGCCCCGCACACAGTTCGAGCACGCTGGGCAGCTCCTGCACGCCCGGCTTCAGGCACAGCACCACCGCCTGCCACGCCTGGGAGGCCAGCGGCGCCAGCGCGGTCTCGGGCGTGGGGCTGTGGACAACGCGCCACGCGGGGTGGTTCTGCGTGATGAGCTTGCGCGCGACCGCAGCGTGCCGCGTGTCGCTATCCACCCACAACACGGCGGTCCCGCTCATGGTCCGCCCCCTTCGCCTTCCAACGGCGCCAAATGCAACTCGCTTGCGAACATGTCAACGGGCCCGGGCCGCCCAAACAGATACCCCTGAAAAGCCTCGCAGCCATGCAGCCGCAAGAACGTCAGCTGCCCAGCCGTCTCCACCCCCTCGGCCACCACCTGCAGGTCCAGGCTGTGCGCCAGCGCCA